>JACCDH010254420.1_pt1 | contig 10802 bp, 11 predicted proteins | sample 7442481 | NCBI WGS metagenome assembly JACCDH01 (sample SAMN15323433, study PRJNA562643) | freshwater metagenome | isolation source: river surface water | place: USA:Blue River Watershed | collected 2017-08-15 | reverse complement strand
GGATGGTTACAGGCTCTGCTGTTAAAACCACGGCACACAAGATCTGTAATGCTTCGTTTTTTGCTCCTTGAGGAGTAATTTCTCCTTTTAAACGGCGGCCACCGGTTACTTTAAATGATGCCATAAATGATTACTTATTTTTACGGAAATTGTTATTTCGGTTGTTATTGTTGTTGCTTCTGAAGTTATTCTTCCGGTAGTTATTGTTCCGGTTATTGTTGTTGCTATTCGGATATTCTGGTGCGTTATAGGCGTTTCTGGCGTTATTTGCCACCTTAGCGTGTCCTAATCCCTCTTGCGAAAGCTCATCTACAATGGTGCCTAGCAGGTTTTCTGACATCTCTTTAATATTTTGCCAAATCACTGCATCATCCACCGATTCCTTATTCCAGGTTACATAAAAACCCTTCATTAAGCGAGCAATATACGCTACTAAAATCTTCTTATCCTCTACTTTTTCTTCAGCGATGGCACGCAGAATTAATAATTCCACATTACGACCATAATGCTTGAAGCGTAAGTTATGCTGGTTGTAGGCCACTTTACGTGGTGCCTTTCCTAGCGATTCTGGTGAAGGAGAAGGGAAGGGTCCTTGTACATTCAATTCGAAATTGGACATAATGTATAAATCATCCCAAAGCTTCTTCGAATAGTCTTGACTATTATCCTTCATATTCGGGTGAATTTGTTTCATCACCTCGACCATCAAAAAAGCGTATTTTGTCCGTTGCTCTTCATCCGCAATAGTCAAAATGTAGTTCACTAATTTTTGAACGCTCGATCCGTATTCTTTCATATTTCTGTGCTCTTAAAGCATTAAATTCATTAAAATGCGTGGAACTGCGACAAGTAAGAAGACTATAATAGCCCAAATTGCCATCACTAAAACCGCTCCAGCTGCATAATCTTTGGCCTTCTTCGCTAATTCACTCTGCTCCGGTGAAACTAAATCAGTGATTCGCTCTAAAGAGGTGTTCAACAATTCCGCCACCCAAACCCCAGCCACCGCCAAGGAAATCCAAAGCCACTCTGATACGGTAAAACCCGCACTCCAGCCCACATAAATAACGACGGCTGTGCTCACCACATGAAAACGCGCATTGCGCTCATTCTTGATGAGTTCCACTAGTCCATTAAATGCGTGCTTTAAACCAAACATCTTAGAATTCAGCTGTTTTAGGGGTGCGCGGGAATGGAATCACATCACGAATATTGCTCATACCCGTCACAAATAAAACCAAACGTTCGAATCCAAGTCCAAATCCAGCGTGTGGTGCAGATCCGAATTGACGCGTTTCTAAATACCACCAGATGGATTCTTCTTCAATTCCCACCTCTTTCGTACGTTGCAATAATTTCGCATAATCGTCTTCACGTTGCGATCCACCAATGATTTCTCCAATACCTGGGAATAAAACGTCCATCGCGCGAACTGTCTTTCCGTCCTCATCTAACTTCATATAGAAGGCTTTGATGTCTTTTGGGTAATTGGTTAAAATAACCGGTTTTTTGAAGTGTTTCTCTACTAAATAACGTTCATGTTCAGACTGAAGGTCGATTCCCCATTCTACAGGATAAACGAATTTGCCATTCTTATGGGCTTTCGAGTTCAATAAGATATTGATTGCCTCTGTATAGGTTAAGCGTTCAAATTCATTTTCGGTTACAAAACGTAATTTTTCTGATAAACTTAATTCCGATTGCTCCTCCTTCTTTTTGTTCTTTTCCTCCTCGATTAAGCGCTTTTCTAGGAACGCTATATCGTCAGCGCAGTGATCTAAGGCATATTTGATACAGAATTTAGTGAAGTCTTCCGCTAAATCCATGTTGTCTACTAATTCGTTGAAAGCTACTTCCGGTTCGATCATCCAGAACTCCGCTAAGTGGCGGGTCGTATTGGAATTTTCTGCACGGAAGGTAGGTCCGAAAGTATAGACTTTGGACAAAGCCATCGCCCCTAACTCCCCCTCTAACTGGCCTGAAACCGTTAAATTAGTCTCTTTTCCAAAGAAATCTTCCTTGTAATCCACTTTCCCTTCTTCCGTTAACGGTGGATTGATAGGGTCCAAAGTCGTCACGCGGAACATCTCTCCAGCTCCCTCAGCATCCGATCCCGTGATAATGGGCGTATGTAAATAGAAGAATCCGTTGTTGTTGAAATACGTATGAATCGCGTAGGCCAAAGCATGGCGAATACGCAATATCGCAGAGAAAGTATTTGTGCGAGGACGTAAGTGCGCAATCTCGCGCAAGAACTCTAATGAGTGTTTCTTTGGCTGTAATGGATATTTTTCTGGATCTGCTGTTCCGTATACTTCGATGGAAACAACTTCCACTTCTACGTTTTGGCCTTGTCCTTGTGAAGCAATTAATTTACCCGTTACGGCAATACAAGATCCCGTAGTCACTAATTTCAATGTTTCTTCTGAAACAGTTCCCTCAGATACCACTGCTTGAATATTGTGGATAGTAGACCCATCATTAATCGCAATAAACGCGACAGAAGAGGAAACTCTTTTCGTGCGCACCCAACCTTTCACGACGATGCTTTGCTGCGAGGGTGTTAAACGTAGTATTTCTTTGATTTGCATAAATGACTCGGGCATTATTAATAAAAAGGCCTCATTAGAGGCAATAACCCTCAAAATTACGGATAAAAAACCGATTTATTTTATTTATTTGTAATTAAAAATCGGCTTATCTTTGGAGTAGATTAATCAGACAATGCAGGGATTATCCTTAAAACAGAATCAACAACAGAACCTCTCGCCACAACAGATACAATATATCAAGTTGTTGCAGATTCCTACGGCCGAATTAGCGGCTAGGATCGAGGAGGAATTAGAGGATAATCCAGCATTAGAAGAAGGTTTAGATCATAATGAGGAACAAGAACCCCGCGAAACACTAGATGATCTAGAGCGAGAGGAGATGGAAGTGGGGGATTACCTGCAAGATGATTATGCCGGTTACAAGATGGCTGGGGATTCCTACGATCCCAATGAGGAGACTCGCGAACGACCTTTGGCAACTGAATCCAGCACTCAGGAATATTTATTAAATCAAATCCGCTACGTCGTTCGGACGGAGCGTGAAGAAATACTAGCACAGCAAATTATCGGTTCCTTAGAAGAGGATGGTTATTTGCGCCGAAATATCGAAAGCATCGTGAACGATCTTGCCTTCACCCAAGGCTTTGAAACTGATTACGATGAGGTTGAACAGGTATTATTCAAAGTGCAATCCTTGGATCCCGCCGGTATCGCCGCTCGCACGTTACAGGAGTGTCTATCGTTGCAACTGCACCGGAAAGAGTCCGAGGCTCCAGCACATCTTTTGGCGATTCGTTTAGTGGATGATTTTTTTGAGGAGTTTTCCAAAAAGCATTTCAATAGCTTACTCTCTAAATTAGCCATCTCAGAAGAGGAGCTTAAAAAGGCCATGCAAGTCATCACCCATTTAAATCCCAAACCAGGTGGGGGAGACGACGCACCCATTGCGCCTTATTTACAGCCAGATTTCATTATTACGAATCAAAACGGCAAGATTGAGATTAAAATCAATGGCAAAAATGCCCCCGAACTTCGCGTTTCCCGTGCTTTCCAAGAAATGTTGCAGACCTACGACAAAGGCGACAAGCAACAAAAGGATATCAAAGAGGCTGTTACCTTTATCAAACATAAATTAGACTCAGCCTCTTGGTTCATTTCTGCCATTCAGCAGCGCCAAGGCACTTTGATGAAGACGATGGAGAGTATTGTGGCGAAGCAATATGATTTCTTTAGCACAGGGGACGAGGCGGTATTGAAGCCGATGAAGATGAAGGAAATCGCCGCCATGATTGAAATGGATATTTCCACGGTTTCTCGGGTAGTTTCGGCAAAGTCGGTCCAAACCGATTTTGGCATCTATCCTTTAAAATACTTCTTCTCCGAAGGCATCACCCACGAATCAGGGGAGGATTTCTCTACACGCGAGGTAAAAAATATCTTGCGCGAGATCATTGAGCAAGAGCCGAGCTCAGAACCCCATTCAGATGAGGATTTAGAGCAATTATTACTCGAACGCGGCTTCGTCGTGAAGCGCAGAACAGTGGCTAAGTACCGTGATCAACTGGGCATTTCTGTGGCGAGGTTAAGGAAGCATTTATAATCAGTTTCGTGATTAGGAATTCAATGTAATTTACTTACCTTTGGAGTTAGTAACGTGATGCGTCATTATGATCAAATCCTTCGGTTCTAAAGAAACATTTAAAATTTGGAATGGAGAGAGGTCGAAACGCTTACCATTTGAAATTCAAGATATTGCGCGTAGAAAATTACGAATGATTCAAGCCTCAGAGAATCTAAATGACTTGCGAATTCCACCTGCGAATAGATTGGAAAAACTCTCTGGATCGGAGTTTCATAGTATTCGCATAAACGATCAATGGCGAATTATTTTTAAATGGATAAATAACTCAGCGGAAGAAGTAGAAATTGTAGATTATCATTGATATGGAAAATTTAAAAAACATACATCCGGGAGAAGTTTTATTAGAGGAATTTCTAGTCCCTATGGGTATTTCTGCCTATCGATTAGCGAAAGAAATCAATATACCCCAAACACGTATTTCAGAAATAATCAAGGGTCGTCGCCGTGTGACAGCGGATACAGCCTTGCGTTTGTCTTTGTTTTTTGGTAATTCTGTGAAATTCTGGATGGGTTTGCAGGATGATTTTGATATTGAAGAGGAATTGAGATTGAAGAAAAAAGAATTTGATTTAATTCGTAAATATGAATTTGCATAAGCTATGACATTCAACTACCTAAAACTACACCGAAATGGTCCTATTTGGACCTTGACCTTACATCGTCCTGAGGTATATAATGCCTTGAACGCTGGATTAATTCACGAAATCAGAGAAGTAGCTGAAGCCGCACAGATTGATGACGAGGTGCGTGTTTTAGTGATTACTGGGGAGGGGAAAGCCTTTTGTTCAGGTGCTGACTTGAAGTCAGGTGTGAGCGATCCTAATTTAGGGAATGTGTTGCGTTCAACTTATAACCCAATGATAATGGCATTACGTGGTTTAAATAAACCCGTGGTTGGTGCGATTAATGGGGTGGCAGCGGGAGCGGGCTGTAGTTTAGCGTTAGCCTGCGATTATATTGTAGCACGTGAAGATGCCTATTTCTCTGAATTATTTGTCCAAATAGGATTAGCTATGGATGCGGGTTCTACTGCCTTTTTGATGCAATCTGTCGGTTATCACCGCGCTTTTGATTTAGCGACTACCGGGAGAAAGGTGGGAGCAAAAGAAGCAAAAGAGATTGGTTTAGTGGCTGAGGTAGTTTCAGGGCCAGAATGGGAGGCAAAAGTACAAGAGGTTGCTTTAGCCTTTTCAAAAAAAGCAACTTTAGCAATTTCATTAATGAAGCGTAGCTTACAAAGAGCGTATATTCAGGATTTAGCCGCCACACTAGCCTCTGAGGCTGAGGAGCAAACGATTCTTGGACATAGTGAAGACTTTGCAGAGGGTGTGACGGCATTTATGCAGAAAAGGGCACCTCACTTCAAGGGGAAATAATTTTCAGAAAATTTTAGACGATAGTTTTTCATTTTACCAAAGAAATTCTACCTTTGCAATCCCGAAAGGGCAATGGTTGCGTAGCTCAATTGGATAGAGCATCTCACTACGGATGAGAAGGTTTGGGGTTCGAATCCCTACGCGACCACAGAAACGAAAAGACCTGTACGAAAGTGCAGGTCTTTTTTATTTTTTCTTCTATCTTTAAACAACCTATTTAAATACCATGAAGAAAATTCTTGCCCTGTGCTTGATAGCACCCTCTCTCATTTTTGCTCAAGAAATAAAAGTGCCAGCCGGCTTTCACGTAAGTGAAATTGGAAAAGATCTTGGCTCAACCCGTCATATAGCTGTTTCGAAGCAGGGCGATGTTTATGCGAAATTGTCCAAATTCAAGGATGGAAAAGGAATCGTTTTGTTGAAAGATAAGGATAAAGATGGGGTTTATGAAGATCAGAAAATGTATGGAAACTATACCGGTACGGGTATCGCAATCCACGATGATTATTTCTACGCTTCATCGAATAAGGGGGTTTTTCGCTATGCATTGAATGCAAGTGGTGAGGTAGCTGATTGGAATAAATACGAGACGATTGTGGATGGTTTGCCGGATCATGGTCGGGATAATGCGAAGTCCTTTACGTTTGATCAAGATCGTAAAAATATTTATGTGACGATTGGTTCTTGGAATGATCCATGCAGAGAGCCTGGGACTGGGAAAGGGATGAATCCGTGTGCGATTTTGGATTCGGCGGGAGGTGTTTGGCGTTTTGATGCCAATAAATTGAACCAGGGTTTTGCAGATGGTACTCGGTTTGCGACTGGATTAAAGAATGCAGTGGGAATTGTTTGGAATAATTCGACAAAATCTTTGTTTGCCATGGCGCATGGACGTGGTCAATTCCACGATTTTTACCCACAATATTATACGCCAAAACAAAGCCAAGAGCTTCCTTCAGAAGCGATGTATGAATTCAAAAAAGAAGGGGATGATGCTGGCTGGCCTTATATTTATTACGATCATATCCAAAAGAAGAAAATTGTCGCTCCAGAGTATGGTGGAGATGGAAAGAAAACAGGGGGAGAAAATGCCTTGAATCCTGTAGTGGCATTCCCCGCCCACATGGGCCCTAACGACATTTTGTTTTATACCGGGAATAGTTTTCCAGCTCGCTATAAAAATGGAGTATTCATCGCTTTCCATGGTCAATCAGCTGAATTGAAGAAAGGTTATTTTGTGGCCTTTGTTCCCTTCAAGAATGGGAAACCATCGGGTCCTTGGGAGATGTTTGCGGATAATTTTTCAGGGCAAGATTTAACAAAACCAACGGGTCCTATCGAGCATAGACCTTGTGGCTTAGCTCAGGGGCCGGATGGGTCTTTGTTTGTGAGTGATGATTTGAATGGAAGTATTTGGCGAATTAGCTACAAGAAATAGTATTACAGGATTTTAAATTGAATGCAATTAGCTTAAATTTGATAAAAATACTTTTATGATCAATTTTGACTTATTGCTGGCAAATAAAGAAGATTATCGTTTGCAATATTTGACAGCTAAACCATTTCCACATTTGGTATTGGATGGAATCTGTGATGAAGCTAAATTAACCTCTGTGTATTCAGGTGTTCCAGAACTTGAGAATAAAAGTAGAGATTATGTTTTTGCCAATAACAAATTTGAGAAGTCAAATTACAAGGAATTAGGTTCTTATTTCAAAGAGCTAAACGATGACCTCCAAAGTGAAAAAATGAATGATTTTCTAAGCTATATTGCTTGTGAAACCATTTTTGTCGACCCTAAAAATCATGGAGGGGGATTACATCAAGGAAAGAAAAATTCCTTTCTGGATATGCATGCGGATTTTAATTACCATCCAATCAACACCCTCTGGTTTCGGAATATGAATCTCTTGTTGTATTTGAACAAAGATTGGAAACCTGAATATGGCGGGCAGTTAAAATTAGAGGATGCTAGAACAGGCGAAAAAACGGTATTGGATGTCCCCTTTAATCGATTAGTTATTCAACAAACCAGAGGCTGGACTTTACATGGATACGACCAAACCAATTTTCCAGCTGGAATTTACCGAACTTCAATTGCGACTTATGCCTATACGCAGCATTTAATTCATATTGAGAAACCAAGGACTACGGATTGGAAACCTGCTGATGATGCGTCTTGGATAAAAAAATGGATGGCTCAAAACTATAATACTGCAGTAAAAGTCAAGAATAAATTCTTTGGTATGGGTACTGCAAAAAATCAATAACTATTTCAAAGCCTTTTGCAAAACCTTTAAATTTCCATCTATTGCCTTTGGATCGTAGTTTAATCCGAGGATTTTGGCAACAAAGGGGTAGACGTTCACATTCTCAAAACCGTCTAAGGTAAGTCCCGATTTGATAGCTGGACCCCATGCTTGAAAGCTTGCACGCATCTCCAGCATCTTTGGATCAAAACCGTGTTTACCTTTCGATGTTTTTCGGGTGGATAGGTTGAATACTTGCGGACTTTTGGGCACTAATAAAAGATCTCCAAGGCGATTAAATCGATCATCTTTTTTGCGGTAGTGCCAGTGTGCTGGCGTTTCGTCCATTTTAAAAGTCGTAAAGCGAGTATCCTTTTTCAATTCCTGGTAGGTTGAATCAATTTTTGAGGGATCTTTAGCATATACATGCAACAGGGCATCACCCCATGGCACTTGAAACGCAGAGGTATTTAATGGAGCTGGTTTACTAATGGTGTTCACATTGTCCACTTCTTTCATCCCGTGGTCTGAGACAAAAATGAAATTAATGGGCAACCCTAGAGGCGCAACCGCAGCCTCTAAATCTGCTATCGCTTGATCAACAAACTGTACCGATTGTTTAACGCGTGGATCTTCAGGGCCAAATTCGTGGGCATCGTGATCCACTTCAGGGAAATAGAACGTGATCAGATGTGGACGCTTATCTGCGGGCAAGGAAAGCCATTGCTTAACTTGCGCAATTCGTGTTTTGATATCAATAACCTCGTTGTATACATAATAATACGAAGGATAGGTGTCTTGGATATTTGCTTCGGATGCCACCCAGTAAAAACTCGCAGCCATCATCTGCTGCTTTTCGGCTAATACCCAAAGCGGTGTGCCGCCATACCACTTTCCTTCGCCTACCATTTTTTTATTAGACATGCGGTATTCTTGTCCTGAAGCGACATCTTGAAAGGTATTATCTACTAAACCATGGTGTGCAGGGTATAAGCCGGTTACGATGGAATAGTGGTTTGGGAAAGTTAAGGTGGGGTAGGAAGCTTGCATATAGCTTGCCTTTACGCCGCTTGCTTCTTTAGATTGAAGGAATTTCGCATCGTATTTATGAGAGAAATCTGAACGGAATCCGTCTGCCGAAATCAAGATGACATAAGGCTTTTCTTGTTGAGTTTTTGCGTTAGATCTACCCTCAATAATGTGTTGGGTGGTATCTTGAGCCCAGCTTGAAAAACTGAAAATCAACAATAAAGCGATTATTCTCATGGCTTCTTTTTCCAAAATTTACCACCGGACTTTCCTCCACCCTTAAAGCCTCCAGATTTACCTTTAAACCCGAAAGAGCTTTTTTGAGCCGCTGGATTGTATTCAGGTGTCTCTCCAAATTCTGCAGGAACGGCAGCCTTCGTTACTTCTTTTTCTAACAAATCCTCAATCGTTTTGAATTTACGTTGTTCGGATTCTGTAATAAAAGTATAGGCCGTTCCTTTTGTTTGTGCACGAGCGGTTCGGCCGATGCGGTGGATATAATCCTCCCCGTCATTAGGTACGTCATAATTAATGACTAATTCTATTTCATCGATGTCAATACCTCGACTTAAGATGTCTGTCGCTACTAAAATCTTTGTATTCTTGTTTCTAAAATCTTGTAAAACCTGCTCACGAACCTCTTGCTCTAAATCTGAGTGAATTTCCTCTACTGAGAATCGAGCACGCTTTAAATCCGAGGTAAGGGATTTGACATTTTGCTTTTTGGAACAGAAAACAATCACGCGTGTATAATCCTGCAACTTCAATAGGTGTTTAACCAACGGACTCTTTTGCTTCTCGTATACCACAAAAGCCTCTTGAACGATTTGCTCAGGGGGTTTCGAAACGGCAATATTGATTTCGACAGGATTTTGTAAAAGTTTTTGTGCCAAAGTTTTCATCTTAGGCGCAAATGTCGCTGAGAATAATAGATTTTGACGTTTTTCTGGAAGGTAGGATATGATCTTCATGAGATCATCCGAGAATCCCATGTCTAGCATACGATCCGCCTCGTCTAATACTAAAAAACTACAATGTTTTAGATTCACGTAGCCCATATTCAAGTGGGCAATCATGCGTCCCGGGGTACAAACCACGATATCTACTCCGCTCGTTAACGCGGTTTTCTCTGTTGTAAATGAATTTCCATCCCCTCCACCATAAATGGCAATCGAACTCACATTAGTGAAATAACCTAATCCTTCCATGTTTCCAGCGATTTGTATGGCTAGTTCACGGGTAGGAACAATAATAATTGCATTAATATGGTCCTCTGGGTGAGGCTCGGTGATTAATTTGTGGATGATGGGCAAAAGAAAAGCGGCGGTTTTGCCGGTTCCTGTTTGGGCTGAGGCTAATATGTCGCGGCCTGCTAAAATGGGTTGTATAACTTGAGATTGAACCGGTGTAGCGGTTTTGTATCCCATGGAACTGATTCCGTCTAAAATTTGTGGGCTGAGCCCGAGTTCTTCAAATGTCAAAGTATGTGTGTTTATTTTACCTTCTTAAAGGTGGACAATCAATGCTTCGATCTAAATGGAAGATTAATTGAAATTGAGTAACAAAGTAATGGTCGACTAAGTTGGTCGCGAATTCAGACGGGATCAATAATCGGGTTGTAAATTCTGTTTTAGGTGGTTGCTCTTTAGGAGCGGCAAACAAATTAGCCACTTGAGTTCTAAGGATTGCCTCAAACCCAAAATCCATAAAATCATTCAAGCGATAACGGAATCCTACACCTACGGGGATAGAAAAAGCAATGGAAGGAATGGTCTCCTTGAAATTGCGAATGGGGTTAGTGGGATAATCCGTAGCAATGATGTCGGCATATCTTCTCCATGAAGCACCTGGGATTCCGGCACCGCCGATTGAATCTAATTGATAAAGTTCTGGATTCGTTGAAATCAAAGCAATACCAGCAGATAAATAGGGAGAGAAGCGGTTGCGCTTCATG
>JACCDH010711452.1_pt1 | contig 10803 bp, 7 predicted proteins | sample 7442481 | NCBI WGS metagenome assembly JACCDH01 (sample SAMN15323433, study PRJNA562643) | freshwater metagenome | isolation source: river surface water | place: USA:Blue River Watershed | collected 2017-08-15 | reverse complement strand
GGTCAGCATGCCCGTTAAAAATTCATCTCGTCCCAAATCACAAGCCTCATATCTTCACCTTGTCAGAGATTTGTGTTCCTTTTGGTATTTTAATCTTTTTCTCTCCAGTAGGATGTGGAATAGTGATTTCATTACCTAAGACAAGATCGAAGATAGTCACAGATGCGTTGATATAGAGATCATCATTTTTACGACTATAGATAGTGCTTGGTTTAACTCTGATCTGTACATAGAGATCTCACGTACTTCATCCTGCTGATCCAGTATCACCTTTGCCAGTATGTCTGATATAGACACCATCTTTGATGCCGGCTGGGATATTGATAGTAAGTTCTTCTTTGGTGATTTCTAATCCTCATGGTATTTTTTTACCATTCTTAGTATAAAGTTTCCCAGATCATTGGCAGGTTGGACAGATATTTTGTGTCTGCATTACACCAAAGATCGTCTGTGAGTGTTGCATAACGCGTCACTTTCCTTTACATGTAGGGCATTCTTCCTCATTGGCTCCTTCTACTTTAGTCTTACGAGAAAATTCTATCGTCTTAGAGACGCCATTATATGATTCTTCAAAAGATATATCCAGGCCCACTTGGATGTCTTCTCCTGGTTGTGGTCATCATGATTGACGTCATCTGCCTCATCAGAAAAACTGATCCATAACATCGCCAAGATCTACTTCAAATCAACCTTGTCATCATCCGAATCCTCAAAATCCTCCAAATCAACCCATACCTCATGCGCCTCAAGCATATCCGCCTTTTCTATAACTGTCATATTGGGCTCTTTTTTTTTCATCTCCGATGACACCATTGGCTTCATTGATCTCTTGAAATTTTACTTTATCTCATCACTTTTTATCAGGATGGTGTTGCATAGCGAGTTTGCGGAAAGCTTTTTTGATATCATCTGCGCTTGCATTTTCGTCTACTCACAATGATTTATAATAATCTTTTGAAGGATCAAAATCCATATTATGCTGTATTCATTAAATAAAAAATAGCACTTATTCTGTGTAAGTGCTACTTATAATCATTTTATTGATAATTGCAATATTTTTTAACTATTTGTATATTGATTTGGTGTTACTTCGAAGAAGTTTTGGAGAGTCATTACATCCTGTTTTCCCAAGAATTTGAGTGGATTTTCTGATACGCCAAAGTATGCTTCAAAAACAAGTTCTTCGCATTCAAGTGAAAATGTATTTAAAATTACTTCAGAGTAGTTATTATGAATTGCCTCTATAAAAACTTATATACTGACAGATATTTTTGCTCTAGGAGATTTGATATAAGAATAGAATATATCTCCCAATATATTTTGTACGAGAAGTTCAATACCTACAAAATATCTAATAACTTTCTTAAATATTTTTTTTCTTTTTCTGAAAGAGTCATCCAATCATGCATATCTTGTTGTATACTAATCTCTTCAGAAAATCGAACAGCTTTTTTTTGAGATTCATATAAGGCTTTAAACCTCTTTTCTACTTCACTTTCAAAGAGTTGAGTAGCGTCCATGATTGAACCAGATCCGGATAAAGCACATAATAAAATTGTGAGAATTAAGAATTAAAAAATAACTAAGTATTTCAACACAAATGGTTGACATATTTTATAATATGTTCTATATGTAGTATATCGATATGCTGCTTTGCTACTATATGTAGTATAGAGAAGAGGACGATATGTTTTGTTATAAGAAAACAAGGGAATAATCATAAAAATAAAAATAGCGAAAATGTTGCTATGATACAGTCTTTAGTGATAGTACAAAAATGTATACTCGTATAAAGAAAAATGATATCATTTGTTTTGTAACTTTTATGAGATCTTTCTGCAAGAAAATCTATTTCCATAGCTGTTTTTGTGACTTATTTTTTTTTATAATAATACTCTTGTGTTGTGCTATCAATACGTTATCACCTTGTACATCATATAGTAGCGAATCACTCACTCAAGACACTATATATGGTATATGCTTTTATATTATTAAATACAAAATATCTGAAACATGGATCAAATCACCTCAGTACCAAAGACTCATATTATGTTCAATAACAAACATACGAATGAGCCCTTACTTCCTCAAGAAATACAGATACTACAAGTTAGAAAAAGAAATGGCACTATTGTAGATTTTGATGTCTATCGTATACAGAAAGCGATAGAAAAAGCTTTTGATGCATGTCATGCAGACGGTGAAGATATTCATGATATTGTAACTGATATATATCATTCATTACAACTCATCCAATACAATCATTGAGAAGAAAGAATGTTGACAGTAGAACATATACAAGATGAAGTAGAAAAAAATCTCATCAAGTTCAATAAATATGAAGTAGCTAAAGCATACATCCTCTATAGAGAAAAGAGGTCAGCAATGAGAAAAAATGATATCTTTAGAAAAAGAACTAATCTCAGACCCTATGAGTATCCAGAGTTATATGAATATGTGAGTGCGATTAGACATTCATATTGGATACATACTGAGTTTAATTATACTCCTGATGTACAAGATTTTAAAGTCAATATCAACGACGCAGAGAGGCACGCAATCAAACATACCATGCTTGCAATTGCACAAATTGAAGTGGCAGTCAAATCATTCTGGGGTGATATCTACAAAAGGATGCCAAAGCCAGAGATAGCAGCGGTATGATTTACTTTTGCTGAGAGTGAGGTACGTCATATGGATGCCTATGCACATCTCCTTGAAATTCTGGGTCTCAATGAAGAGTTTGCAAAGATACAACATATGCCTGTATTGATGGAAAGGGTAAAATATCTTGAATGAGCGCTTGTGACTGCAAAGAGTGACGATAACAGAGAATATGCATTATCGATCCTACTATTCTCATTATTTATAGAACATGTGTCGCTATTTTCACAGTTTCTCATCATGATGTCGTTTAATAAACATAAGAATCTCTTTAAAGGTATTTCCAACGCAGTTGAAGCAACTTCGAAAGAAGAACAGATACATGGGCTATTTGGTATAGAGATTATTAATATTATTAAAAAAGAACACCCAGAGTGGTTTGATAAAGATCTCGAAGAAAGAATTTACGATGCATGTCAATCAGCTCTCTCATGAGAATCCAAAGTCCTAGATCGAATATTTGAACAGTGAGAACTTTCATTTTTACCCAAAGACGTAGTCCTCGAATTTATCAAAAATAGACTCAATAATTCACTTACAAGTATTGGTCTTAAAAAACTCTTTGATATAGATGATAACCTTCTTATACAGACAGAATGGTTTGATGATGAGATTGTAGCTACCAAACACGGTGACTTCTTCAATAAACGCTCCATCAATTACAACAAACGTAGTCAAAGTATTACTGCAGATGATTTATTCTAGTTGTGTTTTACTTTATTTCGTACTACATATCTATCATGTCTTATCTACCATTTGTACTTAGTGCTACTAATCTTACTCTTGCAACTCATGATAGAGATACTCATACTATCAATATAGTACCTCTGTCAGTAAGATATGTGATCAATGATGTGATCTATCTAGCTGATTTCTTTATGAATAAGACTAGATCAAATCTTAACTATGATGATACTTGTACATTGTTGGCGCGAGAATGATTAGAGTGATATCAATTTAAAGGTCATGCTCACTATATTGATCATACATACGACAATTATCGTCAACTTGCTGATGATCTTATTCAAAAGTTTCCAGAACGTACACTCAATGGCATCATTCAGTTTGATACTCATACTGAATACTCAATATGATTGATCTGATTGGTATAGTATGGTTTCTTCCATAGAATTATTATATTGTTATATTCTCTTATTATATTTCCATTTTATATCTTTTTTATGTAATTATGTATTGGCTTAATGAACATTCTAGACACTTTCTAGGTAAATGATATTTGCAAGAAGGAGTTACACCAGAACAAAGAATCAGAGAAATCTGAGATTATGCGGAACAATTATTACAAAAACCATGATTTTCTGACAAATTTTATGGATATATGTCTGAAGGATTTTATTCGCTTGCATCTCCAGTTTGGGCAAATTTTGGTTTACAAAGATGACTGCCGATTAGTTGTTTTGGATCGTATGTGGCGGACGATATGGCTCAGATACTCTTTACTCAAGCTGAGATCGGTATGATGAGTAAATATGGAGGAGGAACATCTGCGTACTTTGGAGCCTTGCGTGGGCGTGGTACTGAGATCAAAAACAATGGAACTTCGTCAGGAGCAGTACATTTTATGCAACTCTTTGAGACATTGCTCAATGTAGTGAGTCAAGGAGCAGTTCGTCGTGGACATGTCTCCCCATATCTTCCAATGGAACATCCAGATATCGAAGAATTTCTTAAAATTGGTACAGAAGGTAACGAAATCCAAAAGATGACGCATGCTGTAACTGTTACAGATAAATGGTTAGAAGATATGGAAGCTGGCGATAAAAAGAAGAGAGAGCTCTGGGCACAAGTGATCCAAAGAAGAAATGAAATGTGATTTCCATATATCATGTTTACTGACACAGCAAATAGAGAAACTGTAGATGCTTACAAAGATAAAGGACATACGATCCATGCGAGCAATATGTGTTCTGAAATCATGTTGCCATCGAGTGAAAGACGATCATTTGTATGTTGTCTATCTTCAATCAATCTCTTTCATTATGACAAATGGAAAGACACTGATGCAGTCGAGACGCTTACGTATTTCCTCGATGCAGTTATGGAAGACTTCATCCAAAAATTAGCAGCAATGCGTGATGATAGTGATCCTCGTAAGAAACAAGCATTTGCATTTATGGAAAGAGCATATAACTTCGCTAAAGAAAATAGAGCTCTCTGATTGTGAGCGCTTGGATGGCATTCACTCTTACAAAGCAAAATGATTGCATTTGAAAGTAAAGAAGCATCAAAACTCAATGTTGAAATCTTTAAACTTATCAAGAAAAAAGCATATGCTGCATCTGAACAGATGGCACAAGAATATGGAGAACCAGAAGTACTCAAATGATATGGTAGAAGAAATAGTACTCTCATGGCTATCGCTCCAAATACCTCTTCGGCATTTATCCTAGGTCAAGTATCTCAAGGTATTGAACCAGTATGGTCAAACTGTTATGTAAAAGATATCGCCAAGATCAAAGTAACGATACAAAATCCTTTCTTAGAAAAACTTCTTGAAGAGAAAGGACACAATACAAGAGATATCTGGAGAAGTATCCGTGACAATGATGGATCAGTCCAACACCTCGATATTCTTACTGAAGAGGAGAAAGATGTCTTCAAAACTTTCCAAGAGATCAATCAAAAAGTAATATTAGAACAAGCAGGAACACGTCAAGCATTTATCGATCAAGCACAATCTCTCAACCTTGCTATCAATCCAGCGACGCCTATCAAAGAGATCAACGCTTTGTATCTGTATGCATGGAAACTCGGAGTCAAGACATTGTATTATCAACACTCAGTAAATGCAGCGCAACAATTTGGACGTCTGAAAGATCTTCAAATCTGTAAATCATGTGAGGCGTAGAGATAGTGAATCATGGAATCATTAGTATGATATATAATAGAAAAAATTATAAAACAAAAATAATTCTCATCTATAATATGAAAGAAAACGATTCTATTACTAAAAAGTAAGTCGTTTTCTTTTTCTTTATATTAATAATTAATGGCTCTATGTTTAAAATTCTGTCATAAAAAAACATGAAAATATGCTAGAATCATGTATAGACTTACTTGAAGATGAAGTGTCTGATGAGAATTTATTTCAGACAACAGTGATATCTTACCTTCTTTCTTTAGTGAAATTATATAAACTGTATATACAGCAGTATATAAATGGTTATGTATCTGCCAAAGAAGTAGCTGCATTGAAACGTGTTGGCGATATCATGAGAGTGTCTATTACAAATATGTTGCCAAGTATTAAATCTTATCCAATAGATACTAGTAAGTTTTCTAGATATGTTTTTCATTCAGATTTTTTGAATATACCAGAAGATAATATCTCTCGTCTACAATATGCTTATCTACTCTATGCTTATATGAAGACAGCAGAATTGACAAAATATTATTCAGTATCTATAAAAGAATGTTCTAACATGGTGATAAATGATGATGAGGTATCTGTCTCTTTGTGAATGTTTTTAGATAAATCGTCAAAGAATGCTATAGAATTAAAGCGTCTTGTCGATCAACTGCCTTATATAGCTGATAGTATTCATTTGCCAATACAATATGAAAATAAGCTTGAAGAATATGCACAATGATTATTGAGCTCTTTTAATGAGTATAGCGACTTACTTGTAAGATATATAGAGAAGATTAATTACAATATAAAATAATATATTTTATAATGGTAAATAATAAATACTATACTATTTTATAATAGAATAGATATTTTTTTTGACAAATAAATTCTTGTATACTTATTCTGATTACTTAGAGTGGTTCTTATCGTTCAAAAACGATAATAAACAAAACAAAATTATTAACAAAAAATCTTTATTTATGCTACAAACACAAGTACAAAATCTCGTAAGAGAAAAAAATGTTACAAAACCCCAATTTTTTATAACTTTTTGGACTACTGTATTGGCTCCATTTGAGTATTTAATACTAGGATTACCTTTCGTTTCAGTTATTATGATACGTTTGGTAGCTATAGGTTCAAATATGACTTGGTATAAGTATTGGTTTGATTCAAATCTTTGGCAGAGGTTTCTTCGTCCAAATGTAGATCCTATGAAAGAAGCAGAATTGCCATTAATAGTTCGTATTTTACGAATGGTTAGTATGAAATTTCTAGTCAATGTAACTAATCTCACTCTTTTATTTTGTATAACACTTGCTTTTGCAAGTATATATGATACAGGACTTCACTTTACTCTTATGGGGTTTGTGAAAAAAGTAGGATATGTTACTTTATTTGCTGTAATTTTGACGCCACCATATGAATGGTTATTAAAATACTTTGGTTTTGAAAACAGTAATCAATCTGAAGTTGATTTAACTTCAGATATCTAAACTCTTTATTGAGTTTCACAATATCCATTGGTCATCCCAATGGATATTATGATGTTTATTTATCTCTCTTATTATATTATTTTTTAGTTAGTGTATACATTATAGAATAAGAAAGTGTGCTGATGAAGTCATGTAAAAATCTTAAGTTGTATTACTAATACGGTGGTTATTGTAATTATATATACATAGTTGGAGATATGGTTTCTTCACTTTTTTTGTATTCATTCGTTATAGTATAATGTATTGAAAAACAGTCAGGAAATAGTTATATTTTTCGTATATTTTATACTTCTATAGTAAAACTCTTATGTCTAATAAAACTTCATGATGGAATAGTGATAGCGATGATTTGTATACAAGATATACTATACCATCATCTTCTCGTAAATCATCTTCAAATAACTCTAATAGACGTCCATTTTCAACTAAAAAATATAGTCATATACGATCACAGTGATCTTCATCAGCTGCGTCGAGTTTTCAACAATTATGGAAACAAGGAAATCATCGAAAAGATTTTTTTATGAATAAGGACTTACGTTCAAATCTCTTGTATTTATGAGGTGCATTGTTTGGTGCTTATTTGCTTTGGATTTTCTTCTTTGTGTCTACACAATTACCAGACATTACAGCCGAATCATTAGAAAATGGTAATTTTTCACAAACAAGTCTCGTAGCTGATAAAAATGATCAAGTATTATACAGATTTTTTGAAGAAAATAGAGAATTTGTAGATTATGATCAGATTGCTCCACAAGCAATCAATGCCTTTGTTGCAATAGAAGATCAATCCTTTTGGGAAAATGGTTGAGTAGACTATAAAGGAATACTTAGAGCTTTTTATTCTAGTATAAAAAAAGTATTAGGTATGGATGCGAGAGTGTGATGAGCATCAACTATTACACAACAGTTATTAAAAAATATCCTCTGATTAAATAAAAATGAAAAATGATTTTACGATAAGGTAGTAAGAAAACATAAAGAACGACTACTTGTATGAAAACTTGCAGATGTAATTAAGAGTGATGTTCAAAAAAAGTTTCCTAATGAATCTTCTGAAGTTGTAGAAAGAAAAAAGAAAGAAAGAGTAATGGAATTGTATATAAACTTTATCTATCTTGGTAATCAGACATATGGTATACAGGCTGCAGCTCAGTCATATTTTGGTAAACCAGCGAAAGATTTAACGATTGTAGAATCTGCAATATTAGCATCTATGCCACAATCACCGTCTTTTTACAATCCTTATAAAAATCCTAAAAGAGTGATAGGATGATTACACGTGAAAGCTGTAGATGGTACATTAATTAGTTCATGAGATGTCTATAACTCAGTAGTCAACTATATTGGTAATCTGATGTTTGATGCGAATAGTTCGATATCAAAATGAAATAATTCATTTCAAGACTATATTACAGATATTATTCCTAAAAATATCACTATCAATAATGCTATCTATTCGGTCGAATATACAGTCGGTAGAAAAGATGCAGTATTAAATAGAATGCATGAAGATGGCTATATCACTGAAGAGGAGCTGAAAAAGGCCTTTATAGAATGATTGCTATTGCAGCTTAGTAGTGGAAAGATAGAAATTAAAACACCACACTTTGTATTCTGGATTAGAGATCTTATTACAAAAGACCCTAGATTTAAAGATCTCGAGATTACGGAAGATATGCTGTATGGATGAGGTTTAACAATAAAGACCACTCTTGATGTAAATATTCAAAATATAGCAGAAAAATCTATACAAGACAATATGCCTATCTTATATGATAGATGAGGTAACAATAGATCTATGGTACATATTGATACAATAAGTGGAGATGTGTTGGCATATGTGTGATCAGCAGATTATAATAATACAGATATTGAATGACAGAATGATATGGTAAGAAATCCAAGACAGCCAGGATCAAGCATCAAACCATTAATATACGCTTATCTCTTACAAAATCTTCCGATTAGCATAGATACACCTATCTATGATATCCAGTTTACGGTATGATGACTTTCTCCTAACAATGCAGACGGTAAATTTAATGGACCATTACCTTTAAGACAAGCATTAGCATTTAGTAGAAATATCCCAGCTGTGAAGGCTTATTTAGCCGCTGGACAAGAAGAAAAGATCAAGCCATTTCTCAAATGATTATGAATTACCTCATTAAAAGACGATCATGAATATGGATACTCATTGGCATTATGAGCATGAGAAGTATCGATGCTTGAGATGGCACAAGCATATAGTGCATTAAGTCAATGAGGTATGACTGCTGAGATCAATCCAATCTTAGAGATAAAAGATAAAGATGGTAATATTCTCTATCAAAAAAAAGTAGAAAAGAAAGATACCTGACTCAAACCAGAAGTAGCATACTTGATGTGGGAGATTCTCTCAAATCCAAGTAACATGCCATGATGACGGGTAAATTATTATTCTATCAAATGATTAAAGTATGGTGTAAAGAGTTGAACTTCCAATAAAGTGATTAAAGATTGAGATAAAGAAGTAAGTGTTCCAAGAGATGGATGGTTGGCTACATATACACCTTCGAGAGTGACTATGTATTGGGCTGGTAATGCAAATGATAAGCCAATGAATAAGAATGCTCTATGATTGTTGTTAAATTCTGAAGTAAATAAATCATTCTATAATCAAATGCTTGCAGATGGATATATCACGAATGAAGCTATGCCAAAACAAAGTGTCAAATCAGTTACTATCTCAAAAATTACTGGTAGATTGGCGAATGAAAATACTCCAGAAGAATTTAAAGTATCTACCTTAGCATATAATAGTAATATCGCTTGAGATGGTCCATATACACAGATATCTGTAGATAATTCATGTGGTTGAAAGATATCTCCTCTGACACCACCAGAACAAAGACAAAGAGCGTATGTATTTACTCCTGTATCTATTACATCATTTGATACACAAAATATTATAGACCGATATCTAGAACAAAACAAAAAAATGATAACAGAACCTGACAATATCTATGCAAGATTGTTTACAAAAGAACCTGCTGATTATTGTGAATGAAGAGCTATTGAAGAATCAGATAGCGTACAACTTTCTACTTCGTTAGTTAAAAATCAGACAGTCACATCAAAATTTACACTACCATTTTCAGCTCAATCAGCAAATGGAACTATTAGTAAAGTCACTGTCTTAGCAAACGATATTGTAGTAGGTAATTATTCATATGCGCTTGCAGATGTAGATGATGCAAAATCTATCAAGTTACCACCAAGCATGTCAGGTACTATTACTTTGCTTATTGTGGCTGTAGATAATGCCAATAAATCTAAGACGTTATCAGTGCCAGTTGTTGTAAGTGATACAGATACTGACAAACCTACTCTTGATAATAGTTCTATAAAAGTAGTGAATCAGGGTACATGAGGATATGCTATAAGCTTCTCATTTATTGATAAAACATCAGGAGTATCAAGTAGTGTTGTAAAACTGCCAGACACTACGAAGAAAACTTTTAAAGGCACAAGTGTCCAATTTACTTTACAAACATTATGACCTATTACCTATTCTGTTGTAGATTCATTTGGTAATCAAACTGAAGGCTCTCTTAATCTTAATGATTATATAAATTAAGACAGCAAAAAACCTTCTATAATAAGAAGGTTTTTTTGTAGATAATATTATTTAAGAAAGAATGATGTAGGCAATGATTTTTCAATAATACTGAGAGGATAACGATGTCATGGAGGACATGGGATAGATCTGACTGCATTGATGGTATT
>JACCDH011431959.1_pt1 | contig 10804 bp, 7 predicted proteins | sample 7442481 | NCBI WGS metagenome assembly JACCDH01 (sample SAMN15323433, study PRJNA562643) | freshwater metagenome | isolation source: river surface water | place: USA:Blue River Watershed | collected 2017-08-15 | reverse complement strand
TGGTGCTCATCCGCATAGGCTTCCCTGAACTGGCCACTGGCGAGCAAGAGCTGGCGCAACGGCGCATGACGCGCATAGATGACGATGTCGATCGCATGATCATCGATGATCTGCTGCCAGCCCTCATCGGCCTTGTTGAGCCTGAACGAAGCTTTCAGAAAGTCATCGCCATACACATCGGCACGACCGTCGACGAAGACCTTGTGTGTCGGCCATAGTCGCCAGATCAGATAGCCGCCGAGATCATAGTCATTCAACAGATTGCCGCTGAGCTGATGGCTCAGTACATAGCCGGCTGCGCCGCTGGGGACAAACGTCGAGGTCTCGCCTTCGCGCTCGATTCTGACACCGCCTGCGAGCGCAGCCACCACCACGCCCGCCAGCACCAGCAGGTGCACGAAGCCCGCTTGTGCGCGCGTGACTTGCCGTTCGTCTGCGGCAGGTTCACGCCGATGCCAGCGCAAACGCCGTGCAAGGATTTCTGACGGACGCACATGCCTCAGCATCGCGCAGAAAAAAGTCAGCAGCACGATGGCCATCAGCGGCAGATGCCGCCAGGCGCTGAGGCCAGCTGCGATCAGCAGCAAGGGCAGCAGCAGTTCGGTCAGATCAGGCTTCCTGCGTGCGAAGACGGTTGCACAGAACCACGCGAAGATGCAGGCCAGCGATACGCGCGGCAGCAGCTCGTGGAAATCCGGTGAATGCCATTCGGCGATCATGCCTTTCGACGCTTCCATTGCGACCGTCTCGAACGGATACAGCAGGATGCGCAGTCCCTGCGGATTGAGCGACGTCGCGACCACGGTCGCCAGTATCGTCATGCCCAGCAAGCCGAGCCGCTGCGCACTGCGTGAATGCCGTACCGGGAACAGCCAGCGATTGCCCCATTCACAAGCGATGAAAGCCACCGGCAGCGCGAGGCCGAGCATGAATGCGCCATGCAGGTTGACCCAGACCACCATCAATGCCGGCAGCAGCCATAGCAAGCGCGCAGAGCGGAAGTACTTGAAGTCCACCAGTACCAGCAGGTAGGTGGTGAAAATCAGGAAGGTGAAAATCTGCGGACGCAAAGTGAAGAAAGGTATCAACACGATGAAGCAGCAGGCGGTCGCCAGCGCCGCCCATAGCTCATTCCCGCTCAGTCGACGTGCGATCGCATACAGCAGCATGAAGTTTGCGGCTGCGGCCAGTGCCGGTAACAGGCGCAGCGCAGTGAAACCACCTGTCAGCTCGATCGCGTAGAACAGCAATTCCGTCAGCCATTCATGCGCGACCCAGGACTTGCCCGCGACGGTGTAGGAAAACGGATCCGTGACAGGAATGGCGCCGGTCTGCGCAATCAGCTCACCGGTCTTCAGGTGCCAGTAAAAATCCGGGTCGGTGAAACCAGGTGAGCAGTACACGATCACGAAAGCGATCGCTGCCATCATCCACGGCAGCGTGAAGCTGCCCAGCGCCGCATGAGCCCAGCGCAGCCAAGGTGACAGGAATTGCACGAGTCCGTATGCCTGTGTCGTCGGCTGTGGCCGCTCAGCCCATGCAGATTGCGCTGCCGGCGGTTCCGGCGGCAGTCCGCTCGGGGAAGGGCAAGTCATGCGGGTATCGTCGAGGCGCTCGTGCATCAGATCGATTTCTCGATGATGTAGCGCGGCCGGCGTTTTACTTCGCCATAGATTTTCGCGATGTATTCACCCACGATGCCGACGCTGAGTACCTGCAGTCCGGTGAACAAGGACAGCGGCAGCAGCGTCGTGGCCCATGCGGGCAGCTGTCTGCCGCCGACCAGCACGGCAGCGAGCAAGCAGCCACTGGCCAGCAGGCTGCCGACAAACAGCGCAAGACCCGCGAGCGTGATGCAGCGCAGCGGTGCTGCTGAGAAGGACGACAGCGCTTCCCATGCCAGTGCCACCAGCTTGGCCGGCGAATACTTGGTCACACCGGCCACGCGGGTGCCGCGCTTGTAGTAGACGATCTCTTGCCGGAAGCCGAGCATGGGCACGATACCGCGCAAGAACAGGTTCACCTCGCGATACTGGCGCAGCCCGTTGATCGCAGACCGGCTCAGCAACCGGAATTCGGCCTGGTTGAAGACGATGTCCACGCCCATCCAGCGCACGATGCGATAGAAATTTTCCGACGTCACCCGTTTCAGGAGGCTGTCAGTGTCACGGCAGCTGCGTACGCCGTATACGATGTGGGCGCCGGCGACATGCCGAATCACCATCTCGCGTATCGCGGCCACATCATCCTGCAGGTCCGCATCGAGCGTGATGACCGCATCGCCTTTCACATGAAACAGCGCAGCCAGCAACGCATTCTGCTGTCCTTTGTTGGTCGACAGCTTGATGCCGTGGATATAGGGTGCCTGGCGCGCGGCGAGCTCGATCATTTGCCAGCTACGGTCCGTCGAGCCGTCGTCAACAAAGGTGATCTGACTGGCCGGATGGATCAGGCCCTCATTCAGCAATTGCTCGCGGATGACGGCCAGCTTTGCCATTGTCGTGCTCAGCACCGCTTCTTCATTGAAGCAGGGCACCACGATCGCCAGCTTGACCAGTGCCGCCGGCAAGGCTGGCAGCTTCAGTTCTTTCAGAATGGAAGGCGGCGGAGGGACGGCGGTTGCGGCTGCAGATGTGGCGACAGTTTCCATGCGGGCCTCACTTGCCGGGGCTTGATGAACCCGGACGAATGGTCGATTAACGATTCATGCACGTTGTTAATCGCACCATAGGGTGATTGCCAGCAAGCCTGTTTGAGAGTTCTCAAACTTTGAGAAAAATGCAATCTTCCGTCAAGGAATGATTTTCAATGAAAAACTTTTTGAGCCAACCGAATCAGCGAATCTGATCGTCATTGCGACAGATCGGCACCCCGTGTCTCGGGCAGATAGCGCCAGCCGAGCAGCAAGGCGATGGTCAGCAGTAGCGTCGGATACAACAAGCCCGCCACGGGTACGCCGAGCTTGCCGGCGATGAAGGCCACCATCAGCGGCGACAGTCCCCCCATCCAGCCGGCGGCCAGGTTATGCGGCAAGCCGACGGCGGTGTAGCGGGTACGTGCGGGGAAAAGTTCAGACAGCAGTGCCGTCTGCGGACCGGTGACCAGCGCCACCGCCAGCACCAGGACCAGCAACAGCAGCAGTACGATCACGGGCGATTCGGCAAACTTTGCGAGCCCTGCATACACTGGAAGCATCGCGACAGCGCCCAGCATCAGCCCTGCCAGCACCACGGGCCGGCGTCCGATGCGGTCGGACAGATGGCCGCATGCCAGTGTCAATGGGAACAGGCATAGCGTTGCCAGCAAGCCGATGCGGCCGGCGAGTAGGGCATCCATGCCTGCGACGGTTTTCAGATAGACCGGTGCATATACCTGCGAGCAGAAGAACAGTACGCCGCCGCCCGACGATACGCAGAAGAACAGCAGCGCCATGCGCGCGCGCGTCGTACGATCGGCCAGGCATTCCCGCAACGGTGCTTTCGCTTCGCTCTGTTGGTCATGCAGCGAAGTGAACACCGGTGATTCATGCAGCGCGAGTCGTGCGCGCACACTGATCAGCAACAGCAGCGCGGACAGCAGGAAGGGAATGCGCCAGCCCCAGGCACGAAATTCGGACTCCCCCAACCAGCTTTGCAGCAGCACGATCTGGAAGGTCGATGCGAGTATGCCGAGCCCGCCCATCCATTGCAGCACGCTGGTCACGGCGCCCCGCTGCGCCACCGGCGCATGCTCTGCCAGGTACACATTCGCACCACCAATCTCGCCGCCCATCGCCAGCCCTTGCACCACGCGCAGCGCCACCAGCAAACCAGTCGCCCACCAGCCCCATTGCGCATGCGTGGGCAACAAGCCGACAGCGAAGGTGGCCGCGCCCATGATTGCAATGGTGGCGATGAACACGCTGCGCCGGCCATGGCGGTCGCCCAGCGAGCCAAAGATCACCGCACCGATCGGTCGCACCACCATGCCGATGCCGAAGGTCGCGAGGCTGTACAACAGGCCAGCCACCGGATCATCAGCCGGGAAAAACAGCGCCGAAAAATGTACCGCCAGAGTCGCGAACGTCAGGAAGTCATACCATTCGATGAAGGTGCCGAAGCAGGCGGCCAATGCCACTTTGCGGTAGCGGCGAAAATGATCGTCGACGTCCGTCAATGAAGTCCGGGAGATGACCTCGGCCAGCGGTTTGGTTGCAGCAACCGTGTCTTGTGAAGAAGTTTGCATCGTTTCGTAAACGTCGATCAACGCGGGAAATCATCCCCAGTTTGTTCGCCAGCCGTCACCCAAGGAGCCAGGTCAGGATCGGAATCCGCATGCCTGCTGCGTTTTCAGCCTGCGGGTCCAAGATTTACTGGCAAAAAATGCCAGCATAGAACTCTCTCAACATTCGATAGTACCTTCCCAGACGGAAATTTTTTCTCTTAAGCTCAGGCAACACTTGCTTCGAGGCATGTGCATCTGTTGCTTGTTGTCGCTCCCTGTCCCGGGCGCGACCTGGAGAAAAAAGAATGTTACGAGAGTCCGCCCTGCCGGCCATGTCGCCGGCCTTGCCCCTGACCACGCTGGCTGCGCTGATCGCCGCGCTATATGTTTCGCTGCATACCGCGCCTGCCTCTGCACAGACGGCGCCCGCCGAATACCGCTGGTCCGCGCTGAATGTGAAGGCGTATGAAGCGCATAAGCTGATCGGCTACCCCACCGGCATCACTGCGCCGGTCGAGACCAAGGGCAAGGGCGTGACCCTCGCCATCATCGACTCCGGTGTGCTGCCCCACACGGAATTCACAGGCCGGCTGTTGCCGGGCTATGACTACTATAACGCTGCCGGTAACGGCACCAATGACCAGTACGGCCATGGCACCCACGTAGCCGGCATCGCCGGCGCGGCACTCGATGGCAGCGGCATGGTCGGTATCGCGCCTGATGCAAAGATCCTGCCGGTGCGTGTGCTGGATAACCTCGGCAGCGGGACGGCAAGCTCGATCGATGCCGGCGTGCGCTGGGCACTCGCGAACTATGTGAAGCCCGTATCTGGCGCACCGACCGAGAAGACCGTGTTCAACATGAGCCTCGGTAGTTCATCGGCCTTCGGTCTGCCGACCTTGCAGGCGATCCGCAATGCGGGCACGATCGCCGTGGTCGCTGCCGGCAATGCCGGTGGTGCCAACCCGATTTATCCTGCGCGCTATGCCACCGACAGCTCGGTCGCGGGCTGGGTGATTGCCGTGGGCGCGGTCGACAGCAACAACCTGATCACTTCTTTCTCCAACCGTGCCGGCGATACGCGCAACTACTATCTGGTCGCGCCCGGCTATCGCGTCGAGTCCACCTACTTCAACAATGGCTATACGCTGATGTCCGGCACCTCGATGGCCACACCGGCGGTGACCGGCGCAGCCGCCGTGGTGTGGGGCGCATGGCCTTATCTGACGGGTGACAAGGTCGTAAAATCCCTGCTGTGGTCGGCGACGGACCTGGGCGACAAAGGCGTCGATACCACCTATGGCTGGGGCTTGCTGAATGTTGCCGCTGCATTGCAGCCCATTGGCGATACCTGTGTGCCGACCGCCAGCAACAGCTGCGGTACGAGCACCACGACCACCACCACCACCACGACAACGACCAAGGGCGGCGGCAAGACCAAGACTTTGGCGACACCGGCGGCCGCCGGCGCTGCGGCGATGACCACCACCGCTCGTGTGATGGCTTATGACGCACTCGGTCGCAGCTTCCAGTTTTCTGCCGCATCGCTGTTGCGTCCGGGTGGCGTCAACATGACGGCCAATCTCGGTAACTGGATGGCTGCCAGCCAGCCGGTGCGAATCACCGAGGGCAATGGCGGTACACGTTTCGCCTTGCAGGGCGATGCCGCAACCGGCACTGGCGCGTATGCGTTCGCAATGCCCGCCGGCAGCGGCCAGGTGATGATGTTCAGCGGCACATCCGTGCTGCCCTTCGGTACCTCGCACAGCAGCTATCAGGGCTCGGCCTTCGCCAGCGACGACGCGCTGAAGATTCCTTATCTGAGCATGGTGGATGCACCGACCGGCATCGCCTACGATGCGCCGCTGTCCGACGATGTCGGTATGCGCTTCGGTTACATCGCGGCCAGCAATGCTTCGCAGTTCGTCGCACCCGGGCCGAATGACCTCTACACGCATCGCGTTGCCGGTGGCGCAGCCGTCGGTGACCTGTCGGTCCGTTTCGGTCGCCTTGAACTGGTTGGCACGATAGGCATGCTGAACGAGGACGGCGCCTTCCTCGGCGCACGTGGCTATGAAGCAGGTACGATGCGCGGCAGCACGCAATTTGCCAGTACGTCGGCGGTGTATGACTTTGCGCCCGGCTGGTCGGCGCTGGGCAGCTACTCGCAGGGCAACAGTCATGGTTTTGGCGGCGCGGGCGACGCGACCTACAGGCTGACGACCCAGGCATTCTCGCTGGGCGTGCTCAGGCAAGGTGTGTTCGGCGACCATGACCGCATGTCGCTGGCCGCGGTGCTGCCGTCGCGTGTCAGCAGTGGCGACGTGACCCTGCATGCGGCGGTGGAAGTGAATATGCAGACCGGTGCGCCGATCTATGGCAACGTGCCGGTAGCACTGACGCCGCGCGGCCGCGAGCAGCGTTACGAGTGGAACTGGAACATGCCGATCAAGGATGGCAGCTTCGGCCTGACGCTGATGCGCCGTATCCAGCCCAACCATGATCCGCTGGCACCTGCCGACAATGTCGTCGGCGTGCGCTTCGTGCAGGCGTTGCGCTGAACAGCCTGCTGGCAAAGGTCAGCGAGCGGCCGATGCGGCAGACTCGCTGTCATTGACCGTCTCGCCGGCCTTGATGGGATCACCGCGGCGTGCATTCACGCACGCCATCGTCTTGTCCCAGAAAGCGGCGCCGCTGCCGCCGTAACGTGACGGCAGGCGCATCATCTTCTTGTGAGAGCGGGCTAGCGCTCGCTCCAGCGTTTCGTTCATCATGCCCAGCTGTTCCATGGCCAGGTAGGCCTCGCAGTTGGCTTCGATTTCATCGCGCGCCGGATCGGTCGCATGCGCGCACTCATGGTAGAAGATGAAGTCGAGCATGTGTGGATCGTTCTCGCGAATCGACCTGATCGTGACACGATCAAAAGAAATCACCGGCCAGCCCTGTTCATCGGGACGCACGACGGCTGCTGCGCCCCCCAGTTCCGGATGCCGGTCGCCGGCATCACCATGGCCGAGCCAGACTTCCTGCACGACCCGCCGCTCGCCGTTGCGCTCGACCTCGCACTGGACTTGCACGCCATCGGAACGATCGTAAGCGTGCGCAGAGATGCCGGTAAAGCACAGCATCAACAGCAGGATGATTTGTTTTCGCATGACTGGATGAAAGCGACAGTCGCGCTGGCTGGCCCCGCGGCATCAGCGGCGGAGCGGCCAGCGCATGGATGCTTACTTGCAGGCGTTCGCGCCGCCCCAGTTGCCCCGGGTGATCTCGCCATCCAGCTTGATCGGCCGGAACCAGCCGGTTTCATTCGAATTGGCGAACTTGCCGGTGCCACCCTTGCGCGTGTACTTGCCTTCCATCTTGCCGCGCATCTGGGTAAAGCCATACGTCAGTACGTCACCATCCACATCGGAGACAGCGCACAGTCCTTCGGCTTCGATGGTCTTGTCGGGATACAGCACGGCGCCGCCGGTGCACTGGCCTGACAGATTATTGAACTTCGATCCTTCAGCCGCATTCATCTGGGTCGACGAACGGAAATGCATGTACATGGTCTTGTTGCCGAGCTCGGTGGTGGATTCACCAGTATCGACGCTGGTGTATTCGCCGCATTGGTCATCGCGCGCGAACGCAGCACCCTGGCAGGCCAGCAGCAGCGCCAGCATCGCTGGCAGTAATGGCAGTTTCATCTTGTATCCTCGGTGTTATGGTCATTGTTTTTCTGGCCTGTGGGCGGCCTGAGGATTAGTTTGCCAGTTTCTGGGCAAACGCGTGCGAGGCTACCCGAAGGCCCTTGCGCGCTCGGGTAGCGCCGGAGTGCACCAGCCTTTTTTCGACAAGCGGAGCCGACAACAATGAACAAGAATCTCTGGCTGCTGGCGATTGCCCAAGGTCTGTTTTTGGCCAATAACGTCACCTTCATTGCCATCAACGGCCTGGTCGGATTGCGGATGGCACCGTATCCGTGGATGGCGACCCTGCCCGTGATGGGCTATGTGGTCGGTGGCGCGCTGAGCACCGGGTTGGTCGCTGCATCGCAGCGACGCTGGGGACGCAAGCTGTCGTTCCAGTTGGGTTTGCTGGTCGCGCTGCTGTCAGCTATGGTCGGTATCGTCGCAGTGCAGCAGCAAGCCTTCTGGCTGCTGGTCGCCATCACCGTCGTGGCTGGCTATTACAGTGCCAATGGCCACCTGTATCGTTTCGCTGCTGCTGAACTGGCCGATGGTGCCTATCGCGAGAAGGCGGTGTCGCTGGTCATGGCGGGTGGCCTGATAGGCGCTGTCGTCGGCCCCAATCTGGCAAACCAGACCAAAGGCTGGTTGAGCATGCCCTTTGCCGGTGCTTATGTAGCGCTGACCTTGCTCGCGCTGATCTCGCTGGCGGTGATATCGATGATCGAATTTCCACCCGTGCCGGAAAAGATCGCCCAAAGCGAGCAGGGCAGGCCGCTGGCCGAGATCGTCCGGCAGCCGGTATTCATCGTTTCAGCGTTGGCGGCGTCGACCAGCTATGGAGTGATGAACCTGCTGACGGCGGCAACACCACTGGCGATGCAAGTCTGCGGCATGCCGTTCAGTGATACCGCATGGGTGCTGGAATGGCATGTGATCGGCATGTTTGCGCCGGGCTTCTTCACCGGTTCGCTGATCCGTCGTTTCGGGGCGTTGCAGGTAATGGGCGCAGGTGTGTTGCTGAATCTTTTGTGCATAGCGATCGCGATCAATGGGACTGATTTGCGTTACTTCGTATCCGCACTGTTCCTGCTGGGCGTTGGTTGGAATTTCCTGTTCACCTGCAGCACGACCTTGTCGCTGGATGCCTATCGACCCGAGGAGAAGGACCGCGCGCAGGCAGCGATCAATTTCTGTGTATTTGCGATGATGTCGCTAAGCTCGTTTGCGTCGGGTGCGCTGCTGACAACGCAGGGCTGGAGCTGGCTGAACCTGGGCTCGATCGCGCCGGTGGTATTGACCGGTTGGGCACTGATCTGGCTGGCCCGGGCTCACCAGGGAATTTCTGTGCCGCGATAATCGATGAAGTGCGCGCCCGATTTGACGGGCAGATTGAGCATCGCCTGCATCATGCCAGTGACGGATTCCGAGGGCTCCAGCAGTTGCGGTACGCCGGCTTCAAACGGTTGCGACAGCCTGGATCGAACCGTGCCCGGTTGTAGCGCGACCACGCGCAGTTGCGGATTGCGTCGCTGCAGTTCTATGGCGGCTGTTTGCAGCAGCATATTCAGTGCAGCCTTCGAGGCACGGTAGCCATACCAGCCGCCTTTGCGGTTGTCGGTAATGCTGCCGACGCGTGCCGACAGTTTTGCGTAGATTGCGTCGCCTTGCGCGAGCAAGGGGGCCAGCTGCTTCAGCAGCAGGGCGGGGCCAATAGCGTTGACCGCAAATGAACGCTGCAACATCTGGTAATCCAGTCGCGATAGTGCCTTCTCCGGGCCGATGCCATCGATGGCCAGAGCGCCGGTCGCGTCGATGATCAGGTGGAAGGGGGCGTGGCCAGCGAGCTTGTTGCCGAGTTGTTCGATGCTTTGCGGATCCTCGAGATCGAAGTCATTTCCGGAGCGGGAGAGCGTCAAGATTCCCGTGCATGCCGGGTCGCTCTGCAGATATTGAACAAACGCGTTGCCAATGGCGCCGCCCGCCCCGAGGATCAGAGCTTTGTAATCAGCAGGGAGGGCGAGTGGCATGACATGTACCTCGTATGATTTTTCTTTGCGCCGGATTTCCGCCAGCAATTCGGAGGGTTGCTCTGCAAAGGAATTGACTACGGTGACGCCGAGCCAGGTGAACACGCTCTGAAAAACTTCGGGCAACCGCCAGCAGCAATGGTTCTCTGCAGTTCAGGAAAGGGTAAGCGAATCTCAGCTTTGTAGTTCTCAAGTTCTGCGCGGGCAATACAACATCCTGAGGCTGGAGTCGTTCGATCAATCGTGGCGTGGTGCTGCGATGGCATCCATCGTCAAGACCTTCGGCGTAGGCGAGGATATTGGTATCCAGTGCAATTCGCACAATTCAGCCTTCGTACAACTCGTCGCGATTACACGCACATGGCACGCTGCGCTTTTGTTTACGCAGGCGTATCAGTAGTTGGAGGCGAGCATGCAAGCGTTCATTATTACCTGAACTTGCCGGCGCTATCGTTGCGGCAGGTTTGCCACGCGAAAGTACGGTAATGATTTCACTGCCGGCGACATCACGCAGCAGGCTGGAGAAGTGGCGATTGGCATCAGCGGGAATGACGGCCTTCATCTTCGGTCCAGAAAGTAGTGTTAAGCACGACGTTAAGGCTGAGCGTTAGCGGGCGTCAAGGGGAGAGCGGCGTCTCCTTTTGGGATACGCAAAAACAGGGCGCGGCATGTGCTGCGCCAGTTTTTTCATCCACAAGCGTCCGAGCTTCCAGCAAGGTAAGCTCTGACATCGATGGCTTGGTTTAAAAATTTAGCTTGTTTTGGCATATTTTCAGAAGAGGATACGTATGGCCCGACAAATATTGGACGAATTCCACATTCATCCTGCGATCAGGGGATTCGTGTCAAAGCATTTCCTGGAAACCGTGCAGGAGGTACAAACCGCTATCGCGCAGC
>JACCDH010460287.1_pt1 | contig 10808 bp, 7 predicted proteins | sample 7442481 | NCBI WGS metagenome assembly JACCDH01 (sample SAMN15323433, study PRJNA562643) | freshwater metagenome | isolation source: river surface water | place: USA:Blue River Watershed | collected 2017-08-15 | reverse complement strand
GACTTGTATCACATACAGACATGTATTCTTCTCTCCTTGCTGAATAACTTTTGCCAGAGGGTTAAGCATTGGATGCCAATGGATTTGAGGATCAATCTTAAATTGAACAAAATGGCTAAATTCCTTAAGATGAATCGCTTCTTCGGCCACAAACATACTGTAAAGTGATTTTTCTTGAATGCTATCAGAGAGAAGAATCATCTTTGCTCCATAATTATGTCCCGACTTTTCAATATAACAAGACAAGCTTAAATTGAGCTGAGTCATCTTCGCTAAAATTTTATTCTGTTTTTCCTCATCTAATCCCATGAAGAGTGATGATTTTTCTAATTGATACCGCTCCTTACTCCATAAAATATCTGGAGTATTGAAATCATTCTGAGAAACAGTGTATTGGGAAAGCCCCTTTTCAAGAATTTGATTTAGCGGATGAGTAGCTTCAATCTCTTTTGAGAAGAAAGTTGAATCGATCGTTAAGAAGCTCTTCAAATCTTTCATACTTTTGCCCCTCTTCTATAAGATCATTGGGATAGACGACTGCACCAGAATCAATAAAAGCTTTTGACTTAATCACTACTCCTGGAGCGATGGTTACTGAATAAGAAATCACCACATCATTTCCGATAAGAACATCCTTCACGTAAAGGATATATTTATTATCTTTCTTTTTTATCGCATGCGCGGATAGATAAGACATATTGCCAATAAGGGATCGATCGCCAATATGAATGTGAGGCCTATCAACAAGTTTGCAACCTGATGTCCAATTTACCTTCTTTCCTATTTGGGCCCCCCACAATCTTAGCCAAGACGAATATAGGCCTGGTATCGTTCTGAGAAATCTTTCAAGAACCTGGAAAGTTTCAAATGGTTCTTGAAGTTTATGAGCGAGATACCACAAATTGCCGCTGTCCGTTTTAACACCTAGATAGCTGACCTTAGGAACGGGCCCATAATAGATATGCAGCAATCTCCAGATAAGTGGCGGTTGGATATAAATCACAAAAACAAAAATGAGCAATTTAAAGACAGGGGAAAATGGCGAAAAGAAGGCAGTAACCAGCGTAAAATACAAAACGATACTATAAAAACTAAAAAAGAGATCAAGTATCTTTGGGACTGGTTTTTTCATTTCATCACTTATCGGCAGACGAAATGATTGATTAAGTAAGTATTTAACTTTATTGAATTAATTAAAATATATTTAGAGGAAAGAAGAGATAAGCACCTGAAAAAAGGCAAAAAAAAGCCAGGGCGCGAGACCTGGCTTTTTAAATTTTCTCATATCAACTAAATGATGGTGCCCAGTGAGGGACTCGAACCCCCACGCTCGCGCACTAGGTTCTAAGCCTAGCGTGTCTACCATTCCACCAACTGGGCAATGAGGTTTTCGATTATGCTGAAACTGGGGTTGTTTGACAAGAGAAAAGACAAATAAGTTTAAAATTCCTGGCCTAAGCCGTTTTTTTGCCATGACCTTTGAGTTTTTCATATTCCTTGTTAATTCGATCCAGCTGATTCTGGAGCGCTGTTTTTTCAGATCGCAGTTTATTGGAATCTTTCTTGGCCTCATTAAGCGCATTTTTCTGAGTAACCAATTCTTGAGAAAGTCTTTTGAGTGTCTGCTCAAACTGAGCAATCTTACCTTTTGAATCATCGATTGGTGCTACTTTCGCACTAGAGGCTAGCTTAAGTGCTTCGGTCAATTTAGATTCAGTCTCTTTGAGGCGAAGTTCATAATCTTTTGATCTCGTTTCTAACTGTTGTTGAAGCTCAGCATAGAGGGCAAAATCAACTTTCCTCTCGCCAGTCGTTGTAGCCGGTGCCGCGGCCAGTGCCTTATCTTTTTCTTTTAGTTCTTGCTGTAACCTAGTTGTCTCTTTACGAAGCTGTTGAATCTGTCCTTGATCTTGCTCAGACTTATCCTCTAAACGTTTTAAATCACGCTTCATCGAATCCAATTGATTGTTGAGCTGATTTTTCATCGTCATCAATTGTCTATTTTCCTCAACATGTCGTCCGTCAGACTCTTTCCCTGATTGGCGGTTGATATTGACGGCAAGACTTTGGATTTTATTTTTGTAAACCTCCATCATCTTTTCTAGATTTGTATTTTTTCTCTCTAAATCCTTTACTTGATTGGCATTATTTTGACTTTGACTATTAACCATTGTTTTTGTCATCTGATCAAGTCGATGCTTAAGATCTTGGATCTCCTGATCCTTTCTAATAACCAGTGTCCCTATACTATCTTTGGCTTTTTCAAGTACAATATCTTTTGATCGAATCAAACGCTGAGATTTCTCAAGCTCTTGCATAAAAAGAGCTTCTTTTTGATTAGCCTCTAATTGAAGTTTTTTGAGATTGAGTTCTTGAGTCTTGAGCTGAGAAATAAGCTTCTTCTCTTTTTCATGAATTTCAGAAAGCTTTATTGCATCTTCTTTAGTAATCGATTGAGACTGCTCAATTTGTTTAATAAGAGAGTCCTTAACACTAGTTTCATCCGCATCCAAAGCACACAACTTATCTAATTTAGCCTTAGCTCCAGATTCAGCAGTTTTAGAAATGCTTTGAGACATAAGAGAAGCCTCTTTAGTCGATTTCAGCTCTTGCTTTAAAATCTCAAGCTGCTTTTTAAGCTTAGCATTCTCATTTTCAGTGGCACGAAGCTTAGCCTCGATACGATGATCTGCCTGAGGAGTACCTGAATCCTTAAATACAAATTTATCGTTTGCTGCTTTCTCTTTTTCAATTTCCTCTTTTGTACGAGAAAATATTTTTTTAAACTTACTCTCATCCTCTCGTAACGTGGTTGATAGAGTTTTCACAAGCAAAGACTCATCTTCAGCAGTGACATCTATCTTGGCCTCAAGATGAAAATGATCTTTTAGTGCTTTTTGAAGGTTATCTTTGACAATAGTTTTAACTTTATTGAGATCAGTATCCTCTGCAATATGATCCAGCGCCAGCTCAGCTGACTGCCCTTCAAAATTATCCGTAATCCCTTGAGATAATCCTTCTTTAAAATCTTTAAAGAAGTTTTGTACCTCTGTTGTCCCTGATGATGATAAAAAAGCGAGCGTTGGATTTTCATCAAACTCAACGACCTCACTTATCACATCGGGCATCACGATATCTTTAAATTGATCAATTTCTTGTTCCGAGATTTCATCTAAGGTCTTATTCAATTTCTTCGAGAAATCAAAAAAAGATGATTTAATTTTTTGAGGGAGCTTATCACCAAAAAGTTTTGTCTTTAATTTTTCATCACCCTTTATCTTATCTGCGAGACCAGATGAAACTCTCATCGCAAAATTATCAATATCTAAAGGGCCTGATCCTTTAACGATATAAATATCTTTTTCTTCTTCGATTTTACCTTTTACAATATTGACGATATCATCATACTTCTCTTTAGATGAGATCTTGATTTTTTGGTCTTCATTCGGTCCAGATGTGACAACTATTGGAGCAGTCATCTCTTCTTTTAGCCCTTCGATTAACTGTCCAATTTCTTCTTCATTAACTTCGCCATTGATAATCTGCTTTATTTTTTCAAGCTCGATATCACCTGAAATTTTCTCTGCAACAATTTCATTGAGGTCTTTTCCACGCAGCCTGATCCCTTCATCTTTTGTTTCAAGAGAGCCCACTTTCTCAGAAATATCGCTAAGGACAGATTCTTTTATAAGCCAAGAGTTTCCTTCTTGAACAGGAAGTGAAAGAAAAGATCCTGACTTATCAATATCAGTAAACATCAGTCCACGATGATCAATCCTAGTCTCTCCCGAGAGCCAAAAAGCTGTAAGGACAGCTTTTTTGACCTGATTGAGATAAGTGAATTCAAAAAATGAGGTCGATCCTAAGGCTATACTGAGAACATTTTCAAGTGGTTTATCTGACAGAGCATCAGAAAGACAGCTTGAAATATCTGAAAGGACAATATCTGTGATCACGAAATGAACTTGAAGAGCAAAAACTCCTTCATAGTTTCCATAACTCACTTCAAAAGGAACTCCCGCTTTATTTTTATTTTTTAGGGAGATAAGATACATCAAGAGATGATCAAAATAAGTTTTTACTTGTAAGCCATTAAAGTCTGCCTGGAAGGCGTCATAGACCATCACATCAGCGTATTCACCAGAATTGAATGGATTAATAATATTGAACTTACCTAGCTCTTGGAATTTTGGGTAGTTGTCCTTAATTTCAATACCACCAAATTCAAGAAAAAACTTATCCAGAATAAACTCTCCAATAGGAGTCTCAAACCATTTTTCATCAAAAATAAGTTTACCATTGGCCCAAATAAATTCTTGAGTGTCTCTCACTTTTGTTAATGAAATTATTTTTATATCTTTGGCCACAGTCTGATAATTTGTCGCAATCAAACTATAATCAACAGCTCCATGACATAAAATATGAGTATAATCCTCAGAGCTTTCAGTTTCTAAAGGGTCATGAAGAAGAATACTATTTCGGACTAAATAACTTGATAACTCTGCTGAGAGCTCTCCTGTTAAATTAAGAATAGAAACAGTCCGTTTTTGTTCAGTCATAACCTAAGAAGCTTTACTCTCCTCCATTTGATAATTATCAAAATAACTAATCGTTTCTTTCAAGCGAGTAAAAACCTTTTTGATAGGTAGAAGGTTTTGCTTCTCGATTGATTTCTTTAAGATATAATCCAGCGTATTTTTTTCTAAATCCTCAATTGAAGACATCATCACAATTCCATCTGCGTAAAGACAAACTGCGTCCCATGTAGAGATTTCGCGCTTCGTGACCCCTCTTGGGAACCCAGTTCCAGAGGTGGTTTCATGTTGATACAATACAATCTGACAAAGCTCAGGATAGGTCATACTGAACTGATAAGATTCAATCAGATCATGACTTTTTTCTGGATGTTTTAAGAAAAGATTTTTTTCTTGAGTTGAGGCGTGAACTTTATCAAGATAGATAAGTCCTGACCCAGCCTTCTTCGACTCTTCATCGACCGCACCAGCAATATGATAGCTATAATTTGAATCACAAAGTCCTACATCTAAAACAAAAGTCACTTGATAAAGATCTTTAATCAGATTGAATTCAAAATAATCATTACTCATGGCCGTGATCACAGACAGAGCACTCGAGTAAAGAGCCTTTTTAAAAAGCCTGATATCAGTTGAATCAATCTTTGTAAGCTCTTCTGCTGGAAGTGTATTAAGGCATTCAAAGCAGGCCAGAGCGAAAGTGAGAAGATGAGAATCTTTCTTTTTCCATCCAGTCAAAACACTGCCAAGAATTTTTTTTGCCAGCTCTCGCTGATCCTTTTCGAATTTTTTTGTTTTAAGATCACTGAACAAAAATTTCAAATGAAGATAGAGTTCTTCATCAATAGCGGACTCAACGATGAGTTTAGAGTTTTTGTATTTGGCCAAAAACTTTTGATCAATCACCTGACCAGCTTCAAGCAAGGGTAATAGTTTTGGACCCATCTGCAATAGCAAACGACCAGGGGTTAGAACCTGTTCCCAGAACATATGATCAATTTCTTTACGTGATTCAGCCGACAAAATGGCCCTCCTCATCTAGTAACTCTTCGGTTTTTCCCTAGGAGTAATTAGAAATTAAAGCCTGTCCAAGATAGTCGGCAAACTCTCCTAGACTATCCCCCTCACCTTGCCGTATAAAAAACTCTAGAGAGGACAATTATGGTTTTTCAACTCATCGACTGGATCGTTATTTTCGCTTATATCTGCTTGATTTTCTTCCTGGCCGTAAAGGCAAGCCGAGACACTCACAGTAAAACAACCACAGATGCCGCTCAGGTTGCTCGTGAACAATACTTGGCCAATAAATCCCTTACTTTTACTGAATCTATTTGCTCAATTATTGCGACAGAGGTTTCGGCCCTAACTTTTTTGGGGATTCCCGCTTTTGCTTTTAATACGGATTTTTCTTTTGTTCAGATTTATATGGGGGCCATCATTGGTCGCTTAGTCATTGCCCGCATCTTTTTGCCAAAGCTCTACGATAAGGGTCTTACAGTTTATGAAGTCATGGCCAAAGACACGGGCCTTCCCTCAGGTCAAAAACTTGTCTCAATTTTTTATGCTTTAAGTAAAATTCTTGCTGTTGGGGTAAGGCTTTTCTCAGGTTCAATTTTAGTGGCCCATTTTTTCCAACTCAATATTTACGTTGGACTCGCCATTATCACGTTCATGACTTTTATTTATACTCTGATTGGTGGTCTTAAGGCCGTTGTACGTACTGATATCCTTCAAATGGTTTTATTCATTTGTGGTGGTATTACGGCGCATATCATGATTCCTGAAACCGCAGGCCAGTCTTGGAGTGACATGATGACTCTCGCTCACGAGGCCGGAAAAACATCATTTGTCGATTTCTCTCAGCCACTTCCTTTCATCCTGGGTATTCTCGGTGGGATTTTATTTGATATGGCCACACATGGTGTGGATCAAGACTTTGTTCAACGACTCACTGCTAACAGAAAGATGGAGCATGCTCAATGGGCCATTTTCCTCTCAAGCTTTGTTTCTATTTCAGTAGGTTTTCTTTTCTTAGGTGTAGGAGCTCTTCTCTGGAGTTTTTATCAAGTTCATCCATTCCCTGCCACAGTGGAAAATGCGGATCATATTTTTGCTCATTATATTGTGACTTATTTTCCAGCAGGACTCAGAGGCTTTATGGTGGCCGGAGTTTTAGCAGCAACCATGAGTACACTTGATTCAACGATCAATGCTCTCTGCTCATGTGTTTATAATGATATCTTTCCGAAGAGAAACCCACAGAATATTAAGTTTTACTGCTTCCTCGATACTGTCGTTATTACTTTCTTACTTTTTGCAATTGCTGTGATTGCTTCAAAAAATGATGGTCTTCTTCTTTTAGGTCTTAAGGTTCAATCGTGGACCGCGGGATCTCTCCTGGCAGTTTTCATGACAAAGATTGTTTTCAAAAAATGGTTTAATTATGCCCTCTCACCAGCAAGTGTGGCCGGGGCTTACGCCTTTGGGACATTTGGTGTGTATATCAATACACAGTGGCTCCAGTGGAACTGGAACCTCAATGTGTATTTTGGCTTTATTTTAGCGTGTTTGTTTTTGAAGGCGTACTCTGCAGTACGCCCTTATAAAAAAGCTTAGAACGGTTTTGGCTGACCTTTAGGAATCGCCGAAAGAAGAGTCTTAGTATAATCCATCGCCGGATTCTTATAAATTCGGCTGGCCTTATCCATCTCGACAATTTTTCCACCATACATGACACCCACATCATCGGCGATGAAGTTAACGACACTTAAATCATGTGAAATAAAAATATAAGTGAGTTTAAATTCATCTTGCAGGTCAAGAAGAAGGTTCAAGACCTGGGCCTGAATGGAAACATCAAGAGCAGATACTGACTCGTCACAGACCACGAACTCAGGACGAAGCATAAGAGCACGAGCAATACAAATACGTTGACGTTGCCCCCCAGAGAACTCATGAGGATAACGATTAAGATGCATCACCTTAAGACCTACTTTATCCATTAATTCTTTGGCCATATCAAGTCGCTCAAATTTACTATTCCCAATACCATGAATAATAAGTGGCTCAGTAAGAATTTCTCCTACTGTCATGCGAGGGTTAAGCGATGAGTACGGATCTTGAAAAATGATCTGCATTTTTCGACGAAGAAGTCTTAACTCTTCTCCATAAACATTTGTAATATCTTTCCCGTTATAAATAATATTTCCGGCCGAAGGCTCGATGAGGCGAAGAATTGTTCTCCCAAGAGTCGTCTTTCCACACCCTGACTCGCCCACAAGTCCAAGAGTTTTTCCACGCTGTAGAGTAAAACTGACATCGTTTACGGCATGCACTTGATCTATAGTCCTTCCAAACAGCCCACCCTTAATAGGAAAACTTGTTTGAAGATTTTTAACTTCAAGTAAAGTTCCCTCTCCTTGATGCATCGGCGTGACTTCTTTATCGTAAACAATAAGTCTTTCAGAGGGAACGGTAAGCTCTTCACCTTTATCATTCATGAAATCACTCACTGTGAGTAATCGACGAGGATTGGCCCCTAGATTAGGACGGCAAGCCAGAAGACCCTTTGTATAAGGATGCTTGGCCCCTTCATAAATACTTCTTACATGATCTTGCTCCACAACATTTGAGCGATACATCACCACGACGTCATCTGCAAGATCTCCAATCACACCGAGATCGTGAGTAATAAACATCATACTCATCTTGTACTGCTCTTGAAGACTCTTCATCAGATCAATAACTTGTTTTTGAATCGTGACATCGAGTGCCGTCGTAGGCTCATCGGCGATAAGGAGCTTAGGCTCATTGGCAATGGCCATAGCAATCATCACACGTTGCTTTTGGCCACCAGACATTTCATGAGGATATTTATGTGCACTTTGTGATGGATTAGGAATCCCTACTTGATTCATAAGATCGACAGCACGATCCCAGGCCTGTTTTTTGGTCATATTCTTATGAATGATTAAAACCTCAGCAATCTGAGCTCCAACCTTAAAAACAGGATTTAAACTTGTCATCGGCTCTTGGAAAATCATTGAGATTTCGTTTCCACGAATTTTTCTCATTTGATCTTCTGAATTCAGAAGAAGATCTTTCCCTTGAAAAAGAATCTGGCCACTTTCAACAATACCTGATGGCTTTTGCAAAAGTCCCATCACAGCAAGTGAGGTGACTGATTTTCCAGAGCCTGATTCACCAACAATCCCTACTGTCTTACCAGCAGGAATATCAAATGAAATATTGTTCACTGCACGAGTCACACCTTCCTGGGTGTGAAAGTCTACCGTAAGGTTTTTGACTGAGAGTAAAGGTGTCGTCATGTTACTTGCCTTTCAGTTTAGGATCGAGAGCGTCACGAAGAGCGTCTCCCAGAAGGTTAAATGCTAATACAATTAAAAACATTGCTAAAGTTGCAGCTGCTAGTTGCCACCAAACACCACGAGCAAGCTCGAGCTTGGCATCATCAATCATTGTTCCCCAGCTCGGCTCTCCCTGAACTCCAAGGCCCAAGTACGAGAGGATCACTTCAGACTTAATCGCTGTCTGAAATTGAAGAGAAGTATTAATGATCACTAAGTGAGTAACGTTCGGAAGGATATGAAGAAACAGCTTTCTCATATGTCCGCCACCAATAGCTCCAGCCGCTTGAACATATTCCCGCTCTTTATGTTTCATGACTTCTCCACGAATGAGACGGCATAAACTCACCCATCCTGTGGCCCCGAGAGCAACGTAGACAGCAAAGATTCCTTTTCCAAGAATCATCGTAATAGATATCAAGAGCATGATATTTGGGATCGAAGAAAAAGTTGTGTAGAACCAAGTGATTACATCATCAACCCACCCACCAAAATAACCAGCAAGGGCACCTAAAATCACACCGATTGGGATGGCAATAAGTGAAGTTACAAGTCCTACAGACATAGCAATCTGAGTTCCATGAATCACCTTATCAAAAACACTTCTTCCAAAAAGATCTGTCCCAAAAATAAATTCAAGACTTGGGGCCATATTTGATCCCCCAACCTCTTCAGACCAATTTGAGGCCAGAACTCCCATCCACGAGAGGATAGCAACCAAAGAAAAAACGATTACAATCACCAGAGAGAACATCGCTGTTTTATCTACGCGAAGTCTTCTAAAAGCATCAATCCACAATGAATTTGTTTTCATTCCACTCACCCTTCTACTTCAACTTCACACGTGGATCTGCCACTGTGTAGAGGATATCTGTCAATAAACCAAAAAGGATATAGGCCACAGATGACAAGATCGCCATGGCCTTTACTACGGGAAAATCAGATGAGTTCAATGCATTGAGAGTCATCCCTCCAAGACCAGGAATCCCAAAAAAACTCTCCAAAAGAAGTGCTCCAAGAATAAGGAATGGAAGTTGAATCACCACGTAAGTAATAATGGGAATCATGGCATTTCTTAAAACATGCTTAAGAAGAATTGTTTTTTCTCCAAGGCCTTTGGCACGAGCAGTACGAACATAGTCCTGATAAATCTCATCGAGAATCACTGTTCTAAAAAAGCGCACATCAGGTCCCAATGAAAGAACAATCCAAATAATAGCAGGAAGAGCAATATAAGGAATAAAATGAGGGAAACCTTCTTCAAATCCTGAAATTTCAAACCAACCTAAATGGTAAGCGAAGTACCATTGGAAAACGAGGATATAGACCAGACTCGAAATACTCATTCCAGCAATGCACATGATACGAATAAATAAATCGATCCCTTTTCCGCGGTAATAGGCCACGACAAGTGAAATCAGAATTGAGAGGATTGTTGAAATAGCAAAAGCAGGAATAGAGAGTACTAGTGATGGATAAGCACCCATTCTAATCATATGCATGATCTCTTGCTTAGATTGCCAAGATCTTCCGAAGTCAAAAGTGAACGCAGACTTCACGACATCAATATATTGGGCCCAAAGTGGTTTATTGAGCCCTAATTGTTCACGTAGTTCAATCATCTGCTTGGCCGTAGCATTCTTTCCAAGAAGAAGAGCTGTCGGGTCACCAGAAACTAAATTAAAGAGAACGAAAATAATAAAACTGACCCCAAGAACAACAGGGATCGTGTACAGCAAACGTCGTAAAATATATCTCGTCATCAGTAATCCTAGAATTTCTTGCTAAGCTGTTTTTTCACTTCAAGATCAACATTGAAGTATTGAAATTGAGTATGGTTAAACTCCATAAACTTATAGTTTTTTAACCAAGCGTGAGCTACATAGTATTTTGTACGGTGGAAACT
>JACCDH010762351.1_pt1 | contig 10812 bp, 8 predicted proteins | sample 7442481 | NCBI WGS metagenome assembly JACCDH01 (sample SAMN15323433, study PRJNA562643) | freshwater metagenome | isolation source: river surface water | place: USA:Blue River Watershed | collected 2017-08-15 | reverse complement strand
ATTGCTGCTCTGACCAGTATCAATGCCACCATGATTGTGGGGGCTAGAACCAATTACGCCATGGGGGAAGATTGGCAAGGCTTGAGCAAAATGGGTCGTTGGGAATCGACTCGTGGCTCACCGAGTTTTGCTTACTTGGTGCAAGGTGTGATCAGTCTAGCTTTGGTAGGCTTTGGTGCTTTACAAAGCGATGGCTTTGAAGCGATGGTGGAGTTCACTGCACCAGTGTTTTGGGTTTTCTTATTCTTGGTTGGCTTAGGTTTATTTATCTTGCGCTACAAAGATGACGCTGTGCGCCCATTCAAGGTACCGCTCTACCCTATCACGCCACTCATATTCTGCGGCTCATGTGGTTACCTAGCTTATTCAAGCATCATGTATGCACACAGCAAAGGAGCTGTGGCCATTTCAATGTATGTGATGATTGCTGGCGTGGTGGCACTGATTTTCTTGAGACTGAAAAAAGCTTCTTAAATCACTCAATAGAAGTTTGGCCTGCCCAGCACGATTCGAACGTGCGACCTACGCCTTAGAAGGGCGGTGCTCTATCCAGCTGAGCTATGGGCAGTCTTTGATACAAAGGGCTTTCAAGTCAATTGATGTTTATGACAGCACTCTTGGACAACAAGTTGGACAGGAGAAATGGACAGATGGCTTCAATAACTATTAGGAATGGCTCATACAGAGCTCGTATTACCCGCAAAGGTCAATCGACCATCAGTAAATCATTCAAAAATGAATTCGATGCACTCAAATGGGTGCGACAAATAGAAGTACAGATTGAATTGGGCATATATCAAGAACATGCTAAGAAAAAACTCATTAAAAACGATATAAGCTTCATAGAGGCTGCAGACAGGTATATCAGCACTCATGTAGTCCACAAGCTTAATCACCGAACAGAGGCTGGGATATTAGGTCTTATAGGCAAAAGGTGGGAGTCAAGAAAATTCTCATCAATCCAAAAGCAAGATGTATTAATGCTTAAAGAAGACTTGCTAAAGGTAGGCAGAGCAGCATCTACAGTAAACCACTACATCAATGCTATTTCGCAGCTCTACCAAGTGGCAGTCAATGAATGGGAACTCAAGTTAATTAATCCAACCACTGGCATTAAAAGGATGTCTGAACCACAAGGTCGCATGAAGAGACTATTACCAGATGCAGAGAGCATTTTACTTCGGTACGCTTCAGAATCAACTCTACTACCTTTGAGCTCTATTATTGTCATTGCCATTGAAACTGGCATGAGGTCAGCTGAGATTCTTTCTATGAGATGGGAAGATGTAGACCTCAACAATAGAAAAGTCTTGCTTAGACATACTAAAAATGGCGAATCAAGAGTTGTTCCACTCACTTCAAGAGCTAAAAATGAGTTAGAGAAACTGCTATCAAGACACGAGTCTGAGCTTGTCTTTCCTTATTGCAGATGGCAACTTAGGAGGCAATACATAAAAGCGGTTGCAAAAGCCAAGTCAGCCCACTATGGAGTACAGAATCCTTTTATAGGGCTTAGATTCCATGATTTAAGACATGAAGCCCTTAGCAGGCTATCAGATAAGGGATTGAATGTAATTGAGCTTGCTCACATTAGCGGGCATAGAACTTTAGCCATGCTTAGACGATATACGCATCCAAACCACGATACTTTATTAAACAAACTTGATAAATAAATATTGAAAAGCTACTAACTTCGGTATTTGCAAACTCATAAAGAGAAACTTCATTAACAAAAGAAGCTTAGATATGAGTTTAGAGAATATTGGTGATGGGCAAGATTGCTACATGCCCTCTCATCACCATGAAAAAGTAAAACCTATGCTTGCTATGCATTAGAGCCTAGACAATTATTTGTTTCTTGGTTTATATGGCTTTCTTCCCTCTGGCGAACTAATACGCTTGCTACCAGTATTTTTATTATTTTCTTTATGCCAAATTTTTAACTTAATTTGATAAATGATTACATCAAAGAAAAGGAAAAATAAACCAGTTAAAAATATCAAAAATCCAGACAAGAAGTTGCCGTCAGCCAATAAAGCACCGCCAATAACTAATGTAATAACACCCAAAACTCGCATATCTCGCATAACAATTCCTTAAATTAATATCTCCACCTACCACGCCTAAATTTTCTCTTTCCTGAACTTCCCGATGATGGCTTAATAATTGACTTACAAGCCATGCAATTTCTTCCATAACCACCCTCACCACCCTTAAGGGTTGAATCATAAAATTCTTCATGTTGCTTTATTTGCATACATTTAGGACATTGCTTTGCAGTTTTGTTAAGCAAAGAACTTGCTTGAGTTTGTAGATTTCTTACAACCTCGTTAGTTGTATCCTTAAAATGCAAATCAACTAATCTAAACAACCTATCAGATAGGGTCTGGACGGGGTCTTTACCTAGATTAAAACGATTAATTCTCAAAAACTTATAACCATAACTCTCAAGGGTTAGCTGTCTTTCAATATCACTATCTGTCAAATAACGCTCGTGATTACCCGCATCAATATCAGAACCCTTCTTGAAATGGAATTCAAAACCGTCGTACTCAATGATGATATGAACAGTACCCAGCTCATGATTAAAGGTTAATAAGAAATCAACTTTATAAGCTGGATGTTTGTAGGTTACATCTAACTGTCTTAGATAATCGCCTATCGGGAATTGCGGCAATACCTCAACTTGCTCCTCATAAACTTGAAAAAATTCGGATGCATAAAGCCAATCAAGAACCTTTTTTTCCATTGGACTGTTCGCATCAGTTTGCTCATGTGTTGGCTTATTGCTATGGAGAACAAGTTTGTAGTGATTTAAGGCTTGCCCAATCGAACCCTTAAATTCATTTATAGGCTTTGAAATAACAAACCAAATCATTTCTTGGGCACGGCTGAACCCAACATTTAACCTTTGAATTTTCAGCTTATGCTCAACCAGCTCCTGAGCATCATCAAGTGTTACTGGAAATATGTAATTTAACGTATCCGACTCTTTGGTAGCAACCATTGAATAGAAAATAATGTTTCTTTCCTCTCCTTGGCAACTATCAAAAGTCATTATTTTTATTTTTAATTTCGACTTAAAGTCTTGATATCTGGCATGGTTGGAAAATAACTTACTAATTAAAGTTTGCTGCTCTGTAAATGGAGTAATTACTCCAACAGTGGGAGGATTTTCATCCTCTAACAACTCTAAGCATTTTTCAAGAATGAAATTCGCTTCACTTTGATTAGAACTACGAGTAGAGACAATGTCCTGTGTCAGTTCAGTAAATCTAACTACATCATCAAGTGGTACGCCACGAATTTTGATAGCTTGAAGTTGACCACCATAGAAATTCTTTGATGAATAGCTAATTAGTTCTTGGTAAGAGCGGAAGTGCTTTCTCAACATTATTGAGTAATTTGCACACATTTGACTAAACTCAAGGATTGAACGCTTTACATCAAAATAACTTAAGCGTTGCAACATGGAAGCATCCGTAGAAACTTCCTTTTTAAAATATGCATGTAAATCAGAACGATATTTTTCATTCAATGCAATGCTTGCATTATTTGATTTTGTATTACTAAATTGCTTACTGTCACCCATCACTACAACTTTCTTTGCACGCAATAATGCTGGGAATGCTTGTGCAACAGAAACTTGAGAAGCCTCATCAATAACCAGAACATCAAAGATGTCATTTTTGAGCGGCATAAATTCACCAAATTCACGAATACTTGCAACTATTACAGGAAAAGCTTCTTTTACAGAATGAAATTTATCCTCTGGAAACTTCTGTTTATCCTTTATAAGTTGAGCTAATACTTTTGCATCAGCCTTAGAGTTCTGCATAAAGCTAATCAAGCGAGAGTCAACTTCAGAATTCATCAATGAAGTATTTAACTTCTCAACCTCTGTTTTCTTGCCAACATAATCAAAAGATGGGGCAGATGCAAACAAAGATTTAATATTTTGAATTGCATAAAAATATCGATAGCTATCTATCCATGTATCGGCAAACAAACTTGAGTTAGCTGGAGAAATAAATAGATTAATAAACTCATCATTTCCCGAAGAATTAATAGCCTTCATCAAAGAATAGAAATCTTTGAATACTTTATCCTGAAGTTTAGATTTCGTTAAATGAGAATATGAAAGCTCGAAACTTACTTGTGGCTCACCAAACTCATCAATCCAAGATATTAGTGTTCTTGCTTGTGTTAGTAGTGACTGAATCAAATGCGAGTCAGATTTAAGATTAATTTGTTTTGTAAAGTTTGCTGTACTTTGGATTCGAGTATTTATTGATGCTACCTGAGAACCTCTAAATAGATAGCCAAACAGCGGCATTCTTAATGATTGATACTCAGCATATAAATTTGATAATAAATTAACAGCATCTTTATTAATTTGCTTGCAAAATTCTGCTACATTTTTATTAAACTTCTCGTAGTGTTCACCAACAAATGCTCTTGCTCTAAATTCATTAAGCATTGCATTCGCATCACGAAATTTTCCAGACTCATAAATTTCAACAAGTTGAGCCCTTACTAAATCCTCATCCAATATCTGAATTGAAACTTTTAATGATTGATTGTCCTCATGCAAATGGTCAAGAAATTCACTGAGTCCTAATTTAATTTTTTCATTTAAAGATTCTGCAATGACCTCTGACTTTGCCAAATCGGAAATTTTCAACTTACCAAATGAATCAATAGTTTTATTAATACTATCTTTTAACTGTGCTCTTTTTTCATCTCTCTCAACATTCACTTTTGATTGAGATGCTTGAGTGGCTTTGGCATGTGCTTGAATTTGAGTTAAAACTTGCTGAGAGGTTAATTTTCTGAAGTTAGCCTGCTCTGTTCCAAGTCTTAATAGAGGGTTTGGAAACTCATCATCTCCTCTAACTTCATTCATTGTTTTAGAAAGTTTTTGCTGAACAACTTCAAGAGCTTCTTTTTTATCTGAAAGAATCAAGCAACTTTTATTTTTAAAAGCACAATCAGCAGCAATTGCAACAATAGTATGGGATTTACCAGTACCTGGCGGTCCTTCGACAACAATAAACTTGCCATTTGGATTCGAAATGGCATTAATGATTTTTACCTGCTCTTCATTTAAAGGAATAGGAGTATCTGGTACAACTCTATTTTCAACTGCTAAATCATCCCATTGTTTTTGAATTTCCGATTCAATACTGACTGGATTTTTTGTCAGAACACCACTAACTATTCCTTCAAATAACTCAACAACACCTTGCTCATTATTGCGAGCTTGCTTAATCATTTCCTCATAATCATTCAATAATGCTTCATCAGATTTTTCAAATGCACAAATATGAATTGAATTATTAATCGTTACATTGGTGTCGCCAATTTGCTGAATAGCTCCATCTTCAAATTTAAAATTCTCCAAAAGTCCGAAAGACTCTTGAATCTTTGTCACCATAGGACTAATTGCATCCAGTATTGACTGCTCAGAGCTTACATATGTAATTCGCTCCTTTATTGGACTCATCCACTGCCGAGCTTGCCTCTCACCCAACTCCTGCAAAATAAAATCAAATGCCCTCTTGTTAGCAAAAACATGATTTGAAATTTTTACCTGATAGCCTCTATCAGACTCACTGTAACTACAATCAAGAGGTATATAGAACATGGGATAAATTCCTGAACCATATTTAATTGCACCAAGATATAAGTAAAGCTGCACGCCTTCGGCAGTAGTTGCATACGACTCGATATCTCTAAATTCTAAAAAAGCGTCGGACGCCACAAAAACTTCAAAATATTCAACAAGTGATTTTTTGATAACCTCTAAATTCAATCTATCTTTTGAAACCTCTAAAAGCTCTTCATTATTTCTGGTTGCCGCATACCTTGCCAAAATTTCAGTTAGGACATCTTCTAACGGTTTTGCCAATCGACTTACCAAATCAATTTCCGCATTAAATACTGAATCAACCTGAGAATATGCTTGCTTAGATAAAGCCTCATCTATCAGTGACAACATAGGACGAACAATTTGAGTTGACATCTCATCCATAAAAACAAGATGCAAGGACTCTATCCATTCCTCTGGCGACCTAAGGGCTTCGTCAAGTGTTAGCTTAGATTTATTGACCAACTCATTAATAACAGCATCAATTGAATTTTGGGAAATTGTTTCAACTTGTTCTTTAATCACAAGCTTTAATGAATTACTTAATTGCTTATGAAAATTTTTAGGCTGAAACAGAAATTGAAGCTCTTCACTAATTGGCTTATTCAACTCACGCCAAATGGAAGTTTGCAAACCCTGATATGGGGCAACTTTCATTCCTGATTTAAAACCATTATTAGTTTGCAGTTCAATTCTGCGACGAGGAGCTTGTTGACGCTTAAAATCAGATTCAAGAAAGTCTAAAAAGTATTGGGATACTTTAATACTCAGATTTTTTAAGATTTCGGGCTGCATTTTTAATCCATTTTTTTTATGATTCAAGATTAGCATACCAAAGCATAAGAAAATTAATTATCAAACCTATTGACTTTGGTGTTTTGAAACTGCTATAGAGCAACTTCTTTCAACTAAAAGGAGTTCAAAATGAGCCTTGAGTCACTTGGTGACGACCAAAATTGCTACATGCCTCGTCACCCCTACGAGAGAGTAAAGCCAGTCCTAGATGCTGAAAAACAGGCTGCTTTCTATCCTGAAATTGAAGGTTTCACATCCTACAAGGCTGAAATAAAGGATAAGAATGACTTTTGGATTACTTTAGCCATTCAAGCTGGATTCAATAACTGCTCTCAATTGAGTATCAACTCCTGGACGGAAGTTAATAGTCAGCTACAGTTACTTAAAGACCTTAATCGTATGTCTCACGACGCCATTTGCTTTATTGAGCGACATCAATTACACAAGAATAGAGATTAATTATGAGTTCAGAGTCATACAAAATAGGCTGTTATGTCCTACTGGCATTATTAGCTTATTCAGTTTTCAGTCACTACAACACAGGTAGTAACTACACAGAAACATGCTTCAGAATCTTCGCTGTAGTGAATGATGACGAGGCTAGATTTGAGCAGGTTCTTGGAAAAAGATTAAGCTCTGAGTGTAACTATAGAATGTCCTCAGATTAAAGGATGTATATATGGCAAGTAAGCACCCTATTAGCCCTTGAATTACCCTATTTATCTGCTTAAATAATAGGCATCATAGAATAACTATCTGTAATGGTTGGTCTCTTTGATGAAAGGTAAATAGTTAAGAACTACAATAACTTAACTGCCTCCCTGATGCTGCACCCTTTAGCTCTATGAAAGTTATCTCTAATGCATAGAACCTCTATTAACTATGATTTATCTCAGGACTCTTCAGTGGTTCTTCAGGGGTATAGGGAAGCTGAGTTTTTATCTATCAAAGCCTACTCTGAGCACCCTGAAGTCTATAAAGCAGCTGAGATATTGGTTGAGGAATTCTCTAAGACTCGTTCACAGGTCAGAAAAAAGGAAAAGTACCCAAGAGATGCTAAAAAGCTGATTGCCTCAATCTGGCTTCATCAAGGTCAGTTTAGATTTACAACCAAAGATACCTATTTCAGCAAAGGTAAGAGAAAACAGGTTTGGATGACTAACAGAACTCTTGAACTCTTTAACTGTGCTAGAGAGCTTGGATGGGTTGAGGTGGTCAAAGGAGCTATTCCGCCATATTTGGCTAAAAACAAGCAAGGTCTTTCAACCGTTTACAGAGCTACTGATGAGTTCAAAAGTCTACTGACTTGGCTTGCTATTGAGGACTTAACTGTCAACCCTGACCTTCCATGTGTCGTTCGAAAAGATGGGGATAAAAAGGTTATAGAAGAACCAGAAAGCTTCTATTTGACAGATAACTATCTAAGACATCAAAGTCTTGTTCAGAGCCATTTAAACCGCCTCAGAGAGCATCAAGCAAGATGGGCTAATGGGCAGCTCATAGCACCCTCAGAACTGCTTTTAACAAGGCAATTCACTGAAACATTCGGCAAAGGTGGCAGGTGGTACTGCAACTTTCAGAACAAGCCTAAAAGCATCAGAAACAGCATCACAATCGGCGGGAAAAATGTCGGTAGCCTAGACATTACTCAATGTCATCCGATGCTCATATTGAGGGCTTTTAAGGGCAAGGAAGCTGAAGGTGGTTTATTTCGAAACTTCAGTGAAGATGTTTACGATGTAAAGGGATTTGAGTCCTTGGACAGAGATATTCGAAAGAAGGCAATTAATACCCTTTTTAACGCAAATAGTGAGCAATCAGCGGAGAAATCGCTGGGAAATACACATTGGTGGATTGATGAAGAAACAGGCGAGCTTGAAATTAAAACCTATAAAACTAAGACAGTTCGCCAAGGAAATCCCATATTTAAGAGCTTGTCTGAAATAAGGGCTTTCATTAGTCAGTTTAAGTTTCAGCATACAGACTTCATAGATATGATTGGCACTGGAATTGGTCTAAAACTTCAGGGTTTTGATGGGGCAATAACAACTCAAGTGCTTAAATTTGCTGAGATTATGAAATTACCAATCATTCCAATTCACGAGGAATACCTTGTTCCAGAGGATAAAAAGTATTTGATTGAAGAGATACTGAGGTCGTCAATGAGAGTTGTTTTAATGCAGGCTGGTCAGTATGGAACGATAGCCGCAAAATGGACAGATTCAAATGGCAGAAAGTCTAATGTGCTGTTAAACCTATCAAGTTGAATAATTAAGCTACTCATTAGTTAAATATGCCTGCAAAGCTTGAGCCTGGAGAAATTCTTAAACGCCTCTATGAGCGTGGGTTTATCTTGGTTGGTGAATATATAAATACCAATACACATACTAAATTTGAGTGTTCAAATGGTCACCAATGGTCTGCTCGACCTCGATACATTATTAATGAAGGATGGGGTTGCCCACACTGTGCAGGAAACGCCAAGTTAACAAAAGAAGTTATCCAAAAGCGGCTGGATGGTCGTGGCATTAAGTTATTGGGTGATAAAACGAATGCAAATAGTAGAGTAATCTTTGAGTGTTCGGAAGGACATAAATGGCAAGCTCAAATAAATACCGTGCTAAATAAATTCTCTGGTTGTCCACATTGCTCAGGGAATGCACATCTAAACACAGAAATAGTTAATCAACGCCTCAAGCCAAGAGGCATTCAAATGATTAGCCCTTACCAAGGAACAAAAAAGAGGTCTTTATTTAGATGCCAGTATGGACATGAATGGGAAGTTGGTCTAGCTAGTGTGCTAGGTGGTAACGCATGCCCATGTTGTTACAGAGAAAGACAAAGGTCTACTTCAGAAGAATTCATTGAAAAAGCTAAAACCATACATGGTGAAAAATATGACTATTCCAAATCAGAATACATAACAAAAAGAACCAAGCTAGAAATCATATGCAAACATCATGGCTCATATTGGCAGCTACCAGAGGGTCATCTGAAGGGTAACGGATGTAAAAAGTGTGTTTTTGATGAATTGAGGTTAACGACTGAAGAATTCATTCATAACGCCATCTTAAAACATGGCAATAAATATGATTATTCAAAAGTTATCTATAAAACTAACCACGATAAGGTTGAAATAATCTGCAAGGAACATGGTTCATTTTGGCAAACGCCAAACAATCACACCAATATCAACGGAGAAACAGGCTGTCCAGGCTGTGCAGTTTCTGGATTTGACCAAACAAAACCTGGAATTCTCTATTACATAGCTGTTCTAACCGACAATAATGAAACACTTTATAAAATTGGTATAACTAACCTAACCGTTGAAAAGAGATTTCCAAACGCAGACCTTGCAAGAATGAGAATCATAAAGACATGGTCATTTATTCAAGGTGCTGAAGCCGCTATAAGAGAATCGAAGATTCTAAAAGAGAATTTTGATGACCTTTACAAAGGTCCAGAGGTGTTAATTGGAGCTGGGAATACAGAACTATTTACAAGAGATATTCTCAACTTAGATTATGAAGAGAGTAATACGAAATAAATAGAGAGTTGTCAGTACTTTACTAAGATAGGACAGCTTATTTTTTACAAAGAATATTTCTCAATGTCTCGGGAAATGTTTCAGGGATTAAATTCCTATACTCCCCATCCTTTGGCAGACTGCCTACAACAGAATCTTTAAGATAAAAAAATGATTCTCCACTGAGATATTGTCTATTTTTACAATTTATAGTTAAAAAAATGTTTGAAGAATCATATGTCATGCCATTTCTAGTTACGGGGGAGTCTCGAGAAACCTTTGCCCAAACTGAAATTAAATTACCATTTTTCTGAATTGAAGCAGAATCATATGAAACAGTTCCACCACCATTTAAGTCAAAAAATACATTCCAGTTAGCAGCATAAAGACCAGCTGAAGCAAGCAGCGGTATTAAGTAAAGTATTTTTTTCATAAACAATCCTTTAATTTATAAAAACTATAACACTTCATACTTAGAATCCAACTTTTAAGAATCTGAGTAGATGCTATTAATATCTATTAAGCTAAGCGGGGACGCCCCCCCTGTATTAATCTAAATAAAAGAACTTTAGGACAGGTGCTTGGACAGATTTCTGGACAGTTGGACAGTAAATAGGTTAAATTGAAAACTTCAGCGAGTGTTGTCAGTTGAAAACTGAAATTGCTTGAAAGGCATACCAGGTAATGTCTTCGAAGAAATCGGAGTAGCCTGTGTTGGCCTGCCCAGCACGATTCGAACGTGCGACCTACGCCTTAGAAGGGCGGTGCTCTATCCAGCTGAGCTATGGGCAGTCTTTGATAAGAGTTAGATTATAGCGGAGGTCAAAAAGACTCGGCTCAT
>JACCDH010077149.1_pt1 | contig 10812 bp, 10 predicted proteins | sample 7442481 | NCBI WGS metagenome assembly JACCDH01 (sample SAMN15323433, study PRJNA562643) | freshwater metagenome | isolation source: river surface water | place: USA:Blue River Watershed | collected 2017-08-15 | reverse complement strand
TGCTTTCTGGTTCGCTGCCACCTATGGGTGAATTAGCAAATGCTTCGTCTTTGTCTTTCTTTTCGTCGTCGCTGTCGCCGTCGTTGTCGGAAGGTTTCATTGGATCAGGACCCTCGTCACCGTCCGGTTCCATGTGTGGAGGTTCATCTGAATCTAAATCCGGTAACATTTTCAACGGAGGTAACCCGCCCATTGGTTTGTCCATAGGTTCGATGCTGATAGCCGGAGGCATACCACCTGTGGGTTTTTCCATATCAGGATTAACCTTAGTAACCAATTTCATTAGTTGTTCAATGTTATCCAATCCCTGAGCATTTAGGTTTAAACTCATGCTAGGTGGAGGTGTATCTGGTTTGCTCATAGTCGAATTCATACCCATTGGACTAGGAGGCATATCTCCGCACTCACTGGCAACTGCTGATGCATCGTCTAGAACAGGCGCAGCTATTTCAGCTGGCTGGTCCAACTCACGCATTTTTGACATCAATTCATTGAAATTCATATTAACTCCCTAAGGTGCTTTTAACACCTGCTTTATCTGTTTTGGCCTTAGGTAGTTTGAATTCTCCTTGACCGTTTTCTTTCTTACGGGCCTTTGCAGCCTTGTCTAAATCTTTTAAGAAACCTTTGTTAAAATCGTCACCGAAATAATCTTTATGCTTTGCATTTGTGGTTTCTTTATATTGTGCGTCATCTAGCAATGCTTTACCGCTAGGCTCTTGATCTAACAACACTTGATCTATTTCGCTAGGCTCGCTGCTGCCTCTAACACGGAAACAGTCTTCATCTAAACCAGCAGCTTTAACGCTGGCAGCTATTTCTTGGCTATTAATTGGGTATTCGCAGATAACTTCAAATACAGTAACTTCCATGTTAGATTTGTTAGGGAAATCTAAAGGAAGTTTTTGAATTGGAGTAGTAGCTACTTTTTCAAAAGTTAAAACTTTGCAACGATCAAGATCAGTTTTGAGCTTTTCTTGAAATCCCTCAGGCAATTCGCCCGCTACTTTAACTTTGAAACTGTAGATCTTTTTGCTTTCGGAAAGATATTCTTTAAAAGTTTTCATAGTAATATTTAGTCCTTTTGACCCAATTTCTTAAGGAGCTCGTTACGATCAGTAATAATGTAGCCTTGCCCATTTATCACATCGTTTGGATCATCGCCTCCTGCATCTTTGTCTATTTTATATTTTTTTAACTGCAAATCTACAGCTTTTAATTTTTTGTCAATTTTAGCAGATTTAGCATCTATGGCATTTTTCAGCATGGTTCCTGCTACTTCAAAAATGCGGCCACTGTATCGAACTTCCACGTTCATACCTAAATCCATTAAATCGTCATAGGCCTGTTCTGCTTTAGTGGCTAGATTGTCTAATTCTTTATCATCGAGCTCTTCTAACTCTTTAATCTGAGGTAATCCTCTGGTAATTTCTGTTACAGCTTTATAACTATCATCTAGCGATCTAACCTCTTCGTGGGTAGGCACGCTGACAGGAGGCGCAGGCTCTTCTTTTTTAGATTCTTCTAAGTTGAATAGTTCTTCTAATTTTTTGGTCATACTTTACTTATCTGCGTTTTGATCCTTGATGGAAAATATCGCCTTCGTTTACTACCCTAAATCGAACACCTTGCTGTTTACACCACGCCTGAGCAGCTTCCCATTTGGCTAGATTTTTTATATACTGCTCTTGATTGTATGCACTTTTACCTACACTCTCTCTTAATGTTTGACTCTGAGGTTTTACCTCTACTACTTCTGCATGTTTCTTTCCGTTTTTATCTTTGTAGACTATAAAAAAATCTGGCACATAGATAGTATACTTTCCGGTAAGCGGATCTCTATATGGTATTTGGACACTTTCACTGGCCCAATTTTCTACCCCAGGATGTTCATCTAGCATACGCATGAAAACAAATTCCCAACTACTACGAGCCAACGGGGTTTTCTTCCCAACATACTTAGAAGGGTTTTTCATTTCAAATTTACCCTGAGCGAATTTGGCCATTATACTGCGATGTTTCTTATTTGATTAGGAATCACTCTATCTGTTCTAAATCCTAGAGTCGATGTTGCAGGTCGATTATTATTCAAAATCTCACCTACTAGGATACTTAGTTCTGATACAGAATATCTGTTTAGTGTGTCGAGGAATTTAAAAACTGGAATACCGTCTAATTTAGATTGTTTTAAAATTACTGTAGAGATTACTATTGCGGTATCTTGTTCAAAACCTCGTTTTGTAAAAAACCCAATAGCACCGTCAACTTCATTAGCATGGAATTCTAAAGGTTCTTGACCGTAGGTATCAAAGAACAGTTTAGTGCCAGCGGCACTATCCTCTTTTTTAAACTCTGGTAAATTAGTATTCGCCATTTTTTATCCTATAGTTGGGGGTGCTGGAAAACTCTTAGGTGTAGCCTTTGTAGTATCTGTGTTATTTGAGCTCTTAGGGAATACACTGCCGACAACACCGGCGACCGTAGATACTGCTGTGGAAATATTCGCAGGATTGCTTAAAATATTGATAGCTTCGTTCTTGAGACTGTTAAGACTTAATGCGTTAAAATTCTTAGCAGTATTAACTGCCTTGATAGCTGTGCCTAAAAAACCTCCAAAACTTTCAAAGGTAGAACCGTTGGCTAAGTCACCGAACACACTTTCTAGTCCATCTAAAACTCCACCTTCACCGGTTAAGGTAGCTACGCCTCCACCTGCAACACTCAACGGGCTCGGTAAGTTGTCGTAATGTAGTGTGGCGAAACCCTTGGGGCTATTTCTTGATACTGTGCCTGCAGAATATTTTACTGCTTCATATTCTATAGTCATGTTACTTTCTAATGTTTCGCCTGCTGAATAATCAACAGTTCCATGACTCCAAGATTTTATTCTCGGATTTATCAATGTGTAACCTAAGAATCTCCTACGGCTCATAGTATAGATACTGATAGATTTAAACATTGGGGTGGAGATTTTGTTATCCATACCAAATCTAAAATTTGGTGAATCTGCTGCTCTCAGATGATTCGCCTCATATGCTGCCATTGGATTATGTCGATCGGCAATATAATATCCGTAATAGATAGCCCATAATGCGTTAACTATACCTGCATTATCATCGTGGAGGTTAATGTTGACCGGTTCATAATTGATACCTTTGTATACTATCTTTTTTCTATTATATTGATTCTTTGTTACAGTATCAAAATTATATTTAGGTAGGTCGCAACTCTTAACCAGTAAACCGATTTCGTCTGTATGCCTTGCAGAAAAGGCCGGGGCTCTCATCGCGGTCTTATCTAATTCAAATCTAACATAGAAAAGAAATTTAGTTCTAGGCGATAATCTATAAGTATCGTCTATGAATAATCGGGTAGCGTGTTGCCAGTTAGAAACTAATCCCTTAGGATTAATTAGTCCTGTGCCCACACCTGTGAGAAATCTTGTAAATTTATTGGCCATACAAATATTTATGTCATAAAAAAACCCGGAAAAATCCGGGTTTCTTTAAGTTGGTTATTATTAACCTTGTTGGCCAAGTGCGCCGGTGATAGCCTGTGTAGCAACTTGACGACCAACTGCTGCACCAATACCGCCTTCGATACTTGGAGATGTCTTTTCTGCACCCCATTGTTCCATGTTATCGAAACGAATTGTTAATGCTACAGTAGCAGCTTCATTGGTTCCATAGTTCAAATCACCGTAATCTGCGTTCTGAACAAAACAACCATATAGGTTAATTGTTTCAAGAACTCTCGGAGCTAGGTTAGCGTTGCCGCCGTCTAGCACTTCGATACGTGTTGTAAACTTGTAATCGATACCAGAACGAGCGGATGCTTGCTCTAGGAAATCGAATTGTTTCTGGATTTGTTGTCCAACTAGTTTCTGAACTTCGCCGCTGGCATCGTCACGTAGTGTCAATGTTACAGTTTCAAAGTTTGGTTTACCAGCTAGATATACTTTAGAGTTGTAAACATCTAATGTCATCTCTTCAAAGTTTACCTTTGGTCGAGTAACATCAGACACTTGCTTAGTTAACTCTGTGGCTGCTGCAACGCCGAAGCCTAGGAGAGTCACCCTAAAGCGATATTTCAACTTAGGCATTAGCAGCACTTGAGTTGCTGCCGCGCCGTTCGTTGGAACTGTTAAATTATTAAGTGATGTGATAGGCATTTTTAAATCTCTCCTGTGTTCTTGACACGTAATGGAATGTAAATGAACTCAATCGCCTTCACAGGTTCAATTGCGATATCTACCCATAGTTCGTTACGATCAATTCTGCTTGCTGTATTGTTTGTTTCATCGCAAACAACTGCGAAGTCATAAAGTGCTCTTAGACCAACTAATTCTAACAACAAGCTCTCAACTGCTTGTTTAACTTCATCACGTGTGATCTTGTCGTTTGGTTCAAACACATAAGGACGAGCAAGTTTATTCAACTGACTGCGTAGATATACAACCAAACGTGCTACGTTGATTCTATCTAGTGCAGAAGCGTTTCTTGCACGAGTTTTTTGACCATAGTTAACATGACCAATTCCGTTAAAGAATGTGATCGGATTAATCTTTAGATCATATAATGTGTCTCTTTGACCGTTGTTTAGTGCAACTGTCTGGAACTCACCGCTGATTGCATCGATATAACCAACTGACGTTGCGTTAGTAATGCCACCACGTCTTGTTCCTGCTGGTGCAAACCATGGGTAACTTACGTTGTCGCTTAGAGCAATAGTCTTAAGCATCATGTGGCTTGCTGGAACAACTGCGTTGGTTCCGCCTAGGTCTGTGGTAAATCCATTTGGATAGAACACAGCCATGTATTCGTCATAGGTTACAATACCGTCGTCACCGTTGTCTGTTACAAGATTTGCATTAGTTCCATATGTAACTAAACTTGTAGCATCGCTTGGTAGACGCAATGGTGTGTCGCCAATAACGAACGCTGTTAAACCGCGATCGATATTTAGGTTAACTAGATTACTCATTAGTTCTGGATAACCAGGAGCAGCAATTAAGTTAAAGTTTCTGCGTTCTTCGTCACGTATCTCGTTGCTAGTATCAACAACACTCTTCAATGCTGCTACAACAACCTTACGTTGTGCCTTGCGACCGAAGCTGCCTGAGCCGTCTTCGTTGTTAGCAGAAGCTGTAGTCCAACGGTCAGTAGCATAAGAACTCATGCTTACATCGCCCATTCTTGGATTATCGCCTGCTGTATCAATGTAGCCGTTGCGATAACGTTTTACGTTGCCACCACTTCTACGTAGGTTCCATAACAACATACCTTTTGGATATAGTGCTGGATCTGGAGCATCTGGATCTAGGAAGTTGCTGGTTAGTAGATCTTTGATAGCTGTCTGTGCCGATGGCTTAACAGAACCGCTGCTGCCCCAACGAGCATCTGCGAACAAGACACCTTCTTCTGTGACTTGATCAGTTTTGTCTAGCTGTGCCCACTCTAATAATGTGCCATTCCAACGATAAATTGTTGGATAATTTTCCATATCCGCTGTGCTGACCCATAAATCGCCATCAACTAGAGCTGTGCCATCACTTTGTAATGTTGGAGCACTAGCAGCCACTTGCGGGCCGTTTGGATCTGTGTTTAGGTAAGCTGAGCTAAAGTTTTTGTATCCAACCCATGTTGAACCATTGTGAATCATAATATCAACATCGGAGAAGTCTGGGTTATACCATAACTGACCGTCTACTGGTTCATTTGTTGGAGCGTCGCCTGTGGCAAAGAAATCGTCAGCTGCGAACGGACGGAAGTTAGATGCTAGATAACCGTCTGGTGTTGTTGCTGGCAATGCGTAGAAGTTATCTGTTCCTGCACCAGTATTGATATTATATGCTGTGAACAATGATGTTACCGCTGTTCCAGATACATTGATGATTCTAAAATCGCCGCCTAGTCTATGTGAAACTTGGATTTCGTTGCTGTCTGTTACAGATGCAACAATGTTTGTGAATCCGGCTGCGTTAATTCTACCAGCGATTGTATTAGAATCAGCAGCGTTTCCGGCCGCTGTGAACGTAATAGTTTTTGCTGTGTCTAGATCTAACTGACCTTTCAATGATTCTGCAATAGTAAATGTGTGGCTACCACCTGGAACAGTTCCTGTTCCTACTGCGGTTGAAGTGATTACTGTTGCACCGGTTGATACTCTACGCCACATTTTAAATGTTGCTGTTGCTGGGGTAGTATCGTATCCTGCGTGTTCGTCGCTGTTTGATTGAACGATTAGCGTATCTACTGGAAGATTTGCGCCGCCACCTGAACGATCTAGGTAATACAATGCTGAGTTAGTTGTTGCATAAATCGGTGCTTCATATGAAACCCAACTTAATGTTCCTGAACTCCATTTCTTAACTCTGTAACGTGAACCATTGTTTGGCTCTGTGGTCTTAACCCATACAGATCCAGTTGGTCTTGCTGCTGTATCGGTGCTCTTCCATTCTGGAACAGAAGTATGTGGAGTCATTTGAAGTGCTGGACCGTAATATACTTTTGAAGTAATACCAATCTCGCTTAGTGTTGCAGTTCCTGGACCAATTGTAATAGCATTAGCTAGTGTTGAGTCGCCTGTGCTTTCTGTAGCACCATTAGAATACAAGTATAATTTGCCTGTCTGCTCTTTAGCAGTTACTCCGGCGATGCCTAAACCGTTGATATGATCTTTTAGTGCTGTTAGATTACTTCCACCTGTAACTGTTACTAGTGTCCCGTTGATATAGAAGTTACCAGCTGTAAATGAACCAGCTGCGGTTGCTCCCATCACAGTTGGATGGCTAGCACACCAATCTTGGCTACCTACTAATACCCACTGTCCAGCGGCTACACCTGCTTGTGTGTTACCTGCTGACTTGTAATAGATTCTTACAGTTTCTGCGCCTGCTGTGAACGATCCAGTGCCGTCTACTGTTTCAAATACCACAGCATAGTCTCCGATAGAACCAACTGAGTCTCTTGGGCTTCCGCCTGTTCCTGTTAGTTTAGCTGAATCAGAATCTGTTAACACAATAGGTGTCTTGGCTGCGAATTTTTGTCCGCCTGTGGTGCTTACAGCAGCACCGTTCCATTCTTGGATACCGAATGCTGTAGACTGTGTATCTACCCACCATGTGCCATCATCTGGATTCGCTCCGGGGATATCTGTGTTGCCTTCTAATTGATCAAGATCAACGTCTGCTCTTACTAAGAAAGCAGCGTTTGAAACTCCTAGCAAGCTGTAGGCTGCTAGAAGACCGTATTCGTTTCTCTCGCCTCCGTGAATTGGACTTGCGGAAGCTGTCTTTTCAAAAAACGGAACACCAAATAGATCCAATAGATCTTTCTGGCTTGTTAGTTTAAATGCCTTACCAGCATTTGCCTGTGTAGTAGCAGTGGCAGTTCCGGTGCCAGCTGAATTTGTTTTGTCTTGCGCTGTAGCTACAACGATAAGAGGTGTTGTGCCAGGCTCAGCTGGTGTGTAAAAACTCTCGTCGATTACCGTAACTTCTACGCCGGGTGATTGTAGTGCCATTCCCTATTCTCCTGGTAATAGTTGCTCATAATATTTAGCGGCGTTGATGAAAAATGGGCAGTTATACCAGGTGAAAAAGGGGAAGAAAAGGTTTAAATATTGTTATGAGACCGCTTTGTAAGACCTGCGGACAGCGTCCTAGGGCATTAAATTATTATAAAAATGGAAAGCCTTATTATCGAAGGCTATGCGAAGCCTGTATGGTTCACGGTCCTAGAGCACACATACCTAGATGGCAACATGCCGGGTATAAACCTAAGAATTACTGTGAAAAGTGCGGTTATAAATCTCCGCACAAAGAAGTGTTTAGGGTCTTTCACATAGACGGCAATTTAGACAATTGCCGCCCTACTAATCTAAAAACTATATGTTGTAACTGCTCTCAGATACTAAGCAAGGAGGGCATTACCTGGCGTCAAGGTGACCTCGTTGCTGATTACTGATGCTATTTTAGTATATAAGTCAGCCACAGTTCCGTCATTTTCTATAGTATGGTCAAACTCTGTTCCTACCCAAGCAGTTTCGCTAGCATGGATTTTACGCATTTTTAATTCATTGAGTGCCATATTGCTGCCTAGTTGGTTTGCAGCCACAGCGTATTGATACCAATCAGGCAGTTCACCTCTTTTTACCCAAATAATTATTCCGCCGGCATTGCGAATACTTTGGATTTCGTTAGGAAACCGGCAGTCAGAAATGACTACATGATCTTTTGAATTGCGGAGTTTGTTTTCTAGGCTGGCGATCCAGATATCGTCATGAAAACTTTTACGGCAAACTTCTGTGCCCCAATATTGCAGGACCCAGCGAGGAGTAAGTGTAGGCATATCTAGACGCTCTGCCCACCACGGATCTACTTGTTCACGCCACTCTCGGGCTTCCTTCGTTCGCCCTTCTAACAGTGTCCGGTCCCATCCAAACACCGCGCTTACAGCATCTTTGAGAGTGCTGGCGAATGACTCGCGTCTAAATTCGTGAAAGTTAACTAGATAGTCAGCGATTGTATCCTTGCCGCTGCCAATAAATCCGCAAATACCTATGATCATAATATCCTCCAATTAAGGACATTATAACATTGAATTTTATTTTATGTCAACCTATAATCCAGGTATAACCGTTGCCGCCGGGAACCAATTTCATTAAATCGTCAGTGAGCTTTTCAATTTCCTGTTGAGCTTCTGTTTTGAGTGCTGCGCCATTTAGGCTAGATCCGCCACCTGGTCCGGCGATCTGAGCAAACTTTTCACGGGCTTGCCCTAGCATCATCTTGCAATTAGCTAGGCTGTAGTCTTTGATCCATTGTCCAGAATACACATCTTTAATGATAGTAACATCCGGTTTGGTGTTATAACAAAGCAACATAACAGATTCTTCTGTTCTGGGCCTTTGGTGTATTAGTAATCTTTTGCTAGATGGTTGCCAATCAAAGTTAATGAAACTACCAAACATCTTACCAACTAGTTCTTGATAACCTGCAAATAATTCGTAGGTAGCTAATCCGCCCATATTAGTAGAACTTAACAAATAGGTATTTGTATAGGCTAGATTGAATGGTTCAAATACTGTGCCGCCCGAACCTCCGCCGGTCCTTGATCCAATGCTTCGACGATAGATCTGTCGGACTTGCTGTATTTCTTGAGGTAAAATATACTCGTTTTGATCTACTAATAGATTTAAAAATATATAACTTTCTTCTACGGCATTATCGCTGCGTTGGCGGAAAACAGCCAAAGCTCGATTTAGTGCAGTTTCGTAATGTATAGGGTCTAGCTCAACGTCGATCATGCCGTCGCCTAGCATTGCTTTACAGTAGTTGTAGACTTCTTGTCTAGCTTGGTCATTAGTGCTCATGCTAGTATTTATCGTAGCGGTAAATATACTACTATGCCAAGACTTTCGCTTTATCGCCCAGAAAAGGGCAATGACTACAAATTTATAGATAAAACCGCCTGGGAAATGTTCCAGGTTGGCGGTGTTGATGTATTAATTCACAAATATCTAGGACCGGGTGCATCGGCCGAAACTACTCCGACCACGCCCGGTTACAATTCTACCTCTGAAACACAGATACAAGATCTGTTATTTTTAGAAAATAGAGATAGAAAATATGATCCAGATATCTTTGTTCTTAGAGGACATTATAATCTTCAAGATACGGATTTCAACCTTAGCCAATTTGGTTTGTTTTTACAAAACGATACGATTTTTGTAACATTTCATATCAACGATACTGTAGAAAAGATTGGCCGAAAATTAATAGCTGGAGATGTTATAGAGTTACCTCATCTCAAAGATGAATTCGCTCTAAACGATTTTCAATTTGCTCTAAAAAGATTTTATGTCATCGAAGAAGTTACTAGGGCAGCAGAAGGATTTTCTGTAACTTGGTATCCTCATTTATATCGTGCGAAATGTAAACCTCTAGTAGACAGCCAAGAATTTAAGGACATACTCGACGGTGTTGCCGGAGAAGGCACAGATCTAACACTGCGTGATATCATGTCTACCTATGAAAAAGAAATGCAGATCACACAGGCAGTTCTTGATCAGGCTGAATCAGATGCACCAAGAAGTGGATATGATACTTCTAAATTTTACACCATACAAAAAGACACAGAAGGTAATGTAGCTTTAGTAACAGCCGACAACGATGATGTAGTTCTAATACCTACTACAGACCCAGCTGGCAATACGATTTATGATGAGAACGGTGAACCTATATACATGAGTGTTACCGCAGACACAGTAAATCAGACAGCCGATCATAAAGATTATATTGGATATATCACCGAAGATGGTAGACCTCCAAATGGAGCTCCGTTCTCTTCAGGAATAGCATTTCCAATCAACGCTATACAAGGACAATTCTGTCTAAGAACCGATTATCTACCTAATAGATTGTTTAGATTTAACGGAACTCGTTGGGTCAAGATGGAGGATGTAAAACGTATGACTATGAGCAATAGTCAAGGCTTCGACGGTAATGTTGATCGAGGATCATGGACTGAAACTGCTACCTATGTTCTAGGTGATAATGTAACATTTGGCGGATCATATTATGTGGCTGTCAAAGCTGTTCCGGCAGGAATACAGCCAGCTGTTGAATCTCAATACTGGGAAGAGATACGTCAAACTCTCAAGAGTAGCTTTATCAATAATAAAGCCAGTGCTAGCATCGACGGAAGAAACGTTAAAGAGAAACAGAGTCTTTCAAAAGCTCTTAGACCACAGGCAGACGAATAATGGATTATTTTTACGACGGGCAGATACGAAGATATGTAACACAGT
>JACCDH010067487.1_pt1 | contig 10813 bp, 15 predicted proteins | sample 7442481 | NCBI WGS metagenome assembly JACCDH01 (sample SAMN15323433, study PRJNA562643) | freshwater metagenome | isolation source: river surface water | place: USA:Blue River Watershed | collected 2017-08-15 | reverse complement strand
CATATGACACGAATCATTGCTTTAAGCCCAAAGAAGAACACCAAGACCCGTCCTTACAAGTCACCAAAGCGCCTCGCTGCCAAGGCAGAGATGCTCGCTAAAAAGACAGCCAAGACACCACGTAAATAGTCTGTGATCTCAACACAAAAAGCCGCTTATGCGGCTTTTTGTGTTATTTACGAGCCTTCAGCCAGTTTCAGGGTGAGGAGTTGTTGTAATAATCCAATCAGTGTCTTCATGAGGGTGATACGGAGTTCCAAGGTAGCATCAGCTGCAACAGGAGCTGGTACACACGATTGCCACGGTACGGTACCTGATTGTTCGTAGACATGGCGGGCGTACGCCAGATTACCTTCAACAGTTGCAAGGTCAAAACCAAGATCACGAGCTGGAACGGTATGTATCGCTGCAGCAAATTGAAAAATACCAATGTACTCCTGTCCTGCTCCGCCATAAAACACACTACCCGCATCAGTAAACTGACGGAACTTTGATTCGCATTGGGCGATATCGATCATGACAGGCAGGTCAGTAAAGTACGCGCGCACTTCCGATTCGTACATTGCTTTGGTACCACCACTACTGGTGGCAGTAATCATCGACGCAAACGTTGCGTCGGGTACGACCACAGAGCACAACCCAACCAACACACCAAGAATTATTGTTCGCATAACAAACAGTATATCACTGCTTTACCGAATCACTGTTAGTATACAAAAGACCCTCTATGACTGGGTCTTTTGTATCGCTTTTTTGATACTATGAGTTTCCTCGCAGGAGCTGGGTTAATTGTTCGAGCGTACAAGGCGATATTTTTTACTAACTTCATCTATGTAATGTATAAAAATTAGCAAAACATTACTTGAGCTGCCTGAGTGTTAAAATACCGTAACTGTAGGTATACTATAGACATGCTCACTAATTTGATTTTTTACGTACCGGTCATTAATGTTATTTTGTCGGTAGCGGCATTACTGGTATTACTGGCTACGATAATGATCGGCTACCTGCTCTGGCAAAATCGCACTACCCTGCTCGATACCTATATTCGACCATGGTTGTGGCACTTGATTGCAGTCACAAGTCTTGGTGGAGTGGCACTGTCCCTCTTATATTCTGAAGTATTCTTATTTGTACCCTGCTCTCTGTGCTGGCTACAGCGGGTAGCTTTGTACCCACAGGCTATTTTGGCTATAGTCGCGTGGCGTCGTGGCGACACCATTCAGTTCCCCACTTATGGAATTGCGCTCTCGATATTTGGTCTTTTGGTGGCTGTCTACCACTACATCTATCAACTCATCCCGACCGAAACCCGCGAAGCTTTTGCTCCTTGCCTCATGGACGGTAGTGCTGATTGTGGTGAAAAAATTATGAATGTATTTGGTTTTGTGACCTTCCCCCTGACATCTGCGATTACGTTTGCTTTTTTGATAGCTTTGTATACGTATCTTCGGCGGTCACGAGCGTAGATTGTAAAGTGGCAAACTCCTGACTCTCAACAATAAAACCAAAGGCTTCTTTTTGGGAGCTTATACAGACTACCTTATGTGCATAGGTGAGCCTGGTCATCGCTGGAACCTTAGATGCAGTGGTATACGTAATAGTATCAAAATCATCTATATAGTAGCGAGGATTTTTATCTAGTGAATTTTGTCCTACCAACCACTCAATACGAATACGCCGAATCTTTCGGCGTTCGTGCCACCAGACCAAGAACGCACTGTCGTACATTTTTGACATCTCGGTATCATTCCAGAGCGCCACCACCGTTGTATGCTCGTGCCACATGATATCCTTTAGTAATTGCTTCATTCCTTCTTCACCTTCAAAAAAGCGAATTTTGGGTACAACCGTATCGAGAGTTGCTGTAATATCGGGCAAGGCTGCAAGGAGTGACTCTCGACTTTGCTCGAGTCGATCAATTCGATCAGAGAGAAGTGACTCGAGGTATTTAATATCGGCAGCAGCAAAATGTGCTTTGCCTTCCACGGCTAATTCCACGACTATATTCAGTGTTAATAATTTCTTGAGTTGGTCATAGACCGAAGGTCGCGTCAGTCCAGTCCTATCGGCAAGCATACGCGCAGTGGCTCGACCGTCACGTAAAAGCGAAATATAAATAGTCTGCTCTGCTTCACTCATCTCGAGTCGACGCAAAGCGGCACTAATGACATCTGTTTTCATGGGGACATTGTAGCATAGTTGTCGAAATTCGTCGACATTTTTACATATTTTACCTTTTTGTCTATACTCTTTGTAGAATTTGTTCATTCACACAAGAAAGGTTCTGTCATGAACAGCACAAAACAGTTCCCTCAGCTCGCCAAGTCTATTCGACACATCGTAGATGGTACTGACCCTGTTGCGAATCGTATCCGCGACCGTTCCTCCCCTATCACACAGGATCTGATCGACGATGTCATGGGTCTACTCCAGATTGGGTATGCTGGTCGTCGTCCGCGTACACTGACTGATACACAAGGTCGTTCCCGCCCTACTGACATGGACATTGCCTCATTCTTGGTTCAGCTCTTGGAAAAGCAAACCATCCTTGAATTGCCAGGTTACGCCAATGCACTTCCGCAAGTAGACAGCACGAACGAACGTCACTTATCTGAACGGCGTTACGGCACCTTACTGGCTCTGTCTTCACATCGGCAACATCTGTCTTTTGGTATCACCATTAATGACATGAGTATCATTCGCCGATCAACAGATGAAGTCGATAGTATCGGCGCACCAAGAACGTTCCTTATCGTGTCACATACTGGTGAGTGGCATAAGGGTTGGAAAGGTCTTTCATGGGTCTTTCGTAAAAACGAAACAGACTTCCGTGATCGATATGATCTGCTGAGTGATACAACGCATACAGGGTATCAATACTTTGTACATCCGAACAGACGTCAGAGTATTTTTTCACGAGCACATTTGCTTCTAAAATTACTCTGGCAAAGACTGGATGATGAAATGCATCATTTTCACAATCCAAAGACAATGTCAGGTAATGAAAAAGATTTTGTGTCACATCAAAGATCTGGCCAGCATGCAATAGTCCCAACGTTTACAATGGAACTGAAGGGGTTGCCTTGCTTTGGTCAATACCCAAGAAAATCTGCTGACACCTCAACTGATGAAGGTCGTGAGTATCTGCGATACATCATCAGATCCAGAACACAGGTACAATTTCTAGTGCGTCTTAATGAATACGCATTCTATCTGTACGGTAGGCGTAAAGACTATATTGCGCACTGGATTAAAGATGGCTTTTGGCGACATGTAATACCAAGAGATATCAACAAACGCCAGGTGAGGCTACACTTGTCAAATCAAGTGAGTCTGACATACACATGCAGTACAGTCTCAAAAAAAGTCATCTAGACTGGCACACATACACTACACAACGGTTCGCTCAATGCGAGCCGTTTTTCTATCGACAAACTCTCATCATTAGTCGTATACTATGTGTATAAAAATAATAATATTGTTATATGAAAGACGTTGCTAACTGGCGACAGAACAAAAAGTCTCGCCTCATCATTATTGTCGGACTACTGATATTGGTTGGTGTCATTGCTTTTTTCTTTGAAAAAACGCGTATATGGATGCTGGGTATCGGCGCAGTACTCCTGATTGCTCTTGGACTTGAGGCGACCAATACTGACGTAGACCTGGGCAAATTGGTAGAAACAGGTTCTCTTTCTGAATCAATGATTCAGCGTGATGAAAACGGTAAAGCACTCTACGGTGCCACCTGCGAGGAGAATGTATACAACTGTAGCAACTTCAAAACTCAATCAGAGGCTCAAGAAGTATACGACACCTGTACCTCAACCGAGAACCGTGACCGTCATGGACTTGATCGTGATGGTGACGGTATCGCATGCCAAAGTCTACCAGTCGGTAACTAACATATAGTGTCCTAAATACCACCAGAGAAGTGGTATTTTTTGATATACTAGAGATATTAACTATAGATCAATATATGACAATTTCAATCACACAAAAAACAATACTCGTTGCTGCTTTGGCAGTTGTATGCAGTGCTCCAGTATTTGCCCAAGCTGAGGAAAATACTCCAGTGAATACGCTACAAACGCAATACAAATCTATGATGGAACGGTTTGATGCAATGAAGAAAGGTAAAGGCATGACTTCTACCTCAACTGAAAAAGGTGAACGTATGGGCACCAAAGCTTCAACTACAGTTAATCGTACCTGTATGGCAACAGCGGTTGCAACTCGTGAAGCAGCAGTGAGCACTGCATGGACAGACTTTTCTGCTGACATGACTAGTGCGCTTACCAAGCGATCAAATGCTATGGTTGCCGCTTGGAATAGCACAAGTACAAAAGGACGTGACGACGTAAAGAAAGCCTGGACAACCTGGCGATCTGATCGCGATGCAGCACGCACAGGCCTCAAAGCAGATCGAAAAGCAGCCTGGGAAGCATTCAAAAAGACCGCCAAAGATACTTGTAAAGTAGCTATTCCAAAAGAAGAAGGATTGGAATCAGCCGATAGAGATAGTACTGCACTATAAGCACTAAACAAGGCTACATAAAAACACGGCACATCGTGCCGTGTTTTTATGTATGTACACTATACACATGCTGTGCTGAGATAGCCCGGGCTGTGGCATAGGCCAGTAGTGTTGCAATAATCAAGGACGGTATCAGCGTAGTGGCCTCGGACAGTTCATATACCATAAAGACAGCGGTCACTGGTGCATGTGCCGCACCCGCAAAGACAGCTGCCATGCCGACCAGTAGTAATTGAGCCGAAATTTGTACACCAAACCAACCAGCTAGATTTTGGACAATTGCGCCAACGAGTACTCCAATCAATAAAGATGGTGTAAAAATTCCTCCCGATCCACCAGTACCGACCGTGATAGCGGTCGCACATACTTTTGTAACCAGGATAATCAGCAATAACCAAATTGAAACACTGACCCCTTCAGTGATAGTAACTCCCAACTGATATGAAGCGGCTTCGTGCAGTACTGGCAACCACACCAACAATCCCCCCACCAACAATCCCCCCACCGCCGGACGAAGCCAAGGTCGGGTAATTGTCCGAATACTAATTTGTCGCGCCGTCCGCAATACATACGCAAAGATTACTGCCACAATACCTGACACTACACCCACGATAGCTGCCAATACCATAGCAACACTATCAAAAGTAATCACTGATGGAACCGGTACTGGCAAACCTTGATAGGAAAAAATTCCTTGCGCCACCACCATACCAGCTACTACCGCTACTGTAATAGCAATTACTCGTAGTATAGTCATCTGTCGACGAAGTACTTCCGTGACGAAAAGTAGAGCAGCAACCGGTGTCCCAAATGTTGCAGCCATGGCAGATGCTGCACCAGCCAAAAGCAAGGTCTCTCGCCAAACCACATCCACTTTCTGCCATTGTGCCACCAAAGAGCCTAGCGCTGCACCGATTTGAATAATCGGTCCCTCGCGACCAGCAGAACCACCAGTACTGATTGTGGCGACAGTAGCAAGCGTTTTTAACAGAGGTATGCGATATCGCACCACACTCTGATCATGCTCCAAAGCCACCAGAATAGCAGGGACACCTTCTCCAGCAATTTCTGGTGTCTGTGTATACCTCATTAGCAATCCTACAAACAAACCGCCGAGCGCCGGCAAAACTACCACGAGCCACCAAGGATACATGCCGAGCGCGGACACAACATCATTAGATCCATACAGTACCGTGATGGCAACACTTAACAAAAAGTGGAGACCGACTCCCGCCAAGCCACCGAGTACTCCAATCAACAAAACCAACAAAGGAATTCGAATCATGTATCTAGTATACCGCTCATTACACTACAAAAACAACCATGAGCGCATAGCACTCATGGTTGTTTTCTGTACGATTAAGCAGTCAGAACGGTATCGATTGTATGGATCACACCATTACTGCAGTCGATATCAGCTTCGACGACTTTTGCTTTGTTGATAGTCACTCCAGCGTCTTTTGCGATCATGAGTTTACTCCCCTGCAAACTTTGCACGTCTGTTTGAGTCGCTAACTTTTCCGACATTTGCTTACCTGAGACTACATGCCCTTTTAGCAGGCTTGCGAGCTTGGTTGCATCAGCCAAGAGAGTCTTTAGTGCATCAGGAGCAATTTTGGCAAATGCTTCATTGGTCGGTGCAAAAACAGTAAAGGGTCCAGCTGAACCCAATATATCTGTCAGTCCAGCAGCTTTTACTGCAGTCACCAGTGTTGATAATTTTGTATCTGATACCATTGTTTCAAAAATTGTTTTCATAGGATATACGTGAAGTTAGTAGATATATAGTGTTGAACGAGATATAGGAATGACAACTACTGTCACATCCTTTCCTATGCCGTCATACGAGAGAAAGTATTACAGGCCAGCCAGTGTCTGACTTGCCTCTGCTACATACGCTACTCGTAATTTGGTCAATCCACGATGCACCTGCACCGCTACGGTATTCTTGGTTACGCCGATTTGGTGGGAGATTTCTTCGAGAGTCAGATTTTCTAAATAGCGCATTTTTAACACCCGGGCATACGAAACCGGTAACGCATTCACCAAAGCAATCAAGGAAGCCCCGTCTAATTCATTGATATGACGCTCGATCACATCATCACGCAACTCAAACCCATCACCCATTAATTGATCGAGTGATACATATTTATGCTTCCGATATTCATCGATGATCAAGCAGTTCAAAATATGGTATAGAAATGGTTTCATCAAATCTATCTTTCCTTCACGCACCAAATAGTTCCACGTTTTTACAAAGGTATCCTGCACCAACTCGTCACATACCGCAGAATCATTAACCCGAAATTTAGCATGCACCATTAGTCCTTTCTCAAAGTGTATATAAGCATCTGCAAGTCGCAACTTGAGAGCAATAGTTTGTTGAGGAGTCATTACATCTATGCCGAGTGGAATACAAAATTATTACACGAGGTAATTTTTATTCTGTCTAGTCTTACCTTACCATAATTAGCTCGCCCTGCAATAACTTTGTAGCCGTGACGGTGTTATAGGTATCACCCGTGATCGTGCTGTACTCGTCATCTCGAGGCCGAGACTCACTCATCTGGTTGATCAACGTGCAGTACTGTCATCTACCCGTCTACGCTCTGTGGCAGTACCAGGCACACTTACAAATAACTTATCGTATTATGAAACAAATTTACTATCACCGTCGTCAAACCCAAATTTCAAGACCAGTCATTATCGCCGCTCTTGCACTGGGTGTGTTGCTGTTTGGTTTTGGTGTTATGAATACACTCTTTGGTATCGCACCAAATACAGCGGCAGCGGCCGAAGTTGCTACTAGTACGAGCGATGTAACGGTAACCATCGTCAAATTCATTGATGGTACTCCCGCCACAGCGTCATCGAGCAATAATACTGACTATGCGATGGAATCTAGTTGGGTCAGTAGCAACCTCGGTACAGGCTCTGGGTCATACACCCTAGGAGCTGGTGGCTACGGAGGCAACACCACCCCCTATCAGGCCATAACACAACCAATGGCGTCCAGTTCAGACTACACGACACATGAAGTGATCAATACTACTGTTGGTCTCAACTGTACGAGTGAGACTCCATTTGCATTACTTGGATACTCTATCGGTGACAGCTACGCTGCAGCATTGACTGGAACTATCAGTACAGAGGCGCCAGCATTCACAAACATGACTACTAATAAGTATGTGATTGTTTGGAATGATGATTGTGCTACCACAGATTCTGATACGAACGGTATGATGAGTGGTCTCGTGATCGGAGGCTCATCTGCTGACGGCGCACTGACTGTCACAAGTATTGATCGTCTCTCAACCACAGCTACAGCCAATGACTCATACACGGATGGTTGGAAATATCGTTTCCACGTCACTGTACCACAAGACGAAACCAACTTCAGTATGCGTTTTACCGACTGGGTACATGACAACAACGTCAGTATGCTATTGGTAGCTGGAAACATGCGTATCTCAACGATGCAAGCAGCTTCTACGACACCAATTACTCTTACCGGCAGTAACATCTACAGTAACCCAAGCCTCCAGCTGATTACTGACCTAGATGCCACTACTCCAGGGCGACAAATTGAGGTTTTGGTCGAAGTAAAAATTCCTACTGCTACCGTCAATGGTAACTACAGTACAACATACGGTGTACGGAGCTTAAACTAATAATCAAACATACTATGGTAACCTTTACTCTTTCCCGATCATTGATACTAATTATGTTGCTCGTGATGCCTGTCATCAGTCAAGCGTCAGAAATAACTGGTATCCTCGAATCATCTACTGCCACTACTACCGCAGGGACACTGACTGGTAGTGTAATCTCTGGCAGTAGTAGCGGCGGTAGTTCGTCTGGCGGTGGTAGCCGTACTCGCACTACCACCACGAGTGGTACCGGTACGGTACTTGGTGCAAGTACTGACATACCGACCAGTGCATCTCCTGGTTTTCCCAATGCTGGTGCCGTCCCCTACCCCATCCAAAGTACTGTTGCCTTTATTCTGTTTGGACTGAGCTTGATTGCTCTGTATAGAGTATCTGTCTTTATCCCTCATTAACAATGGTAAAGGTACGTAGTATACATACACCCCGACACTCGTGTCGGGGTGTATGTATAAAGGATTTATTCAGTCACTGGCACTGATCTGACATATTCAGTAAAAACCACTACCCGCTCGCTAAACAAACCGATTGCAGCATCAAACGTACCGCTACAGGTAATCAAATTCAGTCTTGCTCCATTTGCATCCGAAGCAAAGACTTCATCGGTATCCGCATCGTATGGAAACACTTCCACTCGTCGGACCACAAACTCAATTAACTGTCCTGACTCAGTACGCACAAAGACACTAGCACCAGGCTCGAGCGTATGGAGATCATAAAATACCGCCCGTGGAATAAAACGTCCACTGCGGTGACCAGCAATCACCGCACTACCATCTTCACCTGGTCTTGATCCGCCATTATACCAACCAGTATCACTAAAATTACTCGGTACGTCCATACTGCCGGTTTCGTCATCGATACCTACCGACTGTATTGCAACATCAATATCTAATCGAGGGATTACTAATTGGGTTGGCACACCAATCGGACTCGCTAAGTCATTGGTCACTACCAGATCAGGTACTTCTAGAGGGACAGGCATCATTAATAAATCTGGTCTGTACCACCAACTGAGTAGCAATAAACCAACAACACTGCCAAGGAGTAAACCCCATCCAAGTAGTATACGCATCGTTATACACTTGCACTTCATTATGCGTTAATTGAAGAATTCACGTATTCGTAGTCTATCACGCTTATGCAATCAATGTGCGCATCGAACGGCTCTATAGTATGACTGACAAAACAAACACTTCAGTTCCTGATGGTATCGACTTCTTTGCACAGTTATGGGAAGAGAGCTGGACATACATCAAGACAGTCGTAGACGTTGTACGAGAACCAGTACTCATCTTAGATAAAAATTTATGTGTACTAGCCGCCAACGAATCGTTCTACCGCACCTTCCAAGTGGAGCTTAAAGATACTGAAGGTACCTTGGTCTATAAATTAGGGAACGGGCAATGGGACATCCCAGATTTACGTAGACTCCTCGAAACAATCCTCCCGAAAAACACTTTCTTCAAAGGCTTTCGCGTTACTCACGACTTCCCATCGATTGGTCGCAAAATCATGATACTAAACGCCAGACAAATCCACTACACCGGTACACTGACCACTACCGCTATACCACCAATTATCATGCTCGCCATGGAAGATGTAACCGAGGTCATGGATATTGCCGAAGCGATAGCTGGTCATGCCGAAGATCTCGAAGCACGCTTCAACAAAGAACGAGGCATGCTAGACCAAAGATTCCAAGTCATTCAAAACGATCTCGAAGAACTAAAGAAGTTTGTTAGCAGTACAAAAGAATAATCACTCACTGTATGTCTACTACCACCCGTACAACCGTCACCAGCACTGAACAAGTAAATGAATCAATGTATATTGCTATGCAAATAGTATCGATTGCCACAGTGGTGACAATTGCCTTGTTAGCCTTACGCGCCATTATGATGATCGCCGGAGTATCAAGCACCACACTATTACCCAGCATGGTCTACAGCACATCCAACATACTACTCGTTCCCTTCACGAGCATCTTTGGCACACTCCCCATTGGTACCACCGGTTTGGAAGGAGCAGTCCTCATTGCTATGGCAATCTACCTCACCATTGGATTAGGGATACGAGCCATACTCGGCGACCAGAGTTTTACTGTACAAATTGACCCAAAGACACGGCTGCAAAATGCAGATTAATTAAACTAATACACATAAAATTATGGGACTATTACTATGGATGATTTTTGGCGGGATTGTAGGATACATTGCTACAGCGATAATGGGCACGAGTGATCAATCAAATATTATTAAAAATATTACTATTGGGATCCTCGGTGCCATCATCGGAGGAACCGTGATGAGCACACTCGGAGAGACCGGAGTTATGAGTTTTAACCTCTATAGTCTCTTGGTGGCCTTGGCAGGAGCAGTAGGTCTCATCACCTTACTCAATATGGTTACCAAGACGACCTAACCAGAAAAGGACTAACAGCCGGCAATCACACTATGATTGCCGGCTGTTCTGTATTGTTTTAACTAAACACATCTGTCACTTTTCCATATAGTACTTCATTTGGCGTTAGCCCATCAAGTGAACAGTGTTCAAGGTTGTTATAGAAATCATTCCAGATAACAATTTTGTGTTTGAGATCTTG
>JACCDH010400695.1_pt1 | contig 10821 bp, 9 predicted proteins | sample 7442481 | NCBI WGS metagenome assembly JACCDH01 (sample SAMN15323433, study PRJNA562643) | freshwater metagenome | isolation source: river surface water | place: USA:Blue River Watershed | collected 2017-08-15 | reverse complement strand
TTGGCAGAAACCGCTGGGTGCGTCCCGCTTGGTGCAGTCGTCGCCTTGGCTGACGATAACTGCTGTTGCGCCTCAGCACTATTGGCCAAGCTCGATGGCTGCGTGTGGGTTTGGCTTGAATTCTCAGCAGTGCTGTCAGTAGGCTCATCTGCAGGTGCGGCGTAAGCACTATAGTCAATGCCCGCTTGGGGCCAGAACTGATAAAGCCAACGACCGCCATATGCAGCCGCCAGCACCAACACCACGGCAACAGCCAGCCGAGCAACCGACAACGGTGGTTTGGTCGGCACGCCGGGTTCAGGCAACTCAGCCAAAGCGGGCTGCACAAGCTTGACGGTTACTTTGAGTTTTGCGGTCGGTTCTGACACCACTGACAATCCTACAACAACAGCCTTGAGGCCTATTCTGGTTTTTTCAATAATTGCGTTTGAATAAATCGACTTAAATCATCGACTTCCTGCGCACACACCGAATGCGCCATCCGATATTCAAACCATTTTACTGAGTATCCAGCATATTTTAAGCTGTTGAACGCATCCTTGCCAGCGGCAACTGGCACGACATCATCCAACAAACCATGCGCCACCAATACCGGCGTGGTTTTGTTGAAGTCATTCATTTCACTTTTCAACAAATGCGGCACAGCCATGTAGGTGGATAACGCCATCACACCGCCAATTTTATAAGGCAAGCGTGGCAATAAATGCAGCGCTATCACGCCACCTTGGCTAAAACCAGCCAACACAATCTTTTCGGCAGGGATACCCGCAGCAATCAGTTTATCGAGCAACTTCTGTACTTGTGCCGCCGATTTTCGCACACCCGCTTCATCAGCACGGCTGCCATCTACTGAGTTAAAGTCTAGGGTTTTGATGTCATACCATGCCCGCATCACATAACCATTGTTAATAGTGACGGGCATTTCTGGCGCATGCGGGAACAAAAACCGAATGCCATGGCCGGCAGGTAAGCGCAATTCCGGCACTATGGGCGCAAAGCCATGGCCTGAATCGCCTAAACCATGCAGCCAAACAACTGCAGCTTGGGGTGTGCCAGCTGCAGGAACATCTACATATGGTAAATCAGTCATTACGCAGTCGGCTCCAATTGCACAGTAACACCGGCTTGCTTTGACATAGCTTCCGACAAAAATTGCCAAAATTCCGCGCCAGAGCGGTTATCAATCCATTGGCCATCTTGCCAAGCAAAGTGGTGACCATTAAATTTGGTCGCGACCCACAGTTGATGCAAAGGCGGTTGTTTGTTAATGATGATTTTGCTGCGATCTGGGAAGCTGATACTCAGTAAGCCGCCATTGCTTTCAAAATCCAGATCGAGATCTAGGCGTTCGATGCCTTCTTCCACTGCGAGCAACACCGCGTCGGTCAACTCGTCATATTCTACGTCATTCATCCGTTTCACCTGTTTGCTTTTGCCGCTAAGGATGCGATTATAGAGCCATCGTTCATTAAAGAAATCAAAAAAATGAAAGCTGTGCGTCATCAATTGAGTTTGGTTTTGATTCTAACATGCATAAGCCTCGTTGGTTGTGGTCAAAAAGGCCCACTGACGTTACCGAAACAGCAGCCTGCCAAGCAGCAACCAGCGCCAACAGCAGCAGAAACCATGACTCCAGCATCAACGGAAACGCAAGGGTAATACAGGTGGATCATTTTCAATATCAAGGGCAACAGCTGTTTGCCGAACAAGTGGCTCTGAGTGCTATCGCGGAACAATTTGGCACCCCCACATACGTGTATTCACGTGCCACAATTGAACGCCATTATCAAGCCTTCGAACAGGCTGCAGGGACTCACCCGCATTTGGTCTGTTATGCGGTCAAAGCCAATAGCAATATTGCCTTATTAAATCTGCTTGCACGCTTAGGCAGTGGCTTTGATATTGTGTCTGAAGGTGAATTGCGCCGAGTGCTGCAAGCCGGCGGTAATCCTGCGAAAGTCGTGTTCTCTGGGGTTGGCAAGAGCGAAGCTGAAATCGAATTTGCGCTCAATACCGGCATCAAATGTTTTAATGTCGAGTCCATTCCCGAATTGGCTCGGATCCAAAGCGTTGCGGCTCGCCTTGATAAAATTGCGCCGATTTCTATTCGGGTCAATCCTGATATTGATGCGCAAACCCATCCCTATATCTCTACAGGCTTGAAAGCCAACAAGTTCGGCATTGATATTAATGATGCAGTGGCCATGTATCAGCAAGCCGCAGCTGCATCCCACTTAAAAGTCGTGGGCGTCGATTGTCATATCGGCTCGCAATTAACCCAGACTCAACCCTTTTTGGATGCGCTCGATAAGCTACTGGCATTGATTGATAAACTGGCCGCACTGGGCATTCAATTGTCGCATATCGATATCGGCGGTGGCTTGGGGGTAACTTACCTTGATGAAACGCCGCCACATCCGAAAGAATATGCCGCGGAAGTGGTGAAACGCCTGCAAGCGTACCCGCAACTCACACTACTATTTGAGCCAGGTCGGGCCATTATGGCCAATGCTGGCGTATTGCTGACCAAAGTCGAATACCTTAAGCCGGGGCAAGAAAAGAATTTTGCCATTGTTGATGCCGCCATGAACGATTTAATTCGTCCTGCGCTTTATAGTGCCTGGATGAATATTATTCCGGTCCAGTTGAAACCTGAGCTTGCCGAGCAAACTTATGATGTTGTGGGGCCAGTGTGTGAAACTGGCGACTTCCTCGGCAAAGATCGTGAATTGGCGGTCGAAGTTGGCGATTTGTTAGTCGTAAGGTCTGCGGGCGCTTATGGCTTTACCATGAGTTCGAATTACAACAGTCGTCGGCGCGCTGCTGAAGTGCTGGTTGATGGCGAGCAAGCGCATTTAGTTCGCGAACGCGAACAATGGCAAGATTTATGGCAAGGCGAGCATTTGCTCCCTGAAAATGCCCAACATAGATAAGGTCGGCATGTTATTACAGTTTTCAAAAATGCACGGATTAGGCAATGACTTCATGGTGGTCGATGCTGTCAGTCAAAATGTCTTCTTAACTAAAGAGCAGATCCGACAATTGGCTGATCGCAATTTTGGCGTGGGTTTTGACCAGCTATTAATGGTTGAACCGCCCTATGATCCAGATTTGGATTTTCACTATCGCATTTTTAATGCTGATGGCTCGGAAGTTGAACAATGTGGCAACGGCGCCCGCTGTTTTGCCAAATTTGTCCGCAATAAAGGCCTCACCAACAAGAACAAAATTGCCGTCAGCACCAAATCAGGCAAAATTGTGTTGTACGTCGAGCCCGATGGCCAAGTCACTGTGAATATGGGTGTCCCGCAATTCGAACCTGCCAAAGTGCCGTTCAAAGCACAAAAACAGGAAGTTAATTACATCCTGCATGGTGAAAATGCCACTACCTTGTGCGGTGTGGTTTCGATGGGCAATCCCCACGCGGTCATCACCGTGGATGATGTCGCCAGTGCACCCGTGTTAAGTTGGGGGCCGGTTTTTGAAAACCATGAACGCTTCCCTGAACGAGCCAACATCGGTTTCATGCAAGTGATCAATCCTAATCACATCAAACTTCGGGTCTGGGAACGTGGCGCAGGCGAAACGCTTGCCTGTGGTACGGGCGCTTGTGCTGCTGCGGTCATTGGGCAATTGCAAAAAAGCTTGCAGCAACAAGTGCGTGTTGACTTACCCGGTGGCAGTCTGCAAATTCGTTGGAATGGCCCCGGCCAACCCGTGAAAATGACAGGCCCTGCTGAGCATGTTTTCGATGGACAATTGACGTTATGAGTGATGTCTACGATTCGGATCGAGTTATTCTTGAAGACCAAATGGTGTACCAATACTTATTGGAACACCCTGCATTCTTCCAACAACATCCCGAATTGCTCGCAAGGTTGCGGCTACCGCATGCACAACGCGGTGCCGTTTCGTTGGTTGAACGGCAGATGGAATTGCAGCGCGAACGCGTGCGTGGCCTTGAAGAAGATATTACCCGTTTACTCTCGATTGCCCGTCAGAACGAACAAATTTTTCTGGCGCTCAATCAATTACATCTCGCAATGTTTGCGGCAAAACAGAAAACAGATTTGCGCATCGCCTTAAGCGCTTTTGCCAATAAAATGGCGAATGTGCATGCCTGTACCTTATTGGAATTTAGCAATGAAGCCATGGGCGCCAATTTTGGCGCTCTGCAACTGATGCTGGAACAACGCCTGAAAGGGCGGCAGGTATTTTTAGGCAGATTAAACAAAGAGGAAATGGCTTCACTTTTTCCACCGTCCATTCATTCGGTGGCCTTATTGCTGATTAGTGCTGCCGAACAACCGCTCGCACTCCTAGCGTTTGGTTCTGAGCTTGATGACCATTTCCAGCCGAGTATGGATACGTTGTTCATCGACCATATTGCCAAACTCTTGGCTGTGGTATTGCCACGCTATGACGCCAGCAATTCCTGAAAACTATGCGCATCAATTGCAGCAATTCCTGCAATACCTGCGTTTCGAGCGTGCCTATAGTGCTAAAACTATCGAAACTTATGAACGGCAATTGTCTGCGGTCGCCTGCCAATTAGCCGATAAAGCATCGCATTGGGCTACGCTCACGACGCCACAATTACAACAACACATCATGAGCTGTCGCGCCAGTTTAACGCCTCGCACTCTGGCGCTGCGCGTGGCAGCCCTGCGCAGTTTCTATCGCTATGGTTTACAGCAAGCTTGGTTTGACGATAACCCGGCGACATTATTAAAAGCCCCAAAAATCAATAAGCTATTGCCGAAAAACCTCGATGTGGATGAGATGGATCGATTATTGGCTATTGATGTTCCGGAAGATGATCTCGCCACACGCGACCAAGCCATCATGGAATTATTTTACTCATCAGGCTTGCGTTTAACGGAGCTAGTGATGGCAAATATTCAAGATATCGACTGGACAGAACGCCTCATTCGCGTGCGCGGCAAAGGCAATAAACAACGCATTCTACCCATTGGTAAAGTCGCCGCAGCAGCACTCAAACAATGGCTGGCTGTTCGCCCAGCCTATATCGCCGAAGATGCCGACGCGTTATTTCTGAGCCAGCAAAAAAAGCGGATTTCCGCACGGCATGTGCGCCAACGTGTTGGGCTGTGGGCACAGCGCCAAGGCTTAGATCAACAAGTACATCCGCATATGTTGAGGCACTCGTTTGCCAGCCATATCCTTGAATCTAGTGGTGATTTACGTGCAGTACAAGAAATGCTCGGGCACGCCAATTTGAGCACGACTCAAGTTTACACCCATTTAGACTTCCAACATTTGGCCAAAGTTTATGATGCGGCGCATCCTCGGGCAAAAAAGCGTTAACGGCAACGGTTCTTGATGCTGATGCGAGGCTTAGCCAGCGAGGATCGGATCTGTGAGTTGCGTCGTATCTTTGTTAAATTCTCTGCAGGACCTCGCTCATGCGCTGTTACAAACAACTTCATCCGCTACAAGCGCTCTCTTTTGATTTAGATGACACGCTGTATCCGAACCCTGAAATTATTGCCAAGGCAGAATTGGCCATGCAACAGGCAATTGCTCAGGCCTTGCCTGATCTGTTGGCAAACACGCCTAGCTATTGGGCGCAACAACGTCGCCTGTTAGCACAAAGGCAGCCAGAGATCCGCCATGATGTCAGTCAATGGCGTTTAGCCGCCTTAGAACAAGGATTACTGAGCCAAGGTGTTGCACGCTGTACGGCGCAAGATGTGTCTGAAGTGGCTATGCTGGCATTTTTACAAGCACGCACCGATGTGCGTTTGGCCCCAACTGTTCGGGCAGTGTTAGCAGCGCTTGCTCGCCATTTCAAATTAATTGCGATCACCAACGGGAATGCAGATTTGACCCGAATGGGGATTGCCGATTTGTTTGAATTCAGTCTAAGGGCCGGCCCTGATGGTCGCATGAAACCCGCGCCCGATCTATTTCATCATGCCGCTCAACGTTTGCAATTGCCTCCATCGGCCATATTGCATATTGGCGATCACCCGCGTTCAGACATTGTCGGAGCCTTGAACGCAGGTTGCCAAACCGCATGGATCACTCAATTTGTGCCAGCAGCAACCGCACTGTCGGTGCTGCCGCATTTGCAGATTTCTGCCTTGGAAGATTTGCTGATGCTGGTGGAAAGCGCGCCATGATGAATGCCGTTGCGATAGCGCTATGATATACTGACTGTAAATTTATCCATGAGTTTCTATGATGGACGTTTCGCTCTTACTGGACGGTTTAAACGACAAACAACGCGATGCGGTGGCAGCACCAAGTCAACATATGCTGATTTTAGCGGGCGCAGGCTCTGGCAAAACCCGGGTCTTAGTCCATCGTTTGGCTTGGCTGATGCAAGTCGAACGAGTCGCTCCCTACAGTTTGTTGGCCGTGACATTCACCAATAAGGCCGCACAAGAAATGCGCGCACGTATTGAACACACTGTGGGCGTCAGTTTAAACAATCTGTGGATGGGCACTTTCCATGGCCTTTCGCACCGCATGCTCCGGGCACATTACCAAGAAGCAGGCTTGCCACAAGGCTTTCAAATCATCGATTCAGACGACCAAGTTCGTTTAGTCAAACGGGTACTCAAAGCACTCAATTTGGACGAAAAACATTGGGCGCCAAAACAAGTGCAATGGTTTATTAACGGCTGTAAAGACGAAGGTCAACGCCCTCAGCACATGAGCCATGGTGGTGATTTCAACCAAGAAGTCCTCATCAAAATTTATGCGGCCTACCAAGAGATGTGTGACCGCGCAGGCCTGGTCGACTTCGCTGAAATTCTGCTGCGTAGCTTCGAGCTGCTGAAACAAAATGTGGAAATCCGCAGCCATTACCAGCAACGTTTCCGCCAAATTTTGGTGGATGAGTTCCAAGATACCAACGCCATTCAATATCAATGGTTGCGCCTGTTGGCTGGAAATCATGCCCGCGTGATGATTGTCGGGGACGATGACCAGTCTATTTATGGCTGGCGCGGGGCACGCGTGGAAAACATCCAAACCTTTTTGAAAGATTTTCCAGACCCCGTGACCATTCGTCTTGAGCAAAACTATCGCTCGACCGGCACTATTCTCAAGGCGGCCAATGCCGTCATCAGCCAAAACCAAGGTCGTCTTGGTAAAGATTTGTGGACTGATGGTGAGGATGGCGAAGCCATTTCGCTCTATAGTGCCTTCAATGAAATTGATGAGGCGCGTTTTATTGTCAGCCGTATTCGTGAATGGCGGCGTCAAGGCGGTAAACTGGTGGAAGCCGCAGTGCTTTATCGCAACAATGCACAGTCGCGAGTGTTAGAAGAAGCGCTGATCCAAGATGGCATTCACTATCGAATTTATGGTGGGTTACGCTTCTATGAACGCCAAGAAATCAAAGATGCCTTAGCCTATTTACGCCTGATCAATAACCGTCAAGACGATGCAGCCCTTGAGCGTATCATCAATACCCCCACTCGCGGTATCGGTGACAGTAGCCTTGATAAGGTCCGTGAATATGCCAAAGCCGAACAACAAACGTTGTGGTCGAGCTTGCAAACCATGGTCCACCTCAATCAATTCACTGGCCGTGCGGCCAACGCCATTAAAGCCTTCATGGAATTGATTAATCGGTTGGATGATGAAATTCGCGATTTGTCATTAGATGAACAGGCCGACCATGTGATCCATCAATCGGGTTTGCATGCGATGTATAGCGCCGAAAAAGGTGAAAAAGCGCAAACTCGCATCGAAAACTTAAACGAATTGGTTAACGCCTGTGCCAACCAGAATTATGTCAATACCGAAGAAATGACGGCATTAACGGCTTTTCTATCGCAAGCCGCGCTTGAAGCCGGGGAATATCAAGCAGAGGAACATTCTGATGCCGTGCAGCTCATGACTTTGCATACGGCTAAAGGACTGGAATTCCCGCTGGTGTTTATTTGTGGTCTAGAAGAAGGCATGTTTCCTAGCCAGCAAAGTGGCGATGATCCGACTCGCCTCGAAGAAGAGCGGCGCTTGTGTTATGTCGGCATGACTCGCGCGATGCAAAAGCTGTATTTATGTCATGCCGAAAGTCGACGTCTTTATGGGCAAGAGCAATACAACAAACCTTCTCGGTTCCTCCGCGAAATCCCTGCGGAATACGTTGAAGAAATCAGGCTGACGACAACGGTCAGTCGGCCTACTCAATTTAATCGTTTTGGTGGCGCGGCGAGCCATAGTGCTTTTGAAAATACCGGCTTCAAACTGGGTCAACGTGTTATGCATGATAAGTTTGGCGAAGGCACAGTATTAAATTACGAAGGCACGGGCAATCAATCCAGAATTCAAATTAATTTTGATTTGCTGGGTACCAAGTGGCTGGTAACGGCCTATGCGCGCTTAACGCCGGTCTAATGTTTTGATGCCGCTGCCGCAGCCGATAGTCCATGCGTTACGCCATTGCCAAGATCAAGGCTGGCGTTTGCCACTATGGATCGAAGGTGAGCACGATTTCGTGATGTCAGCGCTTCAGCAGTTACTGAGTGACTTGAAGCTAGATGTATCCGCTGAGCAAAGCATCGAGTCTTTTCAGAACCGCGGCTTGTTGCTGGGCGAACCGCTTGCGGAGTTCACAAGCCTACCAATACAGCTGAAGCCATTAAAGGGCCCTGCGCGCCAAGCGATACTTGGCCATGAAGCAGATGTTCTGATCATTAATGGCTTTTCTGGGGTTGACTGGGAAATGGTCGCGGCAAGTAGTGGCGCAATCACCGCAGGCGGTTTATGGATCCTCATGACTCCCCCACGCGCAACTTGGTTAGCACAGTTCAACCCTGCAGCCGCAAAGTTGCTGTCATTTCCGCAAACGACGACAACGAATCAATTTCTGCGTTTTCTACTCCCGCATTTGAACCAAGCGATCGTTTGGTCGCCGACCGCCATCCACAGTGACAACCCAATATGGCACTCAAACCAAGCATTTCACTTCAATCAAGCATTGTCCTTAGCAATGCCAAAAACTGTACTCACCGAAGCATCAACAGCTGAACAGGACATCAACACAGATATCCTGACCAGTGAGACTCCAATTTTTGGCTGCCATAGCAAAAAGTTGCCAAATGAAGAACAAGCGAACGCGATCGCAGCAATCAAAAAAGTGGCAACCGGCCATCGACGCCGTCCCTTGGTATTAACAGCTCATCGAGGGCGAGGTAAATCAGCAGCTTTGGGAATGGCGGCTGCGGAGCTGCACCAAGCAGGCAAAGTAAGAATTGCAATTTGTGGTCCGCACCCTGCCGCGGTTGCAGTGGCACAGCAGCAATTCGAAGCGATGACCGCTGGCCAGCAATTACCATTTTGGCCGATTGATCAATTGTTATCCGCCCTCCCTGCGATTGATTTACTGTTAGTTGATGAAGCAGCAGCACTGCCAATCCCACTGTTACAGCAATTAACTACTCATTACAATCGAATTGTATTTGCGACTACTGAGCATGGCTATGAAGGGACAGGCCGTGGTTTTAGCTTGAAATTTCAGCAATATCTCACGGAACACTGCCCTGGCTGGCGAAAATTACATCTGAACGACCCCATCCGCTATCGCAGTGGCGATCCGCTTGAACAGCTCATTTTCAGGGCGTTTTTATTAGACAATGAACTCGGCCCTGCACCGCGAATGAATGAAACGCTAGACATTTCAAGCAGTCAATTGAAAGAAATTGATTTATCGCTGCTGTCACAACAACCTGAACGACTGGCTCAGGTATTTGGCCTGTTGCGATTTGCGCATTACCAAACATCGTTGCGGGATCTATGGGCGTTGTTTGAAGATGAAAGTCTGCGATTATTCGTTCTTGAACAACAAGAACAAGTGATTGCGGCAGCACTGATTGGTATCGAAGGCCAATTCTCTGCAGATTTATCGCAAGAAATAGCGAATGGAAAACGCAGAGTCCAAGGCCATCTGTCCGCACAAAGTTTAGCTTTTCATCTGGCAGCACCGTCGCTTTCACGATTAAAAATTGCCAGGATACAACGGATTGTCGTTCACCCTGAACTGCAGCAACGAGGCTTCGGCCGGTTGCTGTTAGATCAATTATCACAACGCCTCCATGCCAATGATGTTGAACTGCTCACCACTAGTTTTGGTGCATCTGCGGGCTTGGTAAAATTTTGGCAACAAGCAGACTTTAGCCCGGTCCGGCTCAGTCAAAAAATTGAGCAATCAAGTAATGCACCATCCGTGTTAATGGTGAAATATTTGCAAAGCGAATGCCCGTTAATACTCTTCGATTTAATCAAGAGTTTTGGCCAACAACTGTATTGGCAACAAAAACAACAATCCAGTTTACCGCTCGATTTATTGAAAATGTGGATGGCCCCTCCACAGCAACCGCTTTCACAACAACAAACTCAACAACTCGTCACAGCTCTCTTTCAGCAGAAACCGCTCACGGTATTACCGCTATTAGAGATGTGGCTGAATAATAATTGTCAGCACTCCCAATCTGCTGTGGTTGATGAATTGATGAGTGTGTTTTGGCTAAATAACCCAACCAATGATCGTTTAAAAGAGCTAAGTAAAAACGTGGCCATAGTTTGTCAGACTATTCTTTCGACTTTAGCCGTTCCTGATTAATATCAATTATTTTTACTGATTTTCCTGCTATGCTTCAAAAAGTTAATGTGAAGGAGCATTGAATTGCCTCTGAAATCTCTATTCATGCAATTTTTAAGCTTGGTAATGTTGCTTGCAGGTTCTGTCCACGCAGCAGAAGCTATAAAATTGGGAATGTCAGCCCCATTATCAGGGCCTACCAAAGAATTAGGCATCAGCTATAGTTCTGGCGCGCAATTGGC
>JACCDH011521567.1_pt1 | contig 10824 bp, 7 predicted proteins | sample 7442481 | NCBI WGS metagenome assembly JACCDH01 (sample SAMN15323433, study PRJNA562643) | freshwater metagenome | isolation source: river surface water | place: USA:Blue River Watershed | collected 2017-08-15 | reverse complement strand
GGCATTGGCGCGCATCTCGGCCAGCAGCGGGCGCAACTCCTTGTCCAGAAAGTCCTCGGTCCGCTTGGCCAGGCGCTTGTGGAACAGTTCTTCACCCAGGTACGCATCATTGAGGTCGGAGATCGTGCCACCGATGGCCTTGATGTGTTCGCGCAGGTTCTTGAGATCGATGTACTTGTCCTGGAACTCGTAGATCAGCTTGTTGATCGCCTCGGTGCTGGTCAGCTTGGCGGCTGCGGCCTTGGCTTTGGTCCAGGCGTTTTGCTGCTCTGGCGGAATCTGTGCGGGTGGCTGGTTGCCCATGGTGTTGCGGCTGAAAGCCGGTTCGTCCATTTCATCCCATGCGCGCCGGTCCAGGTCTGAACGGGTTTGCAAGGCACCGAAGATCTGCTCAATCAGCTTGCGGGCCTCGGCGTTCTTGATGCCACGCACCTTGGCCGCGAACTTGTCAAAGCCCCAGCGCTCGGCCAGTTTGGCCAGCCAGTTGGTGACGTTGACCACGGCCCGGCTGTACAGGTCGGTCCTGGTGTACTGGCCTGCATTGGGCTCGGCCAGGCGTGCCAATGCCTCATCCACCCCACGCGCCAGGGCGTACTCGTCACCGCCAAAGCTTGCGGCTGCGGCCCCTTCGCTGGTGTTCACCCAGGCATCGGCACGAGATTTGATCCAAGCGTCCTGGTCGTACAGGCGGCGCATTTCCCCGATAAACTGCTCCTTGGTGTAGATCTTCCTCAACCCATAGTGAAACAACTCATGGAAAAGCGTCCTTTGAACCTCGGCAGTGCTGGCCAGCTGGTCACGGAAGAGGTAGATCACACCGTCGTACACAGCACCAGAAATGGCGTCACCATCTTGTGCCCCAGGCATCAGCCCGAGCGCACTGTCCCGGATCCGAATCGGGGGCTGATGCGCAAACTGTCCGATGCGTTTTTCAAGCTCATCGGCTATGACCGCTACGTCGATCCAGTCACTCGCAGGCAATGGGACTGAGCGGTCGCTGGCAGAGTAGATCGCCACGCCCTGCCCGGTCTTGCGGGTCTTGAGATTGCCCATCAGCCCGTCGAAGGCCTCGCGCAAGGTCTCGCGCTCCTTGCCCACCGGATACAAGTACAGGTCACGGGTGCCGCCACTGGCGCGGCTCATGGCGCTGCTGTCGTCGGCCACTTGCGCGGGCTTGCTGGCGCGCTGCTCGGCATCCGTCAGGAAGGTGTTTCGTGCACCAGACTGCGAAAGCCGGTCATGCACGAAAAGCTCAAAGGCACGGGCAAACATCTCTGTGGGCGTTGCCCAGTAGGCTTTGCCACCCTTGGCCCGGTCCATGGCCGCGCTGTCGGCCTTGTACTGGGTGCCCACCAGCTGGGGCTCGTGGGTGGTGTCGGCGTCTTTCTTGGCCAGCAGGTTGCGCACATAGCGGGCCGATGACTCCAGCCCGTTGGTTTCATCCAGGCTCCAGGTGCGCCCGGTGGCATCCTTGATGAGGTTACGCACGGCGGCCACTCTGGCGCTGAAAACCTGCTTGCCCGCTTGCTCAAACCCCTCTCCGGTGTCGCCTTGCATGAGTTTTTCGGCATGCTGGTCGAACTCGGTCAACAAATCCTGTTTGTTGCCTGCCGCGCTGCCCTCGATGACACGGCGCGCAGACTTAAGCCACCGGTCCAGGATCTTGGTGGCCTGTTCGTTGGCATGGTTGCGCCGGGTCTGGGCCTCACCGGCAGACTCAGCGCGTTTGGTCATGGCCTGGTGGATGGCGCGGAAGGCCTGCACGATCTCTGGCCGGATCTCGGTACCGAAGGTGGCAACACCCTTCTGGTTGACGTACTTTCCGCCCTCAAACGTCATGCGGTTGGTGGTGTCACCCTTGTATGCGTGCTCGGACATGAAGGGCTCGGCATCCTTGGCCAGCCCAGCCTGTTTGCCGAAATGGTGATCGAGCGCATGCCCCCACTCATGGGCAAGCGTGCCCGCTCCCCGTGTTTTGGTCAGGTTGATCTCATTGACCCCAGGCACGAAGTGCGCGGCAAACTTGCCTTTTCCCTGTGCGCCGAAGGCAATGCCCAGTTCACCGTTGAGGCTCATGGCCTTGGGGGGCACACCCAGGACATCGGCCAGATCCAGCAGACCGTCAAAGGCCTGGTTGAGGTAGGCCTGGCGCTCGGTCTGCTTGATCCAGCCCTCGCGCCCAAAGTTGACACCCCTGAACCCAAAGGCGTCCATCAGGCGCTGCGCGGTGATGTCCTCCCCATCCTGGCGGCGTGCGGGTCCTGTGCGCTCGGCGTCCTCAATGTTGGTGCCACGAATGTCCTGGCCGGTGCTGGCATCGCGTTTTACCTTGGTGCGGGCGGCCTCGATGGCGGCCTCGCGGGTGTCGTAGGCCACCGCGCTGAATCCGCCATCCTGCGCCAGCAGATAAGGCGTCTGGGCCAACTGCTCAGGCGTGAACACGGCACGCCAGGATCCGCGGCCTTCCTTGAGGCGGATGCTCATGCGGGTGGTGCCATCCTCCTGCTCTTGCCCGGCTGCGGTGTACTCGCCAGGCTCCAGTACGCGCCAGCCCTGCACCTGCCATGCCTTGCGCTTGGTCGGCCAGTTTTTGGCCAGGTCGGCGGCCCACTTGGCAAAGTCCTGCCGGGTGAACTGCATGGCTCCCAGTGCCTTGTTGCCGCCCAGCAGACTGATTTCCTGGTGCGCGGTGGTGCCCCGTGCGAATGGGCGCATGCTGCCCTGGTATTCCTCGGGCCACACACGGCGAATCAGTGCCTCGCTCACGGCTTTGGCGTCTACGTCTTGGCGCAGCATGTCAGTGATCGCCACCGGCCCGCCCATACCCTTGCCGCCCTTGGTGAGTGCCAGCACGGACCCGGCAAAGTCCGTCACGGCCTGGCGGTCATTGACGAAAGCAAAAAGGGCCTCACGGACCTTGCTCAGGGTGTCGATGTAGCGCTTGAGTTGTTCATCCGTGGGCGCTGTACCGGCGCGGATGGTGGGGCCTGCGCTGATCCCGTCATAGACCTGCTTGACCATGCGCGCCAACAGGGGCGACATGCCATCGGCCACCAGCTGCTCGTAGTTCGAGCGTGGCCAAATCTTGGCCTTGGTGACTTCCTTGAGCTTGAGGGTGTCGTTCAGGCCCTCCACGTCCGCCCACTTGAGGCCTCTGCCGGTGAAGTTGCGGCGGTTGGCATAAAGCTGCTGGCCCACGTCCTCGATGCGGGCCTCTTGGGGCTTTTGGGCAGGGGTGCGTGACTCGGGTCCGCTGAAAATGTCCTGCTGACCACGGGCGGCGGCCACATCGGCGGCGCGGTCGCTTCCGGTCAGAGTGAAGGTGTCGCGCTGCGCATCGGCCTGGGCTCGCTGCTCACTCTGCTGGCGCTCAGTGGCCAGTTGTTGCTCAATAGCTGTGACCTGGACCTCGATGTCACGAAGGGCTTGCGGGGTGGGTGCGCTCAGTTGGAACTGGGCGGCGTCATCGCCTTGCGCAGCTTGCGCATCGCCGGGGCCAGCGGCCCCTGGGGAGGGTTCTGGTTCTGCCTGGCGATCTGCTCCAACTGCTCGCCCATCTCCATCATCGACGGGTCCAGCGGCCTCGCTGCGCGCTGCTTGAGCACGGCCCCCAGTAGCCTGGCGGCTGTCGGGTTGTCCTTGGCTTTTTTGGGTTGCGGTCTTGTCATTGGTGTCTCCAGAGGTGGTCAGGTCTTGAACGATTGTGAATGGGGCCACGGTTTGGCCAAACATGTCGGGCGCGGCGCTGGTGGCCATGGCCATGCTCAAGTAACTGCGAAGGTCCTGCACCAGGCGATCACGTCCAGCGGCTCGGCTGAGGTTGGGGCCCGTGTGGAACATGCGCAGCAGACCCACGGTCAGGCTGTCGGGCACTTCGCCCGTCATCAGGTCGGGCTGGCTGACGATCTCGCTCAGGGCCTGGCGGCTTTGGCGTGACTGGCGGATCAGTCCGATGGCTTGCAGCAGGTTGCCGGTGATGTCCGCCTCGGGATTGATCGCTCCGGTTCTGGCTGAGTCGCGCATGTTGGCCCACTCGCCAGCCACGGCCTTGAGGGCTTCGCCGATGATCTTGATGTCGGTGTCCAGGCTGTCAAAAAGCTCCTGCACCAGATCGGCGTCACCATAGGCGGCCTGCATCAATGCGGCCTGGATGCGCTGGCGTCCAGTTGGCGATAGCGTGCCCTCGGCGGTCATCATGGCGGCCACGTCCTGGCCTGTGGTCATCAACTTGCCGACAAAAGCCCGCACGAAGTCCCGATTGCTGGCGCTGGTCACATCGGCGGGCTGGTAAACGGCCAGCACCGAGGCGTCGATCAAGGTCGAGTCCTGGCGGGCCAGTTCGCCGGGAGACATGCCCAGGCCTTGGCCTTGGCTCTTGGCAGCCATGTCGGCGGTGTTGCTGGCCTCGCTGTACACCCGCACAAGGATGGGGTTTGGGGTGCGGGCAATGGCATCGGTGGCCACGCCATGGGCAACAGCATCGGCCATGAGTTCCTGGCGATAACCCTCGGCGGTACCACGCTCATAGGCGGCGCGCAGACCAGCCGTGCGCCCGTTGTTCAAGGCCTTGAGGGTGCCGGGCTCAGAGTCCATGAAAAGCGGGTTGGTGGTTCCATCGGCGAAGTTGGAGGGCTGGACGGTGCTGGCGTCCACCACGGCGTAGCGAAAGGCCACACGCTGGCCATCTGCCATCACAGCCACGTCTGTGCGGCCTTCATTGCCCTCGGGCACGTGCAAGGCGATGTCATCCCCCACGGCAAACACCATGGGCGCGCCTGCATCAGGGCTGCGGCTGGGGCCCAGGCGCATGTAATCCGGGCGAGTGGCGATGTCCTGCATCTGCACCACGGAGGCGGTTCGGCTGCGGTCGCGGTTTTGCAGTCCCTGATCCTGGCCACTGGTCGAGACGCCTGTGGCTGCCTGCTTGGCCACCGGCTGGCCTGGCTGCGCTGCGCCTTGGCCACTGGTCACGCTAGGGATGATGGATGCGCGCTGACCGGCAGCGGCAGTCCTGGCGGCATCGAATTCGGCTTTGATCGCTGCGTGCTCGGGTGTGCCCACGCGAAGCTGGCCGGGTGCGTAGCCCTTGGACTTGGCAAACGTCCAGAAGTTGGCAGGGGCGGCCTGCTGGGGCACTGCTGGGGCGGCTGGTGCAGGCTCTTGGCCAGGCTGCACGGCAGGACTCGGCTGCTCAAGCTGCTGGGGCAATGCTTGGACCGGCCCTTGTCCCTGCCCTGGTTCTTGGCTGCGCTCGTCCTGCATGCCTTGCAGGATGGCCAACTTTTCCGAGACCTGCGCTTGCGTCAAACCCATGGTCTGGCCCTGAATCTCCAGTTCGGCCAATCGTTCAGCGGGGCGCTTTTGGGGCAGGCCCGTGGTCTGATCTGCGGCTTGCGCCGATTGCGCGGCACGCTCTTGCTCCTGCGCCCGGTCGGCTGCGATGCGCTGGCCTGCCTGGTTGGCATCGGGTGCGGGGTTCGTGAACGATCCGGTGACGGGTGAACCTGCCTGATCGGGCTGCGAGCCTGCGCGGGCAATGCCTCGGCTGTCCAGGTTGTTGCCACTCGCTTTGCGAATGTTCCAGGCGGTTTCAGGTGCGCTCTGGGTCAGGCCTGCGGCGGCCTCCATCACGGCGTCATAGACATCGGCTTTGCCCGTGGCGGACAACTCTCCCAAGTATTCCCCTGCGCCCTCGCCCACGGTCTCCATGGCCATGCCGGTGCCTGCCGTGGCGGCCTTGCTGCCCAGGGTCGATGTCTGCTTGGCCGCCTGTTTGCCTGCGGCTTGCGCGGCTTCGCGCAATGCGGGCTCGGCCAAGGCCTTCTCGATGGCTGCGCGGCTGGTCAGATCCACGCCTGCATCGGCCAAGACACGGGCCTCAGCGCGCGCGCCTGCCTCGATGGCGGCCTTGTTCAAGCTCTTGGCCACCTTGCCGCCCACGCCCAGGGTCAAGGCGTCCACGCCTGTGATGACTGCGCCCTTGGTCGCGCCCTCGGTCAAGGCTTCGCTGCGTTCGGCCTGCGTGAACCCGCCCTCGGCCTTCTCCATGGACTTGCTGCCTGTTTCCAGCAGCCAGTTGCCCAGGAACATGCCGCCCAGAAAACCACCGATCCCACCCACTGCCGTGCCAACGGGGCCAAAGGCAGAACCGGCCAGGGCTCCACCCTTTGCGCCAGCCCAACCCGCACCCAGTGAAACAGCAGAGTTTGGCGCTTGCTCAGCCACGAACTGCGCGGCCCCCTCTGGGTTGTCCAGCATGGCACCGCCGACATTGCGCACGGCAGAAACGACTCCAGGGGCTGCATCGGCCTGCTTTCGGCGCTCGATCTCGTCCAACAGATCCCGTTTTGCCTGGGGGCCTTTGTCCGCTGCTGCACGTTGCTGGGCAGCGTAGCCCTCCACGTCTTTGAGATCGCCGCTGACGGTGTTGCCTGCCGCACCGATGGATCGTGCTGTGCCCTTCGCTCCTTCCCAGACGGAAAGGCCTAGATCCGAGATCATGTCCACCATGCCGCGCCCGGTGGACTGCTTGGACTTGCCTTGGCTTTTTGGCTCATCTGGGACAAAGCGGCCTCGTGTGGAAGGACTAACCCCTGCCTCGGCGAAGAGATCACGCCCGCCATCATTGGGGGATATGGAAACGCCAGCCTCTTGAAACAAGTCACGACCGCTTTGCTGCGCATCAAGGAATTGATTGATGGATTGAGATCCAGGCGAATCAGGCACGAAGCGGCCAGAGGCCACGGGTTGGCTTTGTTCTTTGTCAGGCACGAATGGCATGGGGGATCCTTGTTCGGTGTTTTTCAGTCTTTGGCTTGTTCGCGGCGCTCTGCGGCCTCGTCCTGCTCTTGGCGGTGAATGGCTTCCAGGCTGCGGGCCTGCTCAATCTCGGCAGGCGTCAGGCCCTCGGTTGCGGCCTTTTGAATCAGGGCATCGCGCCGTTCAATGCCAGCCAGTTGCACGGCGTCCAGGTCGCTGCGGGCCTTGATCGCCTGCATGGTTTTCCAAGTGGCTTCGTCAATCATTTGGCCCCCACGATCTCAGGCCACAACTGAGCGGCATTACGGCCATCGTCAGAACCCCACAGAGGTGTGAAGGCCTTGCACCGGCGCAACACATTGGCCGCTGGTCTGTTGATCTGACTGTCCTCAGATGCCATGCACATGCCATTGACCGACAGGCGATCACACTGGCTGCACGTGCGCCCTGGTTCGGCAGTCTTGGTGCCGTGATGCAGGTCATCGCTGGCACGAATGGCCCTTGGTTTGGTGGTGGCCTCGTCCACCATGGCCACGCCCTCAAGCTCTGCCATGGAAAAAAGATCCAGGACCTCCATGCCCGTAGCCCACTGAATCCTGCGGTCGAGCATGTCGTCACTGCGGGCTATGACCTCGGCGTCACGTGGGTGGCCTTGGAGCCGAAGCAGGAACCGATGGCCAGGAATGGCGGCGATCTTGTTGCGGTTGTGCGGCCTGGCCATCTCGTGGGCGGCTTCCATTCCACCATTGGCTCCCCACAGGTCGGGACGCAAGGTGCAGGCGATTTGGCTGTCAAGGATCACGAACCCGGCCCCTGCTAGGCTGGTGTGCACGTAGTTTTCAATTCGGTCGATGGTCATGGCCTGGTCTTTCGTGTTGCTGTTTTTCCGTTAATGGCATACCTCTGGGTGGTCATCGCTCGCTCAAGCGGCATGCCCTTCCGGATGCGCTGATACAAGGTCCCGTGAGGCAGTCCAATCCGCCTGGCCCACTCGGGCAGTGGCAGGGTTTGGCCCTGGTAGGTGAGCCACAGGGAACTGCGGTACAGCTTGGCCAGCTTCGGGTGCTCCAGACTGAAGCCCGCCTCCCAGCGGCGCAGAACCGTGTTGCGTGTCGGCTGTCCCGGCTGTCGTGCGGCCTGGGCTAGTGTGGTGGCTTGCCCTTGCACGATGACCTTGCGGCAGTACTTTCGGCGGTTCATCTGCGGCGTGCGCAGCGTCCACACCACATTGCCCGGCACGTAGTGCGCTGCCGTGTCCAGCCGCCCCAGCCAGTGGTCCAGTGTCGGCGGCAGTCCAATGTCCGACAGGAACTGCTCGAAGCTCGCCAGCCATTGCGGTGCGATCAGAATCCCGCTCCCCCCGTACCTTGGAAAGTCCTTGAACCCCGGCTCCAGGCACCGACGTTTCATTACCCGCCAGGCCCTTTTTGCGCGCTTGAGTTCTGGGCTCTGAGATTTGGGCGGACTCTGTTTTTTCGTTGCACTCATATCGCTGGTACCGTTCATTTCTTGGATCGCTGGTGGCATCAATCAACCCCTGCCGTTGCAGGTAGACCAATGCCCAGCTGGTAGCTTTCGGGGTGCAACCGGTGGCGTGGATCACTTGGTAGGCACTGAATCGCTTGCCGCGATGCGAAAGCAGGAAAGCCAGCACTGCGGCCGTGGCGCTGCCTTCCCGGATGACGCCTGGCGGGCGCGGGTTGTAGCGCTCTTGCGCGGGCTCGGGTTTGGCGGTCACAAGGGCGTTCACACCCCACGTAAAAATGCTCAATTTGCAGTCCCTTCTGAAATTCGTTGCGCTTCAACGTCAATGAAGTCCCCATGCGGATCTGTTTGTCCTTTTCCATCCCATGCGGCCTTGTAGGTCGGGTCGTTGACATAGGCTGTTGGGTTGAACTTCTGACGTGATGAGGTCCCGGCATGCGCTTGGTGAGCTTTCTCGCGGCGAACCCAGTTCCGAAAGGTTGCGAACCAGTCAGCTTTCACGCCATCACGTCCAGGTTTCGCAAGCCAGTGGTCCTTGAACTGCTGGGCGACTTCTGATGGGTTGAGATCAGGCCGCTCCTTTGATGCCCACTCGTGCCAGTCTTGAGGAAGCTCCCAGTCAGAGTGCAAGCGTGTGCCGGTATGCGCAGGAGATTTGCGCTCTCCCCTCTCTATTCCGTTAGGAATAGAGATCTCTTCTCTTCTCTTCTCTTCTCTAGTCCGCAAGATGTCCGCATCTGGTGCGGACGCTTTTCGGACTTCTCGCTTCCGGTCGGCATCCTGCGCCCGGCGCTTCGCAGACTGGCCGTTATGAGTGTCAAAACGAGGAAGCGCTAGGCCATAAGCTGGATCGTGCTCCAGCCAGCCGACTGCGATCATTGCGGCAGCGAACCCATCCCAGCGCAGATGCGCGTCCAAGACTTCTGGGCTGTACCCTTCCAGACGTCCATCGTCTGAGTGGGCGTCAAACAGACACCAAGCGGACATCAATCCGCCAACCGTCCTCAGCGTGTCCGCTTTCAATGCGGACGAGATGCGGACAACCTTTGGGTGCGTGAACAGGTCTGCCCGCATCTTGATCCAGTCGCCCGCCATCAGTCGGCCCTCCGCTCATTGCTGGGCGGACAATTTGAATGACGGAACTCGCCACAGAGGGCATCTGCCTCAAGCGTGACCGCCATGAATTTCAGGTAGGGACGTTCGAGCTCAGTCGCGGCCATGGCATCAATAGTCAGGGCAACATTACCGTCCCACATCCGAACGGCCTGAGCAAATGAATCAGGCTTGCTTATGACCGTGGTGTGGCCGGGAATACGCGAGGGAAGTTGGTGTTGTTTGATGAGGCCAACGTGCATTAGCCATTCATCGTTTGCCTGGTACAGAAGGAACTTTCCCCCTGCCAATTGCTGGACCGTGACAAGCACGCCACCATGGTGGCGTCCACTCTTCGGACATTGGTCTGTTCTGTTGGCCCCTCCGGATGTCGGTCCGGCAGGGGGCTTTCCTTGGGCGCAAGGCATAGGAAGCTCCGGGAATAACGGGAGCACTTCCTGCGCGCCAGGTTTGGGTTTGTACTGCCGCATGGTTGTTTCATGCGGTTCGTTGCTGGGAAATTCGCGCCAAAGATTCTTTGGTCAAAATCTCCTGAACAGCATTACTGATTCGGCCTGCATGCACCAGATCGCACATACGCCCAGAACCCAGAACCAGTGCCCCAGCCTTGACCAGGCTGTCACGATGCTTGCGTTTAAACCAGGACCACGATCCGGGCGTTGGAAATACTGAGGACGCTCGCTGGGTGCGCCACTCTTCGGCACTTTGAAGTGCGTTCAGGTCAGAAGCGATAGCCTCCATTTGATACTCCTTGCGTTACTGGAAAACACGCCGCCACGGCGTAGAACGCAAGGTTATGGACAGATGAAAATATCCGGACCTCGGGAAATTTTTTGCCAAAAAAAAGTCGCCACAAGGCGACTTGATTACTTGGACTTGGACCTTGAAGCGTCTGGGTTTTTCCGCTTGGGGCGGCCTCGTGGTTTAAGCATCGAATCAAAATACCCGACCTCTTGCGACTCGCGTCTAAGATTTGCAACCCACTTTACAGACTCCCCAAGGATGTCAGCCAACTGCTCATCCGTAAGGCCATCACGAACGCCTTGCTCGATCAATTCAAGGGCAAAAGGATTGCGCTTTTTTACTTTTTCTGTGACTTCCATCCTGTCAAGCTTTGACAATGTGACCAAGTAAATTTCTTGAATTTCGCGCAAGGCATTCTTCAATGACTCAGGGTCCATCGAATCAATTTCGTCATCTTCATGTATCCATGCGATCCGAAAAGGCTCGTTTCTGACATACCCAAACTCATCTGAGGCATCCCAGGATTTTCCCCATGGACTGGACGAGGTCTGCTCATCAGCTGGTAATTTATTCTTGTTCATCCAAATACCCTATTTACGATTTCGGCCCTGGCTTGGACATTGAGGTGCAGGTATCTGCGCGAGGCGTGCAGGGTACGGTGTCCCATGGCCTCCATGATCGCAGCCTGCCCGACACCTGCGCTGGCCATTGCACTGCCGCAAG
>JACCDH010487643.1_pt1 | contig 10827 bp, 8 predicted proteins | sample 7442481 | NCBI WGS metagenome assembly JACCDH01 (sample SAMN15323433, study PRJNA562643) | freshwater metagenome | isolation source: river surface water | place: USA:Blue River Watershed | collected 2017-08-15 | reverse complement strand
TCTACATCTACTGATTTAATTTCTTCACTTTTTAAATCATCTGGTTTTACATAAAAATTATCTAGTGTAGTTGTTGACCATGGTGTAACTACTAAATCATTGGGTATTGGTACACTTCTAATTTCTGGTTTATTTATAAGATTTTGTCTATAGTTACGTTTAAATTCTTGTGAAAGTGTATTTGTAGGATGCATTACGGCATTATTAATATTTATTACTTCAAAACTTTTAGTTTTATCAATATATTCTTGTTCATGTTGTTTCATAATATTAATAATGGGTATTGTATTATTTACTTTTAATTCACAAGATCTTTGATTAACTAAATCGTTAAATTGTTTTAATAATTCGGGATTTATTTTTTCCATATCAAGTTGTTTTTCTAGATGTAATCTTGTTTCTTTACATTCACTATATAATGTTTCTGTTGATTTTTCTTCGGAATATTTACTTTTAATTCCATAATAATAATAACCATCATTATATCTTTTCTTTTGTAATCCTAAATTTTTTAAATAACCAGATAGTCTGTTCTTAAGTCCTCTCATTTTTACTACATCAATATTAATTAATGGTGAGTTTTCAATTAATGAACATAACTCGGAAAATTTTATTCTATTATTAATATCATCATCAATTATAAAATTTACCTCTAAATAATTTTTAATTTGAGTTTGTTCATCTAAAACTTTAGAATTTTCTTTATCAAGTTTATTATAAACTTTAATAAAATCAGATGTTACATCTAATAATTTATTAACCTCTTCTTTATCATTAAATTTATTGTTAGCATATGTATTATGAATAAATCCTTTTACTAATTCATTATTAGTAGTTATTTCAAATAATTTTATAAATCCATATTCAGTATAATTATTAATTATTTCACTCTGTAATTTACTTATTTCTTCAACTACTATGGTGTTTAGATTATTGTAATTTAATATTACTGTTAAATGTAAAGTTGGTTTTATTTCTGGTTTGTCCATTTCATAACTTGCATTTATACCTACATCAAAGTAATTTGATGGTTGTACTAAATTATTTTCTAACTTTGATTCTGACTTTAAATCAGATAGTTGTACATCATAATATGCTTTCATACTTTCATCTTGAAGAACATTTTGAAATGATAAACTAGTAATACCAATAGAATTTAAAGTTATTTTTTCAGATTCGTTCATTGTGTTATTTTTAAAACTTGAAAAATTTATATTTTGTTCAATTGTTTTATCTAATATTAATTTTAAAATATATTTTGGTAAATAATCATTAATAAATTCTTCTTTTTTATTTAAAGTAAATGGTTTAAATAACAGTTTATCTAATTCTGATTTATTTATTATTGATGGAATAGTTATATCTGTTTCTTCAACATCTAAAATTAAGTCTGACATTTCATACCATTCTTTTATTATATTCATATGTTCATTAGATAATTTTATTACAGGTATTATTGTATCATCTTCTTGATTTATTAATACTATTTTTGTTAAATTTTCCATTCCCATTTTTTTTTTATATAAATTACTAAAATATGTATGAGTTTTATTTATTATTTCAGTATATTCATCAATCTGTTGATAACAATAATCTTGCATTAAATTGTAATCACTTACATACAAATTATTAGCGATAGGTTTTTTTTTTTTTAAAGTGAATGGTAAATCCATACTTCTAATGTCCATTGAAGGTATATATTTATGGGGTTCACTAATTATAAATGGTGTTACTCTAATTTTAGTAGAGCCGTTGATATTAAGTTCGTGTATACTCATTCGTGTATATACACTAAACTATATTTTTTTTTAACTTAAACGCACTTAATTATAAATAAATCTGATATTTTTTGCGGACTTTCTATTTTAAATCCGGATGCTTTTGCATGACCACCCCCTCCAAAATGTTTTGCAATTATTGATAAATCTGGACTATTATCATGACCACGTAAACTTACATACCATGTTTCTGATTTAATATTATAGTTCCATACAACACCAAAATCTGGTAAACTTCCATCACTTAAACATTCTGTTGCTAATTTATTTCCTAATTCTGATACCATACCCCCAATTATATGACTTATTCTTACATTATAAATTTTATCATCTACATATAGTATTGCTTCATATGAATAATCTAAGGCAGATTCAATTAATTGTTGTTGATATTCATTTATTATTAATCCAGTACTTATTAATTGATTTTTCTCTTCATTTGTAAAATTACTTAATAAATCTAATTTTTCTAAATCTTCTTCCATAAAATAGTTTTTAAAATCAAAAGATGATGATATTTCTTTTGAATTAGGTAACTCCCATTTCCATAAATCTCTATCACCTACATAATCTATAAACCAACATCTTGGTTTATTTTCAAAGAAAAAATCCCATGCCATTTGAGCACCAGACCTATTCATATCAAATATCATTTTTAAATTTTCTATTTCATCAAGTATAACATTATTTTTATTATATATATCAAATGCACTTTTATGATGATCTATTACTGTTATACTTTTTGCTATTTTTGTATGAACTAATAAATAATTTATTGACGGACATACATCAATAAATATTATATCTTTATCGGTTGTTTCAAATATAGGATCTACACCAGCATTCATACTTATTTTTTCAAATTCATTTTTATTATATTTATGTGCACACCATAATCCTGATACTCCATCCGGACAACATTTATGATAAACAATTGTATCAAATTTTATATTCATACAATTATTATTTAATTATTTTATTGTTACATTTTCAATTTTTATTATTTAATTTTAATTGATTTTACAGCGGAGACTATTTAAAATAACTTAGTAAACTACTGTAACAATTTGAGTATATCGGCTAATACTAATTTAGCCTTCATAAATATTTATCAACCGTCGTAAAACGGGAATGATTTTTTAGGACTATAATAATAGTAAATAAATTATTCGCAATTGGCTTAACCTACATTAAGTAGTATAATCTAACTTGAACAACTAGATTTCAAACTATTCATTGTTATAATAATAACAAAATAATTGTTTATATAAAAATCGTGTTAAGGGAAAACAATGTTTTCCATTAGTAAACTCAATTTTTATTTGAGTTTGTCATTTAAAATACTCCTCGCTGTAATATTTTTTTGTAAATTTAATATTTCACTTGATTATAATTGCAATAATTAATTTATAATTGAAGTAATTGATCAAATGTAACTTCAGATGATTGACCTAGATTAACTTCACTAGATTTTTGTACTTGTAGTAATTGATCAAATGTTCCATCTATTGATTGATCAAATATGCCTTCATTAGATTGATCAAAAGATTGATCAAATATGCCTTCATTAGATTGATCAAAAGATTGATCAAATATGCCTTCATTAGATTGATCAAATATGACTTTAGGCGATTGATCATGTACAACTTCACCAGATTCATGTATTTGTAATAATTGTTCAAATGTTAGTTCTTGTATTTGATTTCGTGGGACATTTTGTGGTTGTTGTTGTTCAGTTGAAGATTTATTAGTATATATTATATTATAATAATATAATATTAAACCAAGTAAAATAAATATTCCAAGTCCAATTAATAACATATTGTTATTTTCACTCATATATATTTAATTAGATTTTTTACTCAAGAAGTACTATTATTAAATTAAAAAAATTGAATAAAATATTTTAAAATTCTATATTTAATATATATATGTCTCGTTTTATGAAAAAATTAATGAAAGATTATGATGATATTTACAAAACTCCTATTGAAAATGTTAAAGTAGTATGTAAACATAATGACTTGTATAACTGTTATTGTTTAATTCACGGTCTTGATGATGAATATAAAGATGGTGAATATATTTTACATATCGCTTTATCACATAATCATCCAATGGAACCACCTGATTTTTTCTTTTTAACACCTAATGGTAGATTTGATATTAAAAAAAAATTATGTTTTAGTAATTCTGGTTACCATAAAGAAGCTTGGTCGCCTATGTGGAATTTAAGAACTATCATTTTAGGGTTTTTATCATTCTTTTTAGAAAAAACATCTCAGGGTATTGGTCATATTGTTCTATCAGATTCTTGTAAATTAAACCTAGCTAAATCTTCTAAAAATTATAATATTACTTATTTATATGATATTTATTCTTTATTTAATGAAAAAAATTGAAATTTATTTTATTGTATAGTATTACTTATTAAATATGTTAGAATTATCAAAAGGTTATTATAATATTTGGTTTGAAAAAAAAAATAATATTATGCAGTATATAATGTCTAGTAACAATAACTGTATTATTTTTTCTGAAGTTTTAATTGATAATAAAATATATTATAGTCATAATTTAAAATTATTAGAATGTTATCGCGGTAAACATATTAATATTGTTGAAAAAGATTTATTAAATAAATATAAAAATATACAATTTATATTTATTCATAAAACTCAAAATAATATTAATCATAATATTAAAACTATTTATATAGTATATGATGATTTTAATTTTGTAATTGATTTTAAAGGTGTTGATTATTCTATAAATAATTATAATAATATTCTTAATAAAAAAAAATGATTTTTTTATATATTTAGAGCAGTGCTTTAATATTATGACTTGCACTTCTTGGTATTATAGTTTTGAATCTCATAATTGGTTAAAATGTATTGTTATAAATTATTTACATAGTGGTTTACATATTTTTAAACTTATTGACGATGATACATATATAATTAATACATTGGATAGTTATCGTATTATTAATGAGTACGATGAAAAACCATCTTGTGAAGAATTATTAAATGAAAAAAAATGGCGTGATGCAATTCGAATTGGTGATTCTGTTAATTTTAAAGGTGATATTATATGTATTACGGGAGCATCAACATTTATTAATGGTCTCTTTAATTTTCAAGATAATACATATTTTTATAAAGAAAGTAAACAATTAAAAGAGCATTCAAAAATAAATGTTAATGTACAAAATATTACATTAGATAACTTTTATATTAAAACAGATAAAAATAAATTACAATTAATTAAGAAACATAATAAATATACTGATATTAGAAATTATTATAATACTTTACAATTTTATCAAAGTAACTTAAATAATAAAAATTATCCAGTGCAAATATCACAACAATATGATGCTATGTTTGTTAATAAATCATATATAATTGGTGAGGATAATGATGAATTAATATTATGTGATGCTGATGGATTTTTTGATATTAAAATTTATGGTGCAACATATGCAAGAATATTGTGTGAACATAAAATAATACCATTATATTATGATTCAAATAATAATATATTTATATTACAAGATATTACAATTACTAATCCAATATTAAATACATATAATAATGCATTAAAAATTCAAACTAATGGTACGCATTATACTATTAATGAAATTTTTTTTCAGGATCATATTAAAAAATATATTAATGATTTAAATACAAATTATTCAATAACATGGTTTCCATCATTTAAAAAAGCGTTATTTTTAGGTAAAATATTTTTTTCCAAATTTATTGTTGATTATGATGAATTAGAAAAGTACAATAAATTAGTTGAAAATGATAAATTAGATGAATTAATTAAATTAGATGAAAATGATGAATCAGATACATAGTACTTAAAAAAATTGATTTATAAATATATTGATTATTATTTTGTTTGTTATGGAAATAAATATTAGTCATGTTTTACTTAAAAATTCTATTGAAAATAATAAAAAATTTATAGTTGGTGATAAAATTGTATCATATGATTTGCCACGTGGAGTATATGCAAGTTCTGATTTTAAAGATGGTGATATTATTAGAAAATTAGAAGGTACATTATGTTTAAAACCAACAAAAGAAAGTATACATATTGGTAATAATTTACATGTTATAGATAAATTTGGTAAATATATGAATCATAGTTTTGAACCAAATACAAAAATTGAATTAAATAATGTTATAGCTATTAGAGATATAAAAAAAAATGAGGAATTAACTTTTAATTATAATGATAGTGAAGTTAATATAGCATCACCATTTTTTGTTGATGGTAAAGAAGTTTGTGGTAAAAAAATATAATTAATTTATTTTATTTTATCTAAATATAATAAATGATTTATGATTATATTATAATTGGTGCAGGTATTTCTGGCCTATATACAGCTTATAAAATTTTACAAAAAAATAAAAATTTAAAAATAATTATTTTAGAAAAAAATAAAATTGGTGGAAGAATAAATGTTTATAATTTTTGTGGCATAAATGTAAATACTGGTGCAGGTGTTGGAAGAAAAAATAAAGATTATTTACTGATTAAATTACTAACTGAATTAAAAATTAAACCGAATGTTAGTCAAAAAAATATATTTTATCATCAAAATATTCAAAAAATTAATTTTAATAAAATTTATAAACAATTGAAGAATAATTATAATATTAATGAACATCGTCATTTAACATTTAAAAAATATTGTAAACTTATTTTAGGTAATGAACTTTATAAAAATTTTACAACATTTATTGGATATACAGATTATGAAAATGAAGATGCTTATCAAACTATTTATCATTATGGTTTTGATGATAATATAAATGGTGGACAAATTTTGTATATTGATTGGAATGATTTATTAAATAAATTATGTTTACAGATTGATTATAATAAAATAAAAGTTGGGTTTACTGTTTCTAAAATAGATAAAATAGATTCTAATAATTATATTGTAAAAACAAATAAAAATATTGACTTTATTGGAAATAAACTTATTATTGCATCTACAATTGATACTGTAAAACTATTATTACCAAAATATAATATTTATAATAATATAAAATGTCAACCATTTTTAAGAACATATAGTAAATTTGATGATAAATCAACAAAAATAATAAATGAAATAATTAATGGATATACAATTGTAAAAAGTCCATTAAAAAAAATAATACCAATAAATAAAGAAAATGGCATTTATATGATTGCATACACTGATAATAAAGATGCAAATTATTTTATTGATAATTTAGAAAATAAAAATTTTTTTTGTAAAGAATTAGAAAAAACTCTTAATTTACAAAAAAATATACTTAAATTAAAAGCTATTAAATCATTTTATTGGTCAATAGGAACACATTATTATAAACCATTACCTCGTAAATTTAAAAATAGAACAGAATTTATAAATAAATGTCAAAATCCACAAGATAATATTTTTGTTGTAGGTGAAATGATAAGTAATAATCAAGGTTGGACACAAGGTGCATTAGAGAGTGTTGAAAATATTATTAATTATATTTGATAAAATCTTTTATAAAATTCATTATAATCAAAATTAGTAGTATCAATTATATTTATTAAACCGGTCTTTACATTATAAATACATATTTTATTTATTTTATTTCCTTTTTTATTCATTAAATAACCATATGTTAATGTTTGACATATATTTTGTAAATTACATGTTTCATTTTCAGAAAATTTTATTTCTATAATTGTATCATCAAATAATAAATCTAATGTTGCTTTTAAACTATCTAAATTTATATTATAATGTGAAAAAATTGTTTTTGGTTTTAATGTTTCTACCAATTTAACTATTCCATTTTCTAATTCTTTATAAAAATTTATACTTTCATCACACATAAATATTTTTCTAAATTGTTGATCATTATTATTTTGTGTAATATGTATTATATTTTCTAACATATTAGACCAATGTGTGTTTTCATCAATATATTCATAATATATTTTTTCTTTAGGTATTATATTCAAGTCGAATTTTTTCATTTTATCAGAAAAATGATTTTGTAATATTTTTGGTATTAAATAATCAAAAAACATTCCAATATTCTTTTTATTTTTAATATCATTTATTTTTATTAAATATTCATTATGTAATATTTTTTCTTTTACATTCAGATTTTTTAATAAATCACATATGTTTTGATGACCATAATTTTTTAAAATAGTGGTTACATCTTTACATATATTATTACATAATACAATATCATTTTCTTTATTAACATTATTTCCAATAAATAATTTATTATCTAACTCTCTTAAAAATGGAGACATATTAATATTTTGATCAACATGATATGTTATTGTTAAATATTTTTTTGCTCTTGAACATGCTACATAAAATAATCTTCTTTCTTCTTCCATATCATCTAATTCATCTTTAAAAAATGATGTTCTTATTGATGGAAAATCTATATTATTAACATCTATAACATAAACATAATTCCATTCTAACCCTTTTGATCCATGTACTGTTGATAAAAACACTTTATTATCAATTTCAATTTCTAGATTTCTATTAAGATATAAATCATTTATAAAATCAGTTAATGATGAATTTCTTAAAAAAAATAATAAATTTAATATATCTCTACGTTCACTTTCAAAATTTCTATTTTTTATAAACCATAAATTTTCTAAATAAGATAATACGTATTTTGCTTTTTCTAAATCTTTATTTATATGTTTAACTTGATTTATAAAAGATATTAATGTTAACATTTCGTGATTTGTTGTTGATAACTCTTTTATTTTTATTAATATATCATTATGATGATTTAATTCTACAAATTCACTTGCTTTATTAATATTCCAACCTTTATGTAAACTTATTACACGTTTCCAATGTATTGAACTTTTTTTATTATTTAAAATAACTATAAAAGCTAAAAAATCCTTAATATGGGTTTTATCTAATAATGATATTCCTAATTGTTTTACAAATGGTAATTTACTTGTTAATAATTCAAATTCTATTTTATCTAATATTTCATTTTTACGTGCTAGAATAACTATTTCTGATAATTTTACACCACTATTATATTTATCAATTATATCATTTATTACCCACCTATATTGATCTTCTCTTGTTGTAAATTCTCGTGTTATTTTTTTATCAAATGCATGAATGTCTGGTAACATACCTAATTCTGTTTGTATTGATTTTACTTCTTTTTTAAATTGATTTGTATTTTTTTTTATTATTTCTTCACAAAAATTAACTATTGCTGGACTTGATCTATAATTTTCTACTAATAAATATTTCTCATTAGGGGTAAAATTATTTGGAAAATCTAATATAAAATTTACTGATGAACCTCTAAATGAATATATTGATTGTGCATCATCGCCTACTACCATAATCTTTGATTTATTTTTGAATACTGCCAATATATAATTTTGTATTGGATTTATATCTTGATATTCATCAAAAAATACATATTTTATTTGATTTTTAAACTCTTCACTTTTATTGTTTTTTAAAAAATCACAAAACATTATCATTAAATCATTAAAATCAATATAATTTTCTTGTTTCTTTCTTTTATTATATGCTTTGTATATTTGTTGTATTGTTGACATATGTTTCAATAAATTTAACTTTTTTAAGATCGGTCTAAAATTTAAAGGATATGTTGTTGATACTTGATCTATTATAAAGCATATTTTTGTTTTTATTGTTTTTATATCTTCTTCATCTAATTGGTCATTTGTTGGTAAACATGATAAAAATATATTTGTCTCATTTTTTATTAATTCACGTGTTTCTTGTTCATCTATTACAGTATAATTTATATTATAATATTTTTGTAATATTCTATAACTTAAACCATGTAATGATCCTACATAAAATGGTAACTTATTTGGTATTACTTCATCCATTCTCTTTAACATTTCTTGTCCTGCTTTATTTGTAAATGTTATTAATAATACACTTTCTGGTTTTACTTCTTTTACCACTACCATGTTTATATATCGTGATATCAATGTATGTGTTTTACCTGCACCTGGACATGCTATTACTAATATATTATCGTATTCTGCTTCTACTATTTTCTTTTGTTGATCGCTCAATGTTAATGAATGTATTATTTCTTTCTCAGAAAACTTTGATATTTCCTTTTCAATATTAATTAAATCATTTTGTAATGAATATATTTTTTTTTGATATTTATTAGTTAAAGACAATATTTCTTCTCTCCTTTTTTTTAATTCATCCATATTAATTTATAATTATATTTCTTTATACCAAAAAATAATTTTTATATTAAAACTATTTTTTATATAATTTATAATGCATTGGTTTTATAATATAAGTTATTATATTACTAATATTATACTTATTCCTGTTTCTTTTATATTAGTACATTTTGTTGTAACTATATATTCTTATTTACATATTACATCAACTAAAGACCATAATACATCAACTAAAGACCATATTACATCAACTAAAGACCATATTACATCAACTAAAGACCATATTACATCAACTAAAGACCATAATACATCAACTAAAGACCATAATACATCAACTTATTTAAAAACTATTGAAAATTATGTAGTACAAAAATATTTGAAAAATATAAATTATTCTAATCAGTATGATATACTTTCAACAGATTTAATTATTACAATTAATAATTATAATTATATTGTTTCTTCACATTCATTAAGATTCTGTCCAAATACAAAAGATTGTATCGGAATTATTTATTTAATACATGGTGTTAATTCTGGTCCAATATATTGGTTAGATGCAATTAATGAGTTAGTTTCTTCAAAGTATGAGGTTCATTTATTATCATTACCATGTTTTGGTCAAACAATTGTTCATGAGAATATAATAAATTTATCTACATCTGATTTATTATTATTTATGTGTGAGTATATTCGTTCTTATAAACTTAAATTTACTAATAATAATACACCAATTATAGTTGGTCATTCGTTTGGTGGCTATTTATCATCTGCTTTTGCATGTCAGTATCCTTTATTGTGTAAATCAATA
>JACCDH010348373.1_pt1 | contig 10829 bp, 9 predicted proteins | sample 7442481 | NCBI WGS metagenome assembly JACCDH01 (sample SAMN15323433, study PRJNA562643) | freshwater metagenome | isolation source: river surface water | place: USA:Blue River Watershed | collected 2017-08-15 | reverse complement strand
TGCAATTCAGGCGATGTAACAAGGTGTTGTAATAAGGTTCGTAAAGCCTTTCCTGTATAGATAGGCTCTAAACTGATGCCTTGCTTCGACATTTCGAAACAAAAGTCGAGAGTCGATTGATCAAATCTGCCGTACCGTCGTTGTGAAATATCAGGAACAAGTTGCCAAGCCTGATCCATCCCAGGGCATAGTTCGGCAATTTTTGCAGAGAGACTGTTGTCTTTCACAACAGAAACAGCCAGGACTCGACTGGGCTTGGCTTGTTGGTTTTGTTGCTGAACTATCCCTGCCGTAGTGCCACCGCTTGCAGCCGCACAACAAATAAATTCAGCGAAACCATTCGGAGTATTGGCAAAGTTTGTATCAGCAAATCCCTCAACTGCTAATTCACTAGACCCACCCTCGGGTACAATCAACCAATTTGGATAAGAGCGTTTCAACTCGTTGAGAAAATCTGGGTCGTGTCGCCTACGATAGTTCGAAAAGTCTAATGGGATGAGCTTCATCCCGAACTCTTTGCATTGTCGTAGCGTTGGGTTATGTTCATCTAGTTCTGCACTTCGCACGAATCCTTGGGTAGCAAATCCGAACTGATGCCCCGCAGCTGCAACAGCGGCTAAGTGATTAGAAAATGCACCGCCAAAGGTAATTATCCCTGTTAAATTATATTGTTGTAACTTTGAAATGTGGTACTTTAGTTTCAACCACTTATTACCGGCTGCGGCCGGCACCGCACATTCAAGCTGACAGATCCATAACTCAGTTTTGGTTGATGCGAGTACTGGGTGATGTAATTGTTGCCAAGTTAGTTGAAAAAATGGCGTGTCCATTCAAACCTTCTGAACTAAAGTAAAATCAGCCAAACCGCAGAGTAGGTTTATGATACGAGATTTAGTAAATTTTTTCAGTCGAAAAACCCAATCAACTAACAAGCCTATCAGTTCGCTTGCAGGCTTGTACTTGCACCCAGAACATTTGAAGTTGGTTCTATTTAACCCAGACAGTCAAGCGGTAGTTCGGGTTGAAACTGTGCTCTTGGCACCTCAGCAAAATATCATTGAAGAATGCGAAAAATTAGTCAGCACATTGCCCGCTAAAACCGAATTGTGTTTGATCCTGAGTCAGGAGCGTTACCAAGTGGTGCAATTGGATAAACCCGCGGTTGCGGATGCCGAAATCATTGCAGCACTGCCTTATGCACTTCGTGAATTAGCGACAGTTCCGCTGGATGATATGCTGTTGGATTACATGGACTTACCTGAACAAAGCAACGCGGGCGCCAGTAAAATTCAGGTGGTGGTTACTGCATTAAGCCAATTAAAACCGCTCTGCGAAGCCCTGCAAAATTATAAAATCCGATTGAGTAATATCCAGCCTGAAGAATGGTTAGTGAGAAATTTGCTGCCTCCCAATGATGGCGCCGTGATGGTGATAACGCATCAACCGGGGCAAGAGTTGAATTTGCAAGTGATCCGCGATCGTCAAGTATACTTTTCACGGAAGTTACGCGGTTTCAACCGACTGCACCAGTATGATCTGGCCGAATTGAAAGCGGGCATGTTAGATAATTTGTTGTTAGAAGTACAAAGATCGCTAGATTTTTACGAAGGTCAACTTAAGCAAGCCCCAGTCCGAGAGATCTACATCCACATTAGTAGTCCTTCTTTAAAAGGTATTGTAAGTTATTTTATTGAGAATGGTTTTAGTCAGGTTAAACCCATCGATTTGCAGAAATTCATGCCTAGGCTCACTCAGGCAGAACGCGAAGATTATTGGCTTAGCCTTGCAGGTGCGCTAGAGCTTTGGGTAAGTCGAGGAGAGGTTCAATGAAATATTCAGTGAACTTATACCAAGACATACTGAAACCTAAGCAAGAGTCATGGACCCTTGAACGGCTTTTTATCGCAACCGCCGTGGTATTGACACTCATTAGTGCTGTTACAGGTCTATTGGCTTGGCAGCAGCATCAGCTCGGTCGCGAACAACAAGCGCTGGCTTTAGAATTACAAACGGTCACTGACGAGCTGACTACCTATCAAAAAACGCTCGCCGAACGTAAACCTGCGGCTGAGCTGGAGTCCGCATTAGCGACAATTCAGTTACAGAATAGTCAGAAACAGAACTTATTAGATTACCTGCAAGTGCAACGAGCCAGACCTACGCCTGATTTTCAGCAGGCTTTTTTGCATTTAAAAGCCATTGATCCAGCCGGATTGTGGTTAACCGAATTTAGCTTTGCCGAACCGGGATTTCATTTTATTGGACGGACACAAGATGCCAAGTTGATGACTACTTGGCTACAGCAACTTGGCGCCAGCCCTTTTTATAATGGCCATGCTTTTCAAACGATTTCTGTGAAACCTGCCGAGCGTGGGGTATTGCAATTTGAAGTGGCGGCAAAACCTGCGTTAGAGGAGCCGCAATCATGAATTGGTGGCGACAATCGGCGAAGCGTTTTTTAAATTTTAAAGAGCGTGAGCGTAAACTGATTTTTTACACAAGCCAGGTGATGATTGCTTGGTTGGGTTTTGTTTTGGTGATTGAACCTTTGATGCTCAAAGCAACCCAGTTGACCAAGCAAAACCAGCAAAGTCAGCAACAAATTACGCAATTACAGCAACAAAGCGCGCTGATCCAACGTGCGTTAAGTGTGGATATCAATCAGGAAATTCAAAGCCAAATTCAGGCGCAACAACAAGTGCAGAGTGAATTAACTCAACGCATCCAACAACTCACCGGGAGCTATATCAGCGCCCAGCAAATGTTAGATTTACTGCAAGACTTGCTCGTTAAAATGCCAAAGGTTCAATTGGTTGCGTTAGAAAATTTGCCAGTGAAACCCATTCAACTGCAAGCGATGACCCAGAGACAAACCCCCGAGAAAACTGCCAGTGCGTTGGATCAGCCGCTATTGTTTAAACATACGACTCAATTGGTTTTTCGTGGCGATTTTAATGGCTTGCAACAATTGTTAGGGCAGTTACAACAACTCTCTTGGCAATTACATTGGGTTAAACTGCATTATAAAGTGCTTGAATATCCGCAAGCGGAGTTGCAGTTAGAATTAGAAACCGTCAGTGAGAGTGCAAATTATGTCCAGATCTAACATTGCACTTCGCGTATTGCTGTTAGTCTCAGTCATGGTGCCGAGCGTTCATGCTGATCCCACAGCGCCAGAATATCTCGAAGCTGCTCCTCATTCCGCAGATGCAACGAGTGACAAGCAGGCAGCGACTACTTTGCCGGTCCTCAATTTTATTCAGATAGGCCAGCAGAAAAGCGCAGTTATTAATGGGCAGCGCGTGAAGGTTGGCGATAAAGTCGGTCAATATGTGGTGCAGCAAATTGATGCACGCCAGGTAGTCTTGCAGCAAAATGAGCAACGGCTAGTGTTAAAGTTATTTCAGACAATGAAAAAGTAGCAGAAAGCATGCAAAAAAAATTCTCATGGTTCTCAGCATTGGCCGTCCCAATGTTAAGTTATGCGCTGGCAGGTTGTACAACGACCAGTACGCCCACACCAGCGCAAAAAGCAGCTGCCGATCTGAATGACCAGCGTCAACCTGTCGCTGCACCGTTAGAAGTGCCTGCGGAAGTATCGGCAGACTTATTTGCCCCGAGCGCAGTTGCTGCGCAAGAAATGCCTCAACCGCAACAGCCGCGCTTTAATGTGTCAGCACTCAATGTGCCGATGGCTGATTTCTTGGCCTCGTTAGTGGCCGATTCTAGCTATAGCGTGATGGTGCATCCTGCGGTCAGTGGCCAGATTAGCCTGCAGTTGAAACAGGTGACTGTGGCTGAAGTCATGCAGCAATTGCAGCAAATGTATGGTTTTGATATTCGTTTACAAGGCACTATTTACTCTGTATACCCAGCAGGATTACGCACAGAAACTATTGCAATCAACTATTTATTGATGCAACGCGCAGGACTCTCTTCGATTGCCGTCAATTCTGGTGGCGTCTCCCAAGACAGCCAAAATAACAGCAATAACCAAAATCAGAACAACCGTAGCAACAACTCGAATAACTTAAATAACGGTTTGTTAGGTGGTGGCATGGGTCAAAATAGTCAGCAACAATTTAATGGCAGCATGATCCAAAGCTCCAGCACGACCGATTTTTGGAAAGATTTGGAAAAAGCTGTCAGTGGTATTTTAGGCGGCGGCGAGCAACGCTCTGTTGTCGTATCACCGCAAGCAGGATTGGTGACTGTACGGGGCATGCCCGATGAAATTGCCGCGGTCAAAGCATTTTTACAGCAATCTGAAGTCCATCTCCAACGCCAAGTCATTTTGGAAGCTAAAATCATCGAGGTTACCTTGGATGATGAATTCCAACAGGGCATCAACTGGCAAAATGCGTTGGCAAATATTGAGTCGACTAACTTCAATTTCAGCTCGACCGCAGGCAATTTTGGCAATACCGTCAGTAATAATCTCGGTGGTGTCAGTGCGTTATCCATTCAAAATGCTGATTTTAATGGTGTACTACGCTTACTCGATACGCAAGGGGATGCGCAAGTGCTGTCCAGCCCACGAGTGACGGCCATTAACAACCAGAAAGCAGTCATTAAAGTTGGGCAAGATGAATATTTTGTCACTGATGTGTCTAGTAATACGGCCACAGCAGCCAATGGCGTGACGAATACGACGCCATCTATTTCACTTCGGCCATTTTTTTCTGGGATTGCGCTCGATGTCACTCCACAGATCGCAGCGAATGGGCAAATTATTTTACACGTCCATCCTTCAGTCACAGAAACTGCTGAGCAAACCAAAACTATCCAACTGAGCGACGAAAATGTGGTGCTGCCCCTCGCTCAAAGCAATATTCGCGAATCAGATACCATCATTCGAGCCGGTAATGGCGAAATTGTGGTCATTGGTGGCTTGATGCAAACCGTCACAACCGAGCAAGAAAGTGGCGTGCCTGGGCTTCGAAGTGTGCCGGTGTTAGGCCATTTGTTTAAGTCCAAGAGCAAAGTGGAGAAAAAGAAGGAATTGGTGATATTGCTCAAACCGACGGTCGTCGAAGCTGGCGTTTGGCAGCAACAAATCGGACAAAGCCAATCGTTGGTGCAGGACTGGGCAACGCAACGCTAATATGTACTTAGCTCATTATGCCTTTGAGTCGATGCCGTTTGCTTTGACACCCAACACGGCTTTTTATGTTGATTTAACCACCCACCAGCATGCGATGGAGGTTTTAACCACTGCGCTGGGGTTGGGGGAAGGGTTTATCAAAGTGACAGGCGAAGTCGGTACAGGGAAAACGCTGCTTTGTCGCAAATTGTTGCAGGAAGCCCCAGCGGACTGGGTGTTTGCTTATGTGCCCGATCCGCATCTCACCCCGAATCAGTTGCGCTGGGCTTTAGCCTTAGAATTGGGTTTAAAACAATCCGGCAATATTGATGAATTACAACTTGTTCATTTATTGCAACGATGGTTATTGCAACTTGCGCAGCAAGGGAAGCGCGTTATTTTACTGATCGATGAAGCGCAAGCCTTGCCTGATGAAACCTTAGAGGCGCTACGGTTATTAAGTAATTTAGAGTCCGAACAACACAAATTGGTGCAAGTGGTGTTATTTGCTCAACCTGAACTCGACCGAAAATTGGCTCATTATCGCTTTCGCCAATTGCGCCAGCGCATCAGCTTTTCCTGCCAATTAGGGGCATTGGATCGCGCGCAAGTGCAAAATTATGTCGAAGAACGTTTGCTGCGGGCCGGTTGGGGCGTAGGGGTGGCAGAACAACCCTTGTTTAGTCGGTCTGCGCTTGTTGTTATGTCGTTATTCAGCCGAGGGATCCCGCGCTTAATCAATATTCTGGCACATAAATCTTTGTTACTCGGATACGGTGCAGGTCTTCGTCAAATCGGTTGCCGACAAGTCCTGTTGGCCGCTTGGGATACGGAAGACGTGCGGTTTATTCCGTTCAACTTGCCAGTGCAAACAACAATTATCTGGGTGTTGACGGTGCTGCTGATGTTCATGCTCTGGGGATTGTGGCAATGAGTGTGATCAATCAAATGTTGCGAGATTTAGATAAACAGCGACAACAACAAAATCAGCCCGTACGAGCAACCAAAGCGCCAAAACCACAGCGTGTGCGCCTTGGGGTGATGTTATTTGGCGCAATCGTACTTGCGGGGATGGCTTATTGGCTGGGAATGCACAATGCATCGGTTTTTCCAGCACCCTCGGTGCCGCCAACAGCCAAGCCCGAATTCGCTCAACCAAAGCAAATCGGTGCAGAATTGGGGCAGCAGCGACCCGCTGAGTCTGCACTTGCGCCAACAACATCGGCCAAATCCGAGCTTGTCAATGCAACAGCAGCCAATCCAGAGCTGACAGAGCAAGAGCCGACTGCGCAAAATTCAACTGAACAACTGTTGCAGCCAGCAACCAAGATGGCCTCTGCCCAGACTCGCCAGGCGCAACCTCAGAAGCAGCCCAAACAGCAGCTAGAGTTGAGTGAACAGAACACACCTGTAGAAGAGCAAGCAAAAGCACTCAAGCTTGCAAGCAAATCGGCGCCTAATCCAGTGATGGAACTTAAGAGTCATCCAACCATTCTCTCAACCAGTACCCCAAATGCAGCGGAGCATCAGGCGCCTGGCAATGTCAGTGATGTTGAGTCTCAACCTATCACTATTGCGAGTAACGAAGCAGTCGCGACAGCGATGATGCCCGAGGTCTTCACCGAGCCTTCAGAGCAAGTGACGAGTAGAGCACAAATGAGTGTCAGTCAATCCTCGACCTTTGAGCAAGCTCAGCATCTTTATCAGCAATATGTGCAAGCGCGGTCGAACGGTCAGTTCGCTTTGGCTGAAACCAGTCTGCGACAATTACAGCTGATTGATCCGCAGCAGGCATTGCCATTGTTGGCCGAATTGTATTGGCAACAACAACAAGGCGCCCAACTGGATGCTGTGCTGCTTGCAGCCCAGAATGCCAATGTATCGGACAGCCAACTCGTGCGGTTCCAATTGCTCCGCTTGCAGCAACAACAGCGCTGGTCTGAATTAATTCCGCAATTAACCGAAACTCGAATGGCGGAATTGGGCGTTGAATTTATCGCGATGAAAGCGCAGGCACTTTGGCAAACCGCGCAATATGCGCAAGCATTACCGATTTATCAACGGTGGACCACTGAAGCGCCAACCGATGCCCGTGCTTGGTTAGGCCAAGCCTTAGTATTGGAAAAACTGCAACAACCGTCTGCGGCAAAAAAAGCCTATCAACAGGCGTTGACGCACGGCGGATTGTCAGTGGCCAGCCTACAATTTATTCAACAACGTTTAGCAGCCTTAAAAGAGTAACAGCATGCAAAGACCACGGCTAAAGATGCGACTTGGTGATTTATTAGTGCATGAAGGCATTATTAGTGAGCCACAGCTTGAGCAAGCGCTGCGTCGCCAACGGGAAAGTGGCCGCAAATTAGGGGCGACTCTGATTGAGTTAGCATTTTTAACTGAAGAGCAATTGTTACAGTTTCTAGCCCAGCAATTAAATGTGCAATTTTTGGACATCGCTCAGCGTTGGATAGACCCTAAAGCAGCGCAGTTATTGCCAGAGGTTCATGCAAGGCGACTCAGAGCCTTGGTGTTGGAAGACCGCGGAGAGTCAGTGTTGCTCGCAATGAGCGATCCGGCGGATTTGTCGATCTTAGACCAAATCGCCCCATTACTTGACCCCAAAAACATCGAAATTGCAGTGGTTCGCGAGAGTCAACTGATTGATGCGTTTAATAATTTATACAGACGCACCAAAGAAATCCAAACCATTGCGCACCAGCTACAAGAAGAATATGTCGATCCCGATGCTATCGACTTTAGCGTGCTGAATGTTGAGAACGACAAAGACAATACCATTGTTCGCTTGTTGCAATCCCTGTTTGAGGATGCAGTGCAAGTACGGGCTTCAGATATCCATATTGAACCTGATGAGCATGTGCTGCGCATCCGGCAGCGGGTTGATGGCGTATTGCAAGAAAGTATTCTGAAAGAAACTGGGATTGCCCCTGCAATGGTGCTCAGACTGAAGCTGATGGCTAGTTTGGATATTTCCGAAAAGCGCTTGCCGCAGGATGGTCGTTTTCAAATTAAAGTAAAAGGCCACACCATTGATGTGCGGATGTCGACGATGCCGGTGCAGTATGGTGAGTCGGTGGTGATGCGTTTACTGGACCAGTCCGCAGGATTATTGAGTCTAGAAGAAACCGGCATGCCGGCTGATTTACTCAGACGGATGCGACGAATTATGCAATCACCACATGGCATGGTGTTAGTGACTGGCCCGACAGGCTCGGGTAAAACCACCACTCTGTATGGCGTGCTGTCGGAACTCAATCAACCTGGGAGCAAAATTATCACGGTTGAAGATCCGGTGGAGTATCGCTTGCCGCGAATTAACCAAGTGCAAGTGAATCCCAAGATCGGCTTAGAATTTAGTAACGTGCTGCGCACTTGCTTACGGCAAGACCCAGACATTCTGATGGTCGGGGAAATGCGAGATCAAGAAACTGCTGAAATGGGCTTACGTGGCGCTTTAACAGGTCACCTCGTCCTCTCCACTCTGCATACCAATGATGCGGTAACCAGTACGCTGCGATTGATCGATATGGGCGCGGCACCTTATCTGGTTGCGAGTGCACTTCGCGCGATTTTGGCGCAGCGATTGGTGCGACGAGTATGTCAACACTGCAAAAAGCAATATCAACCCGATGAGTTAGAACAAACTTGGTTACGGCATTTTAAAGCACCCGCCAATTTAACATTTTGGCGGGGGAGCGGTTGTCAGGCTTGTAATTATAGTGGGTATAAAGGTCGCGTTGGTGTGTTTGAATTGTTGGTACTCAACAAACCCTTGGCAGATGCGTTGCGTCGAAATGATACCGAAGAGTTTGCTCGGCTTGCCTATCACAGTGAAGAGTTTCGCACGCTTGGTAGTATGGCGCTCGATTATGCAACGCAAGGGATCACCTCCTTAGAGGAAGTGATCCGCGTATCTGAATATGTCGATTTAGATGAATTGAATGCTGGAGCAGTGAGTTAATGCCGCAATTTCAATATGAAGCGCGCACCCGTCAAGGCGAGATGGTCAGTGGCGAGCTGGAAGCCAGCAATCTCGATTTTGCCGCGGAACAATTGAACCGCCGTCAGCTCATTCCAATTCGTATCTCGCCAGTCGTTGAGCAAAAATCTTTCGATTGGCAGTTCCAGCTGTGGCCGCGCAAAATTAGTTTGATGGAGCTTATTATTTTTGCGCGACAGATGTTTTCGTTGATGAAAGCAGGCATCCCAATTATCCGAGCAATCCGCGGCCTTGCCGAAAGTACCAGTTCCCAAGCATTACAGTTGGTGTTGTTGGATGTGGCGAAACAACTAGAAAGTGGTCGAAATCTGTCGACGGCGATGGCTGCGTACCCCAACATTTTCAGTAAGTTAGTTGTCAGCATCGTGCATGTGGGAGAAAATACGGGGCGTTTGGACGATGCTTTTGATCAGCTGTCCTATTATTTCGAACAGGAACTCGAAACCCGCAAGCAAATTAAACAAGCCACACGCTATCCAATCATTGTGCTGATTGTGTTAGCGATAGCCATGGTGATTATGAATTTATTCGTGATCCCATTATTTGCGAATATGTTTGCGCGTTATCAAGCAGAATTACCATGGTCGACTACGCTGTTATTAGCCACTTCCCATTTTTTTCAAACATTTTGGCCGTTGATGCTGGTGACTGGAATTGCGGGCAGCATTGCGCTCAAAAAATATTTAAAGACCCCGCAGGGTCAGTTGTGGTGGGGGGAGCGAAAATTAAAGCTGCCAATCGTTGGGGACATCATTAAGCGGGCGACTCTTGGCCGATATGCTCGAAGCTTTGCTTTAATGTTACGCTCAGGTGTTCCACTAACGACTGCACTAAGTTTGGTCGCCGATGCGGTGGATAACGAATTTATGGGCGAGAAAATTCGGGAGATGCGCCGCAACATCGAACGTGGCGAGAGTTTAGTGCGGGTGTCTGCGCAAGTGGGATTATTCACCCCATTAGTGATGCAGATGCTGGCGGTGGGAGAAGAAACTGGCAAAATGGACGATATGCTGACCGAAGTTGCGGTTTTTTATGAACGAGAGGTCGAATTCGATTTAAAAAATCTAACTTCGAAGATAGAACCGATCTTAATTTCGGTGGTCGCAGTGATGGTACTCATTTTAGCGTTAGGGATATTCACGCCGATGTGGGATTTAATGAACGCCTATAAAAATCGCCAGTAAACAGCGCTTGGCAATTTAGTAAAAAGCTGTCATAAATTAATGATATACCCTGAATTAACCAGTAACGAGTTTCGGAGTTCACTATGAATAGATTTGCAAGACGGCAACAAGGTTTTACGGTCATCGAGATGATCATCGTCATTATCATTATCGGCTTATTAGCAGCAACTGCTTTACCACGGTTTTTACAAGTGACTGACGAAGCTGAAAAAGCCTCTGTTGAAGGTGTTGCTGGGGCTTTTGCCTCGGGTGTTGGCTTAACTCGGGCTGCGTGGGAAGTGGCAGGGCGCCCAGCGGGTACGGCGAATGTGGCAACGGTTCCTTTTGATGCCAATGTGAATGTTCAAGTCGACAGTCGCGTCGGTTATCCAGCGGGTGGTGGTACGCATGACAATATGACTGCAGCGCAATGTTTAAATGTCCTGAACCAAATTTTGCAAAATCCACCGAAAGCTTCTGATACTTTTGATGCCAAGCTTTCAATCTACGTCCGAGAAGAAAATGATGACTGCGTTTATCATTCGACCGTAGGTTTAGGCAATACTGC
>JACCDH010263513.1_pt1 | contig 10830 bp, 9 predicted proteins | sample 7442481 | NCBI WGS metagenome assembly JACCDH01 (sample SAMN15323433, study PRJNA562643) | freshwater metagenome | isolation source: river surface water | place: USA:Blue River Watershed | collected 2017-08-15 | reverse complement strand
GGCGTTGGAATTGAAAAGATTAATTCCATGTGCGTTCAATTTGGTGAAGGTGAACGTGAATCTTTCTGGGGTGTTAAAGCCGCATTTGACTCTGAACGATTATTAAATCCTGATAAGGCTATCCCCACATTAAATCGCTGCGCTGAATATGGTCGTATGCGCATTAGTGGTGGTAACTTGCCGCATCCTGAGTTGGAGCGCTTCTAATGTCCACATCCAACAATATGGCTATTGATTTATTTCGCGAACAAATTCTGGCAGCAGCCAAAAATAAAACACCCTTATCCATTGAAGGTGGTGGAACAAAGTCTTGGTATGGCAATACCAATTCCTATGCCAAGTTAGATACGCGCTCCTACTCTGGCATCTTGGAATACCAGCCTGAAGAGTTGGTGATTACCGCTTGTGCTGGTACGCCATTAAAAGAAATTGAAGCAGCACTAGCTGAGAAAAATCAAGTGCTGGCTTTTGAGCCTCCCCATTTTGGTGATAACGCAACTTTTGGTGGCGCCATAGCTGCGGGCTTAGCAGGACCTGGTCGTATTAGCACTGGTAACTTACGTGACTTTGTTCTTGGTGCACGCATCATGGATGGCAAAGGCCAAGACTTATCTTTTGGCGGCAAGGTGATGAAAAATGTGGCGGGATATGACGTTTCGCGTTTGATGCCAGGATCTTTGGGAACCCTCTCACTATTACTCGAGGCCTCTGTAAAAGTGCTGCCAAAGCCAGCAGCAACAGCTACCCTACGCTGCCAGCTCAGCCAAGAAAAAACTTTGCGCCTCTTAAATGAATGGGCTGGGCAACCCTTACCACTCTCAGCTAGTTGCTGGATTGGAAGCCCAACCGGTGGTGATGGTGAGCTAACTATTCGTCTCGCTGGCGCCGCTGCCGCTGTTAAGGCCGCGATTCCATTGATGAATGCAGCTATCGATGCTGTTGAAGTAGATCCGGTAGTTGCACAAAATTTTTGGACCGACTTACGTGAACAGCGCTTAGCTGTTTTCACAAGCCTAAATAGCACCGACACACTCTATCGCTTAGCTCTGCCAGCCGCATGTGGCCCACTAGCAATTGAAAATGCTGTTGGTGATATTGCTTTGGAATGGCATGGACAGCAACGCTGGGTTAAAGCGCCTGGCGATGATGCGACTTTTGCATCCATCAAAGCATTAGCCAATGCTAATGGTGGACATGCAACACGCTTTAAGCAAGGAAGCAGTGTTGACTCAAGCAAGCAACGCTTTACCCTTCTGAGTGAGCAAGCGCACTCAACTGCTTTAGAGGCAGTACAAGCACGCCTAAGAGCCGCCTTTGATCCAGCAGGCGTATTTGCTACTTCACGCCTTCCTTAAGTCTTTATATGCAAACTCAATTAGCCCCCCAATTCGCCAATACTCCTGAAGGAATAGAGGCTGCCAGAATTCTTGGAAAATGTGTGCACTGCGGCTTCTGCACTGCTACTTGCCCCACCTATCAAATTCTGGGTGATGAACTCGATGGTCCGCGTGGTCGCATCTACCTCATCAAGCAAATGGCTGAAGGGCAAGCGCCGACTGAAAAAACACGTATGCATTTAGATCGCTGCCTCACTTGCCGCAATTGTGAAAGTACTTGCCCAAGCGGCGTGCAATACGGCAACTTAGTGGATATTGGTCGCAAGTGGGCAGAAGAAAACACTCCTGAGCGTCCTCTTGGTCAGCGCCTCACCCGATGGGCTCTGAAAGAAGGTTTAACTAGTCCTAAGTTATTTAATTCAGCGATGGCGATTGGTCGTTTAGTCCGCCCACTGATGCCGGCTGGTATCCAGCGCAAAATTCCGGAAGCTAAAAATAAAGCGCTCAATACAAATACAGATCCCTATGCAAGGCCACAGACTAGCCACTCTCGCAAGATGCTATTGCTCGAGGGTTGCGTCCAACCAGGCATGCTTCCCAATATTAATTCGGCTACTGCGCGCGTTTTAGATGCACTCAAGATCCAGCTCATTAGCGCGCCTAACGCCACATGTTGTGGCGCATTGCGTTATCACCTAAACGATCAAGCTGGTGGCCTTGATAACGCCAAACAAAATATTGATGCCTGGTGGCCACAAGTTGAACAAGGTGTTGAAGCCATCGTCATGACTGCATCTGGTTGTGGCGTGATGGTCAAAGACTATGGCCATTTATTTGCAAATGATCCGCAATACTCAAGCAAAGCAAAGAAGATTTCTGATCTCACCAAAGATATTTCAGAAATATTGCCGGCGCTTGAGAGTGAGTTGATTTCTCTAGTAGGTAGCAATCCCAAGCCTGGCGTGGTGTATCACCCACCCTGCACACTGCAACATGGTCAACAAATTCGCGGGAAGGTAGAAGGCCTGCTAGCTAGCATTGGTATTGGTGTGCGCTTATGCACTGATAGCCACCTCTGTTGTGGCTCTGCAGGCACCTACTCTGTAACCCAGCCAGAACTCTCAGAGCAGCTGCGCAATAATAAACTGACCCACCTGAATGCCGCTTGCGAAGAGTCTGGTGCGAAAGTCATTGTGTCCGGAAATATTGGTTGCATCACCCATCTTCAGCAAGATGACACCCCAGTACTACATTGGATCGAGATGGTTGATCAACTCATCAGTCAACAAGGTCAGACTAGATAATGAGTCAAGTGACCACCAACCTGATGTTGGTAAGGCGAAGGTTAGAGCTCGCAGCGTTAGCAGCAAAACGTGAGCCGGAAGACATTCAACTGCTTGCGGTGAGTAAAACCTTTCCAACAATAGCGGTTGAAGAGGCCATGCATGCCGGCCAAACCGCCTTTGGTGAGAACTATGTTCAAGAAGGTGTTGAGAAAATTCAACAACTTGCGAAGTTGCGTCCTTGGCTAGAGTGGCATTTCATTGGTCCACTTCAGAGCAATAAAACGCGAGATGTCGCAGAACATTTTGATTGGGTACACAGCATTGACCGCCTCAAAATTGCAGAGCGCCTTTCCGCTCAACGCGGAGAATTTCCTGACCTGGGTGAACTTCAAGTCTGCGTTCAAATCAATGTAAGCGAAGAAGAGTCCAAAAGCGGGATAGCGCTTGAGGAAGTTGAAGCACTTTGTGATGCCGTTGCCAAATTTCCCAACCTGGTACTTCGTGGACTGATGGCCATCCCCGCGCCCAGCGATGATGTGAGCCAACAGCGCCGAGCCTTTGCTGCTGTCAGGGAGTGTTTTGTCGGACTTAAAGCAAAGCACAGCAATGATCTTGGGTATGACTTTTTCGATACCCTCTCTATGGGCATGTCGGATGATATGGAAGCTGCAATTGCTGAGGGCAGCACCATGTTACGTATAGGAAGCGCTATTTTTGGGAAGCGCGATAAGATAAAAGTATGAGCACACAACAAACAAACCAAAATGCCCACATCACCTTTATTGGCGGTGGCAATATGGGTCGCGCATTAATTAGCGGATTACTCGCCAACGGTTTTGAAGCAAAGCAACTTTCTGTAGTGGAAGCCAATGCGAGCACGGGCCTGCAATTGCATCAAGATTTTGGCGTGCAGATCATTGGCGCTTTGGATCAAATTGCTTTTGACTTCTCTAAGAACAATGTTGTAGTCATGGCGATTAAGCCTCAGGACTTCAATGTAGTGGCAAAGTCTTTAAGTGCAAAACTAAAACATGCAACAGCACCAGGTCCGTTGATCCTCAGCATTGCTGCTGGCATCCGCCTCAAAGATATGAGTCGCTGGCTTGACCACGCACGTTGCGTTCGCGCTATGCCAAATACCCCCGCCCTCATTGGTAAAGGTATTACAGGTCTATTTGCAGATCCTGGCGTCAGCGCATCTGATCGCGCTCTAGCAGAAACCATTTGCAATGCAGTTGGCCAGGCAGTCTGGGTCAATGAAGAAAAACTCATGGATGCTGTGACTGCGGTTTCCGGAAGCGGGCCAGCCTATGTTTTTGCCTTCTTGGAAGCCATGCAATCCAGTGGTGAAAAGCTCGGGCTTGATGCGGCCACTGCTCGCAAACTAGCTTATGCCACCCTAGAAGGTGCCACACAGCTTGCCCACAACTCCGATGAGCATGCGGGTGTTCTGCGCGAACGGGTCACCTCTAAGGGGGGTACAACTGCTGCTGCACTCGATACACTCAAGAAACTTGATTGGCATGGTGCACTTGAAAAAGCGATTGATGCCGCTAGTCAACGTGGCAAAGCCATGGGCGATGAACTAGGTAAGGCCTAAAAGGATTCCAAGGAATAGGAATCCTCCCAGCCAGTTGTTGTGGCGAAATGCCTTGAAGCAATCCTCACGCTTGCGGGTCGATACCAGCCTCAGGTGATAGATGGCGCAAGTTAAAGCCAAACACCAACCCACCCAGAAATAATTATTGAGATTTGCCAACTGAGCAACCCAAACTTGGCTCAGAAATAGCACGCCGTAACTCAGCGCAATTGCATGCACGTCAAAGCGACCAAAAGTAATGGCTGAAGTGCGCAAGCCCAAGCGCAAATCATCATCACGATCAACCATAGCGTAAGCCGTGTCATAAGCAATGGCCCAGAAGATATTGCCGATAAACAGAATCCAAGCCTCAAGAGGAATAAAGCCAAGAACTGCGGCATAGGCCATCGGAATGCCGAAACCAAAGGCGATACCAAGAACGGCTTGCGGAATCGCAAAGAAACGCTTCGTAAAGGGGTAGAGAATCGCAACCGCCAAGGCAAAGAAAGAGAGTTCTTTGGTCAGAGCATTTAGAGGTTGAATGAGTAGGTAGGCTATCAAGGCTAAAGTGGCCGCTACGACTAGCGCCTCTTTTCCAGAAATCTTGCCGCTGGTAATCGGTCGATCCTTAGTTCTCAAGACATAACGATCAAAATCTTGATCCGCATAGTCATTAATGGCACAACCGGCACTACGCATTAAAAATGTACCCAAGCTAAAAATGATGAGTAGATGAAATTCAGGAAAGCCGCCACTCGCGAGCCAAAGTGCCCACAAAGTTGGCCACAATAGTAGTAGCGTGCCGATCGGCTTATCTAGACGGATTAAATAGGCGTAAGCAACAATGCGATTGCGCATTAGATCAATCATCTTTCTTTTTAACAATCATGCTCATGATCGCATTATCAAGCTTTTAGAAATTCGGTACGAGAGCCAAGCCAACGCTCTAAATGTCTTTCTACCAACTCCCCATGCTCTGCTAGCAAACGCTCTGCGGCCATCTGGGCCAACTCAATTAACCAGGCATCCCGCTGTAGATCCACAAACCGCAGCATCGCATCACCAGATTGCTTGGCACCCAATAACTCGCCAGGACCCCGCAATGACAGATCTCTCTCGGCAATGACAAATCCATCTGACGTTTCTCGTAAAGTTTGTAAGCGCTCTTTCGCAGCTAAAGATAGAGGTTCTGCATACATCAAGATGCAAACCGAATCTGCTGAACCCCGTCCTACACGCCCACGCAACTGATGAATTTGCGCATAACCAAAGCGCTCTGCATGCTCTATCACCATGAGAGCTGCATTGGGCACATCAACACCGACTTCAATCACGGTAGTTGCAACTAAAAGCTGGATTTCATTGGCTTTGAAGGCTGCCATCACCGCAGCTTTTTCTTCACTCCTCAAGCGGCCATGCACTAAACCCACTTTGAAATTTGGCAAAGCTTGTGTGAGCTGCTCAAAACTTTCAACCGCAGTTTGCAATTGCAATACCTCTGACTCTTCAATCAAAGGACAAACCCAATAGGCTTGCAGTCCCTTTGCTAGCCAATCATGCAAACCGCTAATCACTTCATCCCTACGTGCAGCCTTCACCACCTTCGTCGCAATCGGCTTTCTGCCAGGAGGCAATTCATCAATCACGGAAACATCTAAGTCAGCGTAATAGGTCATCGCCAAAGTCCGTGGAATCGGAGTGGCCGACATCATTAATTGATGGCAATAGAACAGCTCCGAGCCAACACGTTGCTGAATCTCTAGACGCTGTCTCACGCCAAAACGATGTTGCTCATCAATCACCGCTAAACCCAACTTAGCGAAGCTCACCTTATCTTGAATAAGAGCATGCGTGCCGATAATGAGTTGGGCCTCACCACTCTCAATCATGTCTTGGGCAAGTCTTTTCTCTTTAACCTTTAAGCTGCCAGAGAGCCAAGCAATCTTGACGCCTAGAGGTTTAAACCACTCCTGCATTTTGAGGTAGTGTTGCTCTGCCAGAATTTCTGTAGGCGCCATGATGGCAGCTTGATAACCATGATCCATCGCACGTGCAGCAGCTAATGCGGCAATCACCGTTTTTCCACTACCTACATCGCCTTGTAATAGACGATTCATTGGAAAGGTATTGGATAGATCGGCACCAATCTCGGCCCAGACTCGGGCTTGAGCACCAGTCAACTTAAAGGGCAAAACTTTCAGTAAGCCATCTTCAATACTGGTAGTTTTTTTGCTTACCTTACTTACTGACTGATCCTTTGCAAAACTAGGAGCACGCCTTTCTCTACGAATAGCATGCGCCCGCTTTAAAGAAATCTGCTGGGCGAGCAATTCTTCGAACTGCACCCTGCGCCATGCAGGATGTGTGCGCTCCAGCAGAGATTGGGTATTAGCGTCGGCAGGTGGCTGATGCAAATACGCAATTGCATCTTGCAGTGGCGGCCAATCATTGCTTGGCAAAATTTCTGTCATGAGTTTGGTGGGCAAAAATTCCGCCAAACTTTCTTTCAGGCTAGCATCCCGTAAAGCCTGTAAGACCGCCTTACGAATAATCGTTTGTGAGATACCTGCACTTGCGGGATAGACCGGGGTCAAACTTGCTGGCAATGGCGCATCTGGCGTTACAGCCCGAACTATAGGGTGAACCATTTCAGGGCCTTGATAACCCTCTCGGACCTCGCCTCGTACTCGGACATGGGCGCCAACTGCCATTTGCTTTTGCTGGCTTGGATAGAAATTGAGGAAACGGAGCTGTAGCGAAGCGGTGTCATCTTCAATCGTGACCAAAAGCTGCCTTCTAGGGCGGAACATCACCTGATTTCGAATCACGACACCTTGAGTCTGAATTGAATGAAACCTTCCTAAGCCCAAAGCCTCCTCGATAGTGAAAAGCTCAGTCTCGTCCTCGTAACGGGATGGCAGGTGCAAAGCAAGTGCCATAGGGCTGTTTAAACCCATCTTTTCGAGTGCAGTTGGTGGTCGCTTAGTCGTCATCGTTAAAATCCAATACCTGATGGTAATGCTATGCAACTTTCCGACTTCAATTACGACCTCCCGCCCGAACTAATTGCCCAGCATCCCCTGGCCAATAGAACGGATAGTCGCCTCTTAGAGCTGAACATAGAGGGGGGTAATGTCGCCCAATTGATCGATCGGAAATTCCCAGACATTCTTAACCTTATCAAACCTGGGGATTTACTCGTCTTTAATGACACCAAGGTGATCCCTGCGCGCTTACATGGCAAAAAGGAGACGGGTGGCAATGTGGAGCTCCTCATTGAACGCATCAGTGGCGATCAACAAGCCTGGGTGCAAATTAGAGCTTCCAAGGTTCCCAAGACCGGGAGCATTGTCCATGTCCACAACAAAGCGGGTGAAACCTTCCCAGTGGAAATGCTTGGCTATGACGGCAGATTCTATGAAGTGCGCTTTCCAGAGAATGTGTTTGATTTGCTTGAGCGATTCGGTGAATTGCCACTGCCACCATACATAGAGCATCAGCCAAATCAGGAAGATGCCAATCGCTATCAAACTGTGGTTGCCAAAAACCCTGGTGCTGTTGCAGCCCCTACGGCAGGATTGCACTTTGATGAAGCTATTTTGAAGAAGCTAAATGAGCTTGGAGTTAATCAAGCTACCGTCACCCTCCATGTAGGCGCAGGTACTTTCACACCAGTTCGCGAAGAAGACCTTAGCAAACACAAAATGCACTATGAGTGGTTTTCGGTTCCAGCAGATACTATTGAAGCAATTAAAACCACTCACAAAACAGGTGGCAGAGTCATTGCTGTCGGGACAACGAGTCTACGAGCCTTAGAGAGTCAGGCTCAAAGCCAACAAGCCAGCGGCGAAACCAATTTATTTATTACCCCAGGCTATACCTTCAAGGCTGTAGATTGTTTGCTTACAAACTTTCATCTACCAAAATCCACTTTACTGATGTTAGTGAGTGCCTTTGCTGGTGTAGACAATATCCGCCATGCCTATCAACATGCCATCCAAAATGAATATCGCTTTTTTAGCTACGGCGATGCGATGTTCTTAAGCCGTACCAACTAAACAAGCACATGACAAAACCCGTTCACTTTAATATTCTCGCGCGCGACTCTGCGAGTCCTGCACGTCTTGGCCAACTTGATCTTCCTCATGGCAGCGTTCAAACGCCGATCTTTATGCCGGTCGGAACATATGGCACGGTGAAGGCCATGACGCCTCGGGATTTAAATGAAGCCAAGGCGCAAATTATTTTAGGCAACACCTTTCATCTGTGGCTAAGACCCGGTTTGGATGTGATTAAGAAGCATGGTGGCTTACACCGCTTCATGGGCTGGGATAAACCCATCCTCACTGACTCAGGCGGCTTTCAGGTCTTTAGCTTGGGAGCTCTACGAAAAATCTCCGAAGAGGGTGTGACCTTTGCATCTCCAATCAATGGCGATAAATTATTTATGTCTCCAGAGGTGTCGATGGAAATTCAGGCGGTACTCAATAGTGACATTGCCATGCAATTTGATGAGTGCACGCCTTATGAAGTCAAAGGACAAGCAACCTCAGAAAAAACTGCGCGTGCTTCACTAGAAATGTCCCTACGTTGGGGTGATCGCTCCTTAAAACGCTTTCGCGAGCTCGAAACAGGCAATGGCCTCTTTGGCATTGTTCAAGGTGGCATGTTCGAGAATTTACGAGAATTCTCCTTGGATGCTGTCAGCCAACAAGGCTTTGATGGCATTGCTATTGGGGGCCTGTCCGTTGGAGAACCGAAACCCGAGTTTGAGCGCATTCTGAATTTCACAGCCCCCAAGCTGCCAGAGCATATGCCTCATTACTTAATGGGGGTTGGGACACCAGAAGACCTCATGCTTGGCGTCAGCCTAGGCATCGATATGTTTGACTGCGTGATGCCAACTCGCAATGCTCGAAATGGCTGGCTTTTTACCCGCTTTGGCGACTTGAAGCTGCGTAATTCAGGCTACAAGGACGATGACCGCCCTGTCGACCCTACTTGCGGCTGCTATACCTGTAAAAACTTCACCAGATCCTACCTAAACCACCTGCAGAAGGCGAATGAAATCCTTGGGTCACAGCTGAATACGATTCACAATCTCTCCTACTACCTCCAGCTCATGGAAGAGGTGAGGGACTCCCTTGCCAAGGATCGATTTAGCGCCTATCGCGAGGAATTCCATCGGAATCGTCAGCGCGGCGTAGAGCCTGGACAGGATTAATAGCCCTAGAGCGTCAATGGGCACCTCCTATTGACCCAAAATCAGCCCTCCAAGCCCCATACAGTTTAGAATTGCGGGTTTATGGCTTTGCTTTAAAAGCCTAAAAACTGAAGCATTTTCCAATCGGTAACTCATGGAGGTTTTGTATGTGGATTAGTAACGCTTTTGCCCAGGCTCCAGCCGCGGGTGCAGATTCTGGTGGCTTGATGAGCTTCCTCCCCCTGATTTTGATGTTTGTAGTTTTGTACTTCATCATGATTCGCCCACAAATGAAGCGTCAAAAAGAAACTAAAGCAATGCTTGAGTCTCTTGCTGTTGGCGATGAAGTAGTGACAGTTGGCGGCATCATCGGCAAAGTGACCGGATTGAAAGACCAAGTAGTGACTGTTGAAATTTCTGCTGGCACTGAAGTGCAAATGCAAAAAGGCGCCATTACAACAGTATTGCCAAAAGGCTCAATGAAGTCTGCTTAATAAGCTTGTTTAAAAGTATCTCGATATGAATCGCTACCCCCTCTGGAAATACATAGTCATCCTATTTGCACTGCTGATTGGAGGACTATATTCATTACCCAATTTCTACGGGGAGGCTCCAGCGGTTCAAGTCTCGTCCGCCAAACCAACCATCAAGGTTGATTTGGCGACACAGTCTCGAGTCGAAAAGATTCTGACGGATGACAACATTAGTAATACTGGCATCTTCTTTGAATCTACAGGCAATGTAGGTTCAATCAAAATTCGCTTCAACAATACCGATATTCAATTGCGCGCACGTGACTTGCTGCAACAGAAATTGAATATTGATCAAAATGATCCCAATTTCACAGTTGCATTAAACCTACTCTCCAATACACCGAGTTGGCTCAATGCGCTTAATGCATTACCAATGCCTCTCGGCCTTGACTTGCGTGGTGGTGTTTACTTCTTGCTGCAAGTAGATATGAAGGGCGCAGTTCAAAAGAAGGTTACTTCTTTAGCAAGCGATATTCGCAGTCAATTGCGTGACAAATCGATTCGTCAACAAGGGATTGAACGCGGCCAAGACAGCATCACCTTAACCTTTGGCAGCACTGAAGATGCTGAAAAAGCACGTTCAGTGTTGATGGCTAGTCAGCCTGATCTGATCTGGCAAATTAAGCCTACTGGGCTATCACCTAAACTCGTGAGTGAATTTAAACCCACTGCCTTGAAAGAAATTCAAGACAACGCAGTCAAGCAAAATATCGTGACGCTCAATAAGCGTGTGAATGAGTTGGCTGTTAAAGAGCCGGTTATTCAGCAGCAAGGTGCAGAGCGCATTGTTGTTCAACTGCCAGGCGTACAAGACACTGCTCGCGCAAAAGACATCATTGGTCGCACAGCAACTCTGGAGTCCAGATTAGCTGACCCCATCGTCTCTACGATT
>JACCDH011286710.1_pt1 | contig 10831 bp, 11 predicted proteins | sample 7442481 | NCBI WGS metagenome assembly JACCDH01 (sample SAMN15323433, study PRJNA562643) | freshwater metagenome | isolation source: river surface water | place: USA:Blue River Watershed | collected 2017-08-15 | reverse complement strand
TAGAAGCTGTAAAGCAGGGACCTGCTTTACAGCCCTCTACTGAGTTGGTGAAGTATTTAGTTATGAAAAAAGAATATAGAAAAATTAGGACTAGATCGGGTGGTATAGAGTTAAGCTTCAGCAGTTAGTTTTTTGGCCTTTGCTTTTGTGTATTTGGTGCAAGAAATTTCAATTTTAAGGAGAACGTAATGAAACAATTTAGCGCATCACGCCGTATCTTTTCAGTACTCGCTGTCGCGATGTTATCGGGCGCTCCAATGCTGTCCATGGCACAAGATGCCACTAAATTTACAAACTATGGCTGGCCGGAAAATGCTTACGAAAAAATTTCCCCTAAGTCTGTTGCTTGGCTGAAAGAAAAGGGTTGGTGGCCTCTTCAGGTGGCGTTCCAGCCCCCATGGTCAGGTCAAAACACAATCAATTTGGTCATGGATAAAACAGGACTTTTATCCAAAAGGGGTATAGAAGCGAAGTTTCAGGCTTTCCCATCAGGACCCGCTATCAATGAGGTCATTATTTCTGGTCGATTCCAGTTTGGTAATGGTGGAAACTTCCCGTTTACTACTTTGATTGATAAGAATATCCCAGTCAAAACGATCGCGATCATCAACGTCAATTTGATGCACGCTATGCTGGTCCCGCTTGACTCAAAAATTAAGTCCATTGACGATTTCAAAAATCGCAAAGAACCAGCAACTATCGGATTGGTTACAGGCTCTTCTGCTGAGTTCTACATTCAGGCAGCAGCCAAAGCTCACGGGCTGGTCATTGGCAAAGATATCATTTTGAAGAATATGCCTCCAGGTGAGCAAATGGCCATGCCAAAAGGCATCGATGCAGTTGTGCCTTGGGACCCTACACCAACCATTATGGTGAAGGAACGCAAGAATGCACGCATTATTAACGATAGCTATCCATATAACATTTATGGTTCATCGTTTTATGTACGTCAAGAGGTAATTGATAATGCGCCAGACGTAGTTCAAGCATTTACTGATGCCATTGTTGAGGCTACTCTTTGGATCCGTAAGAATCCAGATGATGCGGTGAAGGCTATGCAAGAAGATCCAAACTTGAAGAACTTCTCCGCTGAAATTCTGCGCGAACAAATCAATATGTACAACAATCTGGATAAGCCAACTTACCTTTATCCAATTCCGCTATTCTGGGGGCGTGCAAACGAGCCAATTTATGAGTGGCTCTATGAGAATAAGCGCATTCAAAACAAAACGTCAGCATCTACATTCATTTCCGCTGTGGATGCACGCTTTATGGACAATACCTTCTCAAAACTTGGTTGGACAGTTCCTAAGCTTCCTCCATTCCTGCCTGCTAACTGGTCGGCGCCAATGGATAAGATTCCCTACCCAAGGTATTCAACTCCGTTGAATACTAAGAAGCCGCAACCATTCCCAGAAAAAGGTGACTTAACCAAAGATTGGTCATTCGACAATAAGGTGTATAAAAAATAATGAATTACCTCCGCTCTCTGTTCCAAATTCGGCGTTTGGTTTTGCTTGCGATATTACTGGCTAGCTGGGAGCTTGCTAGCCGGTATCTCTTAGATAAAACTCAAGCAACGCTATTGCCGCCACCTTCGGGTGTTTTAAATGGTGCTGTGGAGTTAAGTTCGTCTGGCGAACTTTGGAAGCACGTTCTCGATAGCTTAAGGCGGGAGTTCATCGCCTTTTGCTATGCGAGCGTGGCGATACCGCTGGGAATCATGATGGGATGCTTTAAATGGCTCAATGAACAAGTGGATCCCATCATTGAAATTTTGCGACCAATACCACCAATTGCCTGGATTCCGCTGAGTATTTTGTGGTTTGGAGTAGGCAATACACAAAATCAGTTCATCATCTTTTTGGGGATCTTCTTTCCTATATTGCTCAATACCATTGATGCAGTAAAAAATGTGGAGCCAAGCTTGATACGCGCTGCGCGCTGTTTAGGGGCGGGTGATTGGAATGTTATTACACGGGTAATCCTAAGAGCTGCTCTTCCTCAAATTACTACTGGTATTCGTATTGGTCTTGGGGTTGGTTGGATGGCATTAGTAGCCGCAGAATTGGTAGGCGCAAATTCGGGCCTTGGATTTCTCATTAATGATGCCAGAACAGTTTTGCGTACTGATTTTATTTTGACAGGAATGTTAGCGATTGGTCTTATCGGTCTTTGTATCGACCGCATTATTCGCTATAGCGCTAAGACTCTGATGCCTTGGGCTCGATCCTTAAACTCGTAGTTGCTAATTAATTAAAAAACATAAAATGCTTGCACTCAAAGTAGAAAAAGTAACAAAGATTTTTCCATCTCTCAATTCAAAGGGGCAAGAAGTACTTGCTCTAGATGAGGTTTCCTTAGAGGTGAATAAAAATGAGTTTTACTCAATCCTGGGACATAGCGGTTGCGGTAAAACGACTTTGCTCAATTTGATTGCCGGTTTTGAGGTACCCACTTCAGGCCGAATCGAATGTGCTGGAAAATTGGTCAGTGGTCCTGGTGCAGATCGATCTATGGTCTTTCAGGACTATGCTTTGTTCCCTTGGTTGACAGTATTTGACAATATTGCCTTTGGTTTGAAAATTAAAGGGATTAATGCTGCCGAGATTCAACAGATCGTGACCCGTTTTGCCGCTCTCGTCGGTTTAAGTCAATTTACTAATCACTATCCTCATCAGCTCTCAGGTGGTATGCGTCAACGAGTATCGATTGCTAGGGCATTAGTTGTAGACCCTACTGTTTTGCTAATGGATGAGCCATTTGCAGCACTAGATGCTCAAAATCGCGCCATGATGCAAGCTGAAATGATTCGAATTTTGAATGAGGAAAGCAAAACAGTTGTCCTAGTAACGCACAGCATTGAAGAGGCAATTAATCTGTCCGATGTCATTGTTGTGATGACGCGTCGCCCTGGCAGGGTGAAGGAAATCATTCGAGTTCCAGAGCCACGAAGAATGGTTGAAGATACTCCCGCATACCTTGAAATCCGTCGCCAGATTCGTGATCTCATTGCTGGTGAACATGATGTCAGCGAGGCTGTTTGATCTCTGAAAACCTAGTCGCAATTTTTCTATTGATATTTGCGGCATTTTTTGGTGGTTTCATTAGAAGGTTAAGCGGGTTTGGTGGGGCGCTAATTATGACGCCCGTTTTAATGTGGGTATTTCCTATCCCATTTTTAATTCCGATTGTGATGTGTGCTGAAGTGTTTGGAGGCGCCTTGCTCTCTCGGCATTGGAAGATACATTTAGAGGATCGCTCGCGACTGTGGCTCATGCTGTTCTGCTCAGCAGTGCTTCTACCATTTGGTATTTGGGTGGGGCGATTTATTCCCTTGGAATTTCTCAAGACAGCCACCAGTACGGTCATTCTATTTTTTGCCAGCTACTTACTGCTGAATCCACACATACGCTTAAATAGCTCCCGTCTTTTGGATGGGCTGGCCGGGGGCTTATCAGGATTGCTATTAGGTTCTTGTGGAATAGGCGGCCCTCCTGCTGCTCTTTATCTCAATTCCACCCATCAATCCTTTGATAGATCGCGGGCACTACTATCTCAATTTGTATCAGGAATTTCGGTATTTGCCATCATCGCAGCAAGTCTGATGGGTGGCGGTATCGATTGGCTAGCCCTGGTTCTGATTGCTATTCCAGCATATTGGTTTGGAATGAGAGTTGCCAAGAGAGTTTTGGATGCGCATGCAGTCTCGGATGATGCGTTAAAAAGACTTTGTCTCATGCTACTGATAGGAAATGCAGCTTTAAACTTGCTGATTTTATTTATATTAAAAAAGGTATAAGTAAATGAAATTTATATTCTTTTCAGATATATAAAAAAACTCTATTCTCTAAGTTCATCGGCTAAATACGCAGGCTTGGATAAATCAAAGGAGTTGAATATGGGTCTCACTATAGAAAACAATCAAGACGCTGTAGTGGAGTCAGTTTTACTCACTACTGAAAAAATATTCATTGCTCCCAAGGCTAGTGAGCTCCCTGACACTATCAAGATTAATGAAGTGGTTTACTTTGAAATTGAGGATTAAGCATTCCTGATTTTGTTCATCCTCAGCACATGCGTGAGTAGTAAATAAAAAACCGCTTTAATAGCGGTTTTTTTACATCCATATTTAAAACGCTATCTTAAGAGAAGGATGATTCAAACTCTTCGGTTTTGATGGCATTCATTAAAAAAAGAATTTGCCTTTGAAAACTTTTTCGTTCAGCCACTTTGTCATGAGGTAAGCGATCGTGCTCACGTAGCAAGCTAATGATGGCTGGGTTGTAATGCTCTCTGACGGGGGACATTTCGACTCCTTGAAACTATATTCGTTATAAGAACTGTATCAAGGGCGCTATATATTCACAAGGAATATATAGCGATAACTAAACTACTTTTAGATATATAAAATCAGAGGCTTATTTTTCAACGAATGCACGCTCAAATACGTAGTCACCGAGCTGACCCAGGCTAGGCGATACCTTGAAGCCTCTGGAATCGAGCATCTCAGCAGTTTCTTTGAGCATAGAGGGGCTGCCGCAGATCATGGCTCTATCCACTGCTGGGTCTAAGGGGGGTAGGCCAATATCCTTAAATAGCTGCCCAGATTCGATAGCGGTAGTTAGGCGTCCAGTATGTTTGAATGCTTCTCTTGTAACGGTAGGGTAGTAGATCAGTTTTTCACGAATGAGTTCACCTAGGTATTCATCTTGAGCGAGTTCATTTTTAATGTAGTCACCATAGGCTAGCTCACTAACGAGGCGAACGCCATGAATTAAAACCACCTTTTCAAACTTATCGTAAGTTTCTGGGTCACGAATAATGCTCATGAAAGGAGCAAGACCTGTACCAGTACTAAAGAGGTAAAGATGTTTTCCAGGATTTAGATCATCGATTACCAAAGTTCCTACGGATTTTTCACTTACTAAGATTGGATCTCCAACCTGAATCTTTTGTAGACGTGAGGTCAGCGGCCCATCTTGAACTTTGATACTTAAAAATTCTAGGTGTTCTTCATAGTTTGGGCTTGCAACACTGTAGGCCCTCACTAGTGGTTTACCTTCAACCTCAAGACCAATCATGAGGAAGTGACCGCTGCGAAAGCGAAGACCCTTATTCCGAGTGGTGGTAAAGCTAAAGAGGGTATCGTTCCAGTGGTGAACGGTGAGAACGGTTTCGGTGTGATAGGCTGCCATAAATCTTTAGTCATCTGTGTCTGAATGTGTCAATTATCCTCAATCTTGAGGCGGTACAGGGAGTATTGAGGGCTCTGAGACCAATTTACTTCTCATAAGTTATCTACTTTTACTTATAAGCCTCAAGATTACGGGCTTTTGGAGGATCGACTCGCTATCATCTAGTCATGAGCCGCGCCCAATATCTATGGATTTCTTTGTTTAGCCTGAGTTTGGTCATGTTTGCTGTAGTACTTCAGCAGATGGGCTATCAAAATGTCAGTTTTTTGCCCTGCCCCTTATGCATCTTGCAGAGAATGGGATATCTAGGAATGGCAATCAGCTGTTGTTTAGCTGCTGGATTCACCCCGTTAAAAAAGGGCTTTCATTTGCTTGCGACAATCTCTGCAGGCTTTGGTTTAGTCATTGCAGCAAAACAAGTTTGGCTGGTATCCCATCCAGAATCCTCGTGCGGAATTGATCCCTTAGAGCTCTGGATTAATCAATTTCAGCTGGTGCAGGCTTTACCTTGGTTATTTAAAGCAGGTGGTCTTTGTTCAGCCAAATTGCCAGCTATTTTGGGCTTACAGGTTCCAGAATGGTCCTTACTTTGGTTTTGTATCTTGTTTCTGATTTTGGCCGCAACCTTGTTTAAAAAAGTTAAAGTGTCACAGTAGACCCATTCATTTTTACGTTCATTCACTGCATCAAAACTACTTTTTTAATCTCTATGGCAATTCTGACTGTTAATGCTGGCTCTTCATCTCTGAAGTTTTCCATTTATCCAACTCAACAGGGATCCGTTTTGCCCTCTATCCTCTCTGGAAGTTTTGAGGGTTTAGAACCCGGCGGAAAAACTGAGCTACGTTATGCCTATCAAGGTGTTGAGCATGCTGAGCATTTTGTAGACGTCGATCAAGATCCGTTTATTGCCGCCCTAATGCATCTCAAAGAGCTGCTGCTTGATATTAAAGGATTGCCTCCCATTCGAGCTGTATCGCATCGGATTGTTCATGGTGGTTCAGAGTTTTTCCAGCCCATTATTTCTACGGATGCTATCTTGGAAAAATTATCGGCTATGAGTGCTTTGGCGCCTCTTCATCAACCCCATAGCTTGGATGGTGTGAAGGCCTTTTCTCAAGTTTTTCCAGGCATTCCTCAGGTGCTCTGTTTTGATACAGCATTTCATAAAACGATGAGTTCCCAGGAAACTTCTTTGGCTTTGCCTAAGGAAATCACTGATCAAGGTGTCCGTCGCTATGGCTTTCATGGGATCTCTTACCAATACATTATTGGCGAACTCATTGAGAACTCTGGCAGGGCAAAAGATAAGGTGCTAATGGCCCATTTAGGTAATGGAGCCAGTTTATGTGCCGCAATAGATGGCAAAAGCGTTGCTACAACCATGGGCTTCTCAGCTCTGGATGGTTTGATGATGGGCACTAGAAGTGGCTCATTAGATGCGGGTGTATTGATGTATTTAGTTGAACGTGGTTACACCCACGATCAACTTCAGGATCTACTCTACAGAAAGAGCGGTCTGCTTGGGGTATCAACGATATCTGCTGATATGCGCAAATTAAGGAATGATCCTAATCCCTTAGCAAAAGAAGCGATTGATCTATTTATCTACAAAATCATGCGCGAGGGCGGTGCAATGATTGCCTGTCTTGGAGGTCTTGATTTGATCTCCTTTAGTGGCGGCATTGGCGAGCATGATCCCGCGCTCAGATCAGCGGTATGTAAAAAATTTGCGTGGCTTGGGATCGAGTTGGATGAGAAGTTAAACCAAGAAGCGACCAAAGACCTTACCCTGAAAATCAGTACCGCAAAAAGTCGTGTTGAAGTCTGGGTGGTCCCAACCGATGAAGGGGTGATGACAGCGCAAGAAGCTCTTACCTTGCTTCGTTCTTAGTATTGATGAGGATATAAATAAGATGATGAAAAAAACATTGATAGTCACTTCTCTCCATAGGTTGATTGGTCTCTTGATGACTAGTTTTACCATTTGCTCTTTTGCTCAGACCTCCGCAGTCTATTTCAATGGGGATATTTTGACCATGGAGGGCGATTCCCCAAAATATGTCGAAGCTATCGTTGTAAAGGACAAGAGAATTTTCTTTACAGGGAGTATGAAAGAAGCCCTGACTCAAGCGGGCGCAAACCCCAATATTCAGGACCTTAAAGGCCATACTTTATTGCCCGGCTTTATTGATACCTGGGGACATTTTGCTTTAGTTGCACAGGATACTTTGGGCGTCAATGTCGCTTACTTCTCAAAAAATCCTCCACAGAATAAATCTCAGCTCATTAGTAAGCTCAAGGCGGAGGCGAATATCTTTAATGGCTGGATCATTGGAACTGGTTATGCCGATGCCTTGTTATCAGATGGTCCGCTAACCAGAGCCGATCTTGATAAAGCTTTTCCAAAACAAGCTGTTTTGATGGAAAACATTTCTACTCTTACCGGATTGGTGAACTCAGCTGGTTTAAAAAAGCTGGGCATCACGAAAGCGACCAAAGCAGTTTCTGGTTTTATTCCAGTAGACCCTAAAAGTGGCGAGTTAACTGGTGAATTGATCGGTATGCCTTATTTGGAGGCTGTTGCTAAAGCGGTGGGTAAGTATTCGCAAGACTTGACCTTTGAGACCTATCGTAAAGCTGAGAAGATTTATGTCTCTCATGGCTTTACTACTGCCCAAAGTTACGAGGCTAGCATCGTTGATATGCGAAATATGCGTTTAGCTATTGATCGGAAAATTGTTTCATTGGATTTGATCGCATTACCAACCTTTGACGTGGTCGATCAGATGCTAAAAACAAATCCGAATTTTCAGTTCGGCGTATATAGCCAGGGCGATCATGGCTTCAAGGTTGCCGGCATACAAGTCCCAACAGATGGGGCTCCCCAGCTACGCTTAGCTTATTTTTCTAGGCCCTATTTAGATACCACTGGTTTTCCTAAAGATTGGCGGGGCTTTCCGTATTACCCACAAGCTCTTATCGATAAGTATGCCAAATTAGCGTACGAAAAGAATATCCCGTATTTTGGCTATTCCAATGGTGATGCGGGTATCGATATGACGCTGTCTGCTTTGGGTAAAGCAATTGCAGAGACCGGCGTAACGGATGATCGTCGCACCGTGATTGCCCATTCCTTTTTTGCTCGCGATGATCAACTCGATGACTATAAAAAGAAAAATATCTTAGCGGTATCAATGCCAAATACTGTTTGGCTTTATGGTGACACTTACAGTATGACCTTGGGAGGCGAGAGGGGTGCTAATGTTAGTCCATTAAATTCGGCTAACGCCAAAGGGGTAAAAATTGCGCTTCATAATGACATGCCCTCGTCCGGCCCTAATGTGATGTTTTCAGTTTGGAGCGCCGTCAATCGGAAAACTTATTCTGGAAAGACTCTTGGTCCAGAGCAGACTATCAGTCCTTATTTAGCCTTGCAAGGCTTTACGAGTAACGCTGCTTATCTATATCGAGAGGAGGCCAATAAAGGATCGATCACGGCAGGCAAGATAGCTGACTTAGTGATCCTTGAGCAAAATCCCTTAAAAGTTGAATCAAATGAAATTAAAAATATTCAGGTTCTCAAAACGATTAAGGGTGGGGCCGAAATCTATAGTAATGAATAATTCTTGAATTACTCTTCTTCGCGACGCAAGTGTGGGAAGAGAATAACGTCACGAATATTTGGGGCATCGGTCAAGAGCATCACTAAGCGATCGATACCAATACCGCAGCCGCCAGTTGGGGGCATGCCGTACTCAAGAGCGCGAATGAAGTCATGGTCAAAGTACATAGCCTCTTCATCGCCAGCTTCTTTTTGCTCCACTTGCTTGCGGAAGCGGTTGGCTTGATCTTCAGCATCGTTTAACTCTGAGAAACCATTGGCAATTTCACGGCCGGTAATAAAGAGCTCGAAGCGCTCAGTAATTCCTGGGCGTGTGTCTGACTCTCTTGCGAGTGGGCTAACTTCGATTGGGTAATCGATGATGTAGGTTGGTTCCCAGAGATGTTCTTCAGCAACCAGTTCAAATAGTGCGAGTTGTAGTGCACCAATGCCAGCATTCTTGAGGGTTGGTGCATCTGGATTCTCACCACCTTTTTTCAATTCAGATCGGATGAAGTTTGCATCCTCTAATTGAGATGCCTCATAGCTCTTACCGGATTGATCGCAATACTTGAGGATAGCCTCAGTAATGGTCAAGCGCTGAAATGGCTTACTCAGATCGAGTTCACGACCTTGGTGTGTCAATACCGCAGTACCTTGCGCATCAATTGCAGCAGCACGAATTAATCCTTCTGTGAAGTCCATCAACCAACGGTAGTCTGTGTAGGCTGCATAGAATTCCATCATTGTGAATTCTGGATTATGGCGTGGGCTCACACCTTCGTTGCGGAAATTACGATTGATTTCAAAGACACGTTCAAAACCGCCGACGACTAAACGTTTGAGGTAGAGCTCAGGTGCGATACGCAAAAACATCTGCATATCGAGTGCATTGTGGTGGGTAATAAATGGTTTCGCTGCTGCGCCACCAGGAATCGGATGGAGCATCGGTGTTTCCACTTCCATAAAATCAGCATCTAACATATGACGACGCAGAGAGGCGATGGCATTGCTACGCGCCTTGAATGTATTACGACTTTCTGGATTAACAATGAGGTCTACATAGCGCTGACGATATTTAGTCTCTAAATCAGAGAGGCCATGGAATTTATCTGGCAATGGGCGCAATGATTTGCTGAGTAAACGTAAGCTGCTGCATTCAACGGAGAGTTCGCCTTTATTGGTCTTAAAGAGATTGCCTTCCGCGGAGATAAAGTCACCCATATCCCAGTGTTTAAATGCCCCATGGACATCAGCACCGCTAAGCTCATCATTAATATAGAACTGAATTTGGCCACTACGATCTTGAATGGTAGCAAAGCTCGCTTTACCCATTACGCGCTTGAGCACCATGCGCCCAGCCACTTTCACATGAATTTTTTTTGCAGCCAACTCTTCTTTAGTCAGGCTGTCATAGTGCGCATGTAAATCGGCTGCTAAATGCGTTGGGACAAAGTCATTTGGAAATGCAACACCACCAGCACGTAGCTTAGTAAGCTTTTCACGACGTTCCGCAATGATGTGATTCTCATCAATCGGTTCTGGATTTGAGGCTGTACCTAAATTCGTTTTATCGTTCATGTCGGTAATTGATGGTGGTATCTTAATAATGGGGTTGTAGACTGAATTACACGCCTTGTTTCAGGCTAGCTTCAATAAAAGCATCTAGATCGCCATCTAACACTTTTTGAGTATTAGAGATCTCAACGTTCGTACGTAAATCCTTAATGCGACTTTGATCCAAGACGTAAGAGCGGATTTGATGACCCCAGCCTACATCAGTCTTGCTTGCTTCTAATTTGTCTTGTTCGGCGCGACGCTTTTGCATCTCATGCTCATAGAGGCGAGACTTGAGCATAGTCATGGCCTCAGCACGGTTACGGTGCTGGCTGCGGTCGTTTTGACATTGCACCACAATTCCGGTGGGAATATGGGTTAGGCGCACGGCAGAGTCTGTCTTGTTGATGTGCTGTCCACCGGCACCAGAGGCGCGGTAGGTATCAGTACGAATATCCGCTGGATTGACTTC
>JACCDH010957177.1_pt1 | contig 10832 bp, 12 predicted proteins | sample 7442481 | NCBI WGS metagenome assembly JACCDH01 (sample SAMN15323433, study PRJNA562643) | freshwater metagenome | isolation source: river surface water | place: USA:Blue River Watershed | collected 2017-08-15 | reverse complement strand
TAAGGATTTATTTCAAGTATGAAATCGCCATTAACAACAATTTTGCGTAAGCAAACACCAATAAGTAAAAGGCGACCCGAGACAGAGTCGAACTGGCGAAGCATACCATATATGACCGCTGAAAAATCAAAATTTACATATATGAAAAAAATGATTAGACAAGAGTAGATTTGACAACTTTTAGAAAGTTGTAAATCAAACAATTACAAAATGAGTGTTTAATGTTTTAGCTAACAAAATATTGAATTTCAAATAGTATTACTAATAACCAATTATAATAATTATCTTAATTTAATATAAAAAATGACAATTGAGCACACTTCAATTCAAGATTTAGTAGTTGTCAATCCCACAGTTTTTTTTGATGAAAGAGGCTATTTTTTTGAGTCTTACAATCAAGCCAAGTTCAGTCACAAGGGGATAGCATATCAATTTATTCAGGACAATCAATCCTTTTCTAAACGGGGTGTGATTAGAGGGTTGCATTTGCAGATTAATCCTTATGCACAGGCCAAATTGGTTCGCGTTTTACAAGGGGAGATTCTAGATGTTGCCGTTGATTTGCGAAAAAATTCTCCTACTTATGGTCAACATTTTAGTGTGGTATTGAGTTCAGAAAACAAAAAACAACTTGTGGTACCTCACGGTTTTGCTCATGGTTTTTCGGTTTTGAGCGAAACAGCTTCGGTTTTATATAAGGTTGATCAAGTATATCATAAAGAAAGCGAAAGGGGTATTCGTTATGATGACCCCACATTGGCCATAGATTGGCAATTGGCATCGGACGAAATATTAGTATCCGAAAAAGATTTAATTTTGCCTAGTTTTAACGAAATTGATTGGAGTTTTGAATAAAAAAATAAAAGTACTCGTTACTGGCGCTAATGGACAATTGGGTTCAGAAATTAAAGTGTTAGCACCAAATTATCCTCTTTTTGATTTTATTTTCACCGATATAGACGATTTTCCTTTAGACCAAACAGCGGTAATTATTTCTAATTTCAATACCATTCAGCCCGAAATTGTTATTAATTGTGCTGCCTATACTGCTGTAGATAAGGCGGAACAAGATCAGGTTGTAGCCAATGCTATCAATCATTTGGCGATTGCCACTTTAGCTAGATTGTGTTCGGAATCAGGAGCAAAACTGTTGCATATTTCAACCGATTATGTTTTTGATGGTACTTCACCAATAGCTTATAAAGAAGAGGATGAGCCAAACCCAAAGAGTGTTTATGGGGTTACTAAATTGGCGGGTGAAGTAGCTTGTTTGAAAAATTGCCCAGAAAGCATTATTATCAGAACGGCATGGGTATATTCGGAATTTGGCAACAATTTTGTCAAAACCATGTTGCGTTTGATGAGTGAAAGAGATAGTTTAGGTGTGGTCAATGACCAAGTGGGTTCTCCCACCTATGCAGCCGATTTAGCTCAAGTTATTTTAACTATTTTGGATAGCGACCGATGGGAATCGGGGATATATCATTATTCGAATGCGGGAGAAATTAGTTGGTACGATTTTGCCCAAGACATTAAAGAAATTGCAAATAAAACTTGTGTAATTAATGGAATCCCGGCCTCGAGTTATCCTACTCCTGCCGAGAGACCTGCCTATTCCTTGTTGGATAAATCCAAGATTAAAGCTGTTTATGGGATAGAACCAGTACATTACAAAATAAGTCTAAGGATTATGATGGAGAAGTTGTTGAAAAATCAATAGTAATAGCAATAACAATAACAATAAGAATAACAATAAGAATAAGAATAACAATAGCAATGACAATGCTTAAATGCTTAAATGCTTAAATGTTTAATCGGTTAATTGGTTAATTGGTTACCTCAAAACCGAGAACTGAGAACCGATAACAGAAACCCCATAACTCATAATACCATGAAAGGAATTATTTTAGCCGGAGGATCCGGTACTCGTTTGCATCCTTTAACTTTGGCGATGAGCAAGCAAATGATGCCTGTTTACGACAAGCCTATGATTTATTATCCATTATCGACCCTGATGATGGCGGGAATTCACGAAATATTGATTATTTCGACTCCCCATGATTTACCTAATTTTGAAAAGTTGTTAGGGGATGGTTCCTCGATAGGTTGCCAGTTTAGTTATGCCGAACAGTCTGTTCCGAATGGTTTAGCACAAGCTTTTGTAATTGGAGCAGATTTTATCGGACAAGATAGTGTCGCTTTGGTATTGGGCGATAATATTTTCTTTGGAGCCAATATGGGAGAGTTGCTACAGTCGAATACGAATCCAAATGGAGGTGTTGTTTTTGCCTATCATGTTTCGGATCCAGAGCGTTATGGAGTAGTTGAATTTGACGACAACAATAAAGCCCTTTCCATTGAAGAGAAACCCTTGAAGCCTAAATCGAATTTTGCTGTTCCAGGCTTGTATTTTTATGATAATTCAGTTGTAGAAATTGCCAAAAACATACAGCCTAGTGCTCGAGGTGAATACGAAATTACCGATGTCAATAAAGTATATCTTGAAAGAGGAGCCTTGAAAGTGGGGATTTTAAACAGGGGAACTGCTTGGTTAGACACCGGAACTTTTAATAGTTTGATGCAAGCCGGTCAATTTGTTCAAGTGATTGAAGAGCGTCAGGGTTTAAAGATTGGATGCATCGAGGAGATTGCGTGGCGTCAAGGATTTATTAGTAGTGAACAGCTCAAGGAATTGGCTGATCCGTTGGTCAAATCGGGGTATGGAAATTATTTGCTCCAATTACTAAAACAAAAAAAGCAATAGTTAGTTTGTCTATTTCAACTTAAAAAATAGCGATATTAAATGTCTATAAATTTCTTATGAGCTCGATGTTTGATTGGGCTCATTTTGTTTTATACTAATTTCTTTATAAGTGTATAGTTTGACCGAGTTTTTATCCTTTTGTTTATCTATTGTAAAATTCTATTGGATTAATTTGTACTTTTGTATAACTTAACTTTATTTTTAAATAGAATTAGGTTACAATTGATAGTAAAAAGGGGTCATTTTTTTTCTAGGATTTCTAAGGTTGTTAAATTACAATTAATACCAGCATATAATAAATAATTCTTTATTTGAGATGGGACGAGATAGTACAAAAAGTTTTTTTTCGAGAGATAACATCAGATTCAACATACACAATTTAAGTTATTTGCCTAGGTGGATTATTGTATTAATAGATTTTTCTGTAATATCACTTGCTTTCTTTTCAACTTATTTAATTTTTGATGGCACTGGTCTGAATTATATTGTAACTACACATCAATTTGTATTTGTAGGTTTTTTGTTTGGAGTTAATATCTTTTTCTTTTGGTTGTTTCGAACCTATTCGGGAATTATTAGACACTCTTCTTACATTGATGCTGTTAAGCTTTTGTTTTCTCAAACATCAGTTTTAGTTTTTTTCTTGTTTTTTAATTTTTTGTTTGAGTTGTTTTACAAACAAAAAATATTTATAAACACTGCTTTTTTTATCAATATTGTACTCTCTTTTTGTGGATTATTCTTATATAGGGTGGTTGTAAAGCAAACTTTTGAGCTTTATTTTGTTGAAAAGAATGATACTAAATTAATCAAAACCATTATTTATGGTACCGATGCCAATGCCATATCTATAGCCAATGCATTGAAATTTGAGACCCCATCTCGTTTTAAAATAGTAGGATTTGTAGATAAAAATAATCAGAACGCTTCTAAGCGAATGTTGGATTTGCCTATTTTGATTCTAAGAAAAAAAATACCTTACTTGATGAGGGCCATTGGAGCAGAAGGAATAGTAATTGCTGATAAAAGTTTGTCTAAAGAAGAACAGATATCCATTATAGATCAATGTATAGAGTACAATTATAAAGTGTTTTCTATTCCAACCATTTTGGACTGGGAAAATCAAAAAGAAATTTCCCAAAAAGTTAAGAATATTGAAATTGAAGATTTATTAGAGAGAGATCCCATTGTTTTGGATACCGTTTCTATTTCAAAACAGATAAAAGATAAAACTATATTAATTACTGGAGCTGCAGGCTCGATAGGAAGTGAAATTGCTAGGCAGATATTGAATTTTGAACCCAGAAAAGTAATTATTTTAGATCAAGCCGAGACCCCATTACATCATATTGGTCTAGAGGTTGAAATGATAAAAAAAAAGGTGATTATTCAATCCGTTATAGCTGATATTCGAGATAGGACAGCCATAGAAAGGGTGTTTAAATTATACAAACCCGATATGGTTTATCATGCTGCTGCCTATAAACACGTGCCTTTGATGGAAGAAAATCCTTCTCAGGCTATTTTGACAAATGTAAATGGAACCAAAAATCTTGCCGATTTGTCTTGCGAATATGGGGTTAAGAAATTTGTCATGATTTCTACCGATAAGGCTGTAAACCCTAGTAATGTAATGGGGGCAAGCAAAAGAATTGCTGAGAAATACGTTCAATCCCTTCATTTAAAATGCCAATCCGATAATGGTTTGTATGCCACTAAATTTATTACGACTCGTTTTGGAAACGTATTAGGTTCCAATGGTTCGGTAGTGCCTTTGTTTTCAAAACAAATTGCCGAAGGAGGCCCGATTACCATTACACATCCTGATATTATCCGCTATTTTATGACTATTCCAGAGGCTTGCCAGCTCGTTTTGGAGGCGGGATCTATGGGTAAAGGAGGAGAGATTTATATTTTTGATATGGGAAAACCAGTGAAAATTATCGATTTAGCTTGTAAAATGATTAAGTTGGCTGGATATGTTCCTGAAAGAGACATAAAAATTAAAATTGTTGGATTGCGACCTGGGGAAAAATTATACGAAGAGCTTCTGAATGACACTTCAAAAACCTTGCCTACTTACCACGAAAAAATCATGATTGCTCAAGAAATTCAAGATGAATTTTCTGATTTGCATCATAGTATAGAGGAACTGATAGGGATTTCAGCCTTTTTTGACAATGATGATATTGTTACCAAAATGAAAAAGATTGTACCGGAATTCATCAGTATGAATTCTACTTTTCAGGTATTGGATAAATAGTGCGATGTGGGAAGTTCGAGGTACGAGGTTAGAATTTGTTACTAAAAGACGGTTTTTTTAAATTCCAAAAAACGATTTCCAAAAACAGGCAACTGAGTTTTGGAATTTTTTATTCTATTCTAAAAAATTGATTGTTGGCAATAGCCTCTTTTAATGGTGTAGTGTCTTTGATTTTGATTTTTTTATCAAATGCTTTAATGTGATTGTTGTGATGTACATCAGAACCCACGAAACTGTACATTCCTTCTTGAAGTAATTTTTCGGCAATCTTAGTAATTCCCTCACCATAATATCCAACAGTAGATAGTAGATTCAATTGTAATAGACAGCCAGCGTTTATCAGTTTTTCATATTCTTCAAATTTATGGTGATAAAACACATAGCGTTCTGGATGAGCCAATACTGGAATATAGCCTGCAACTTGCAAATCAAAAAGGATCGAATACAACTGAATGGGCGGATTGATATAGGACATTTCGACCAAAACATAGTTGTCTTTGATTGTCATCAATTCTCCTGATTGAAATAGTTTTACAAAATGGTCGTCCATCATGTATTCAGCGGCCACACGAAAGGGGATCGAAAAGTTATTTTTCGTAAATTGGATACGAGTGTCTTCTTCGTTTTCTTTTATGTTTTTGTTGTTGTTCTCACAAAAATGTTGAATGATGTGCGGAGTGGTTATGAATTGCGAAGTGCCCAAATCTTGAAGTGCTTTTGCCAGTTGTAAACTGTCCTTAATAGTTTTAGCTCCATCATCAATTCCAGGTAATATATGGGAATGGATGTCGATATAATTATCTGGAATTAGATCTTTGAGTACCGGTATTGATTTGAATATTGAAAACATAGTGCAAAGATACACTAATTGTTGTTTATGGTTTATTGTTCAGTTTTAAAATGGTTTAAAGTTTAATTGGTTTGTGGTTAATTGGTTAAATTAATTTAGGGGTAGTAGGTTAATAGCTTAGGGTTGCCCCCTGACCATTAAAGGGAAACCTTTTTAGAAACGTTAGGGTTTGTTAGAACTCTTAAAAATCAATTTTTTTATCCCGAACTTCTTGTCTGGAAATTAGTATATTTGCCTTGGAAATTTGTAAATTAGGCGGTTCACAGATGGACGGTTGCCTCTTTTTATTTGATAGATTTTCTTTATATAAGCCCATGAACAGTACAGAAAAAACAGAAAACGAATGGTTGTTTGAAATAACACCTAAGAATAAATTCTTCTCCCTTAACCTCAAGGAAGTTTGGCAGTATCGTGATTTGCTAATGCTTTTCGTCAAACGAGATGTAGTAACGGTATACAAGCAAACGGTCTTGGGCCCTTTGTGGTATTTGATTCAGCCCTTATTTACCTCGATTACCTTTACCGTTATATTCAATACTGTGGCAGGAATCGCGACGGGTACCATTCCTCCTTTTTTGTTTAATTTGGCAGGAATTACGGTTTGGAATTATTTTACTGCCTGTCTCAGTGGCACTTCGGATACGTTCAAAGCCAATGCTAGTATATTTGGTAAGGTTTATTTTCCTAGAATCATTACACCTTTGTCTGTAGTGATTTCCAATTTAATCAAATTTGGCATTCAATTTTTTATTTTTGTTTCTTTTTACATATTCTATTATCTCAAGGGAGCTTTTTTGAACTTGAGTGTATTCGTTTTGTTTTTTCCGTTATTAATCTTGTTGATGGGGATACTCGGATTAGGATTAGGGATGTTGATTTCTTCTATGGTCACTAAATATCGAGATTTAAGCTATTTGATTGGTTTTGGAGTACAATTGCTTATGTATCTTTCGGCGGTAATGTACCCGATGGCTTTGATTCAAAGTAAAATGCCTGATTATGCATGGTTGGTCCAGTATAATCCTTTGGCCTATATTATCGAAACTACACGGTATATGTTGTTGGGTGTAGGCAGTATTTCTGTTTGGGGAATGTTCTATACAGTTGGTATTACCATGATTGTGTTTCTTTTAGGCTTGTTGGTTTTTAACAAAACCGAGAAAAGTTTTATCGATACGGTTTAGTTGGGTCATTGTTTAATTTAATTTAAAATGATTTAATTGGTTAACTGGTTAATTGGTTAATCGAAAAAAAATAATAATTTCAATGGCAATCTGAAATGTTTAAAGGTTAAAAATTGTTTAAGTGTTTAATCGGTTAATTGAAAACGATAAATGTCAATTTCAATGGCATTAGCAATTTCAGTTCCTAATAGTAAACAACCTTAAACCTTTAAACTCTTAAACAACTTCCCACTTCTAACCTCTCAATGTCATCCTGAGCCTAGCCGAAGGGTGAAGGACAACATCTAACTTTTTTACTATATGAGGCATATAAGTTTCATTTAAGAAAAAAATAAAATAACTTTGCAATTAAGCGCATTGACGGAAATACGAGTTAACTGTTCTATTGGTTAATCAAAAAAAAAACTAATCTAAAAAAAGAATGAAAGAATACCTCCATCAACTTTTCAAAAAACTCGGTTACAAAGTTACAAACCTAACCCAAAACGAACGGGAATTAAAAAACTTAATGAGAAGTTTTGCCGTTTCAAACGACAGACATCCTTTGCTTATAGCTTCTGCGCCCTATTTATTTGAAATCAAGAAACAGTTTCCTGAAATTACACTTGAAAGTCATAAGGAGGGAGTTTTGGCTCGCTTTAACGACCTTCAATTGTATCTGGAAAGTTCCGAGGAGTTCTTTATAGTAAAGGAAGTCTTTATTGAGAAAGATTACAATCTCTTGTCCAATGCCTCTATAGTTGTTTTTGATATTGGAATGAATATAGGCATTAGTTCTTTGTTTTTTGGATTGCAAGACAATGTAAAAAAGATCTATTCTTTTGAACCTGTTGTAACAACTTACAATCAAGCCCTTTATAATTTAGAATTAAATACTACTATTTCGGATAAAATCGAAGCCTTCAATTTTGGGCTGGGTGGAGTTAGTCGAACTGAAAAAGTATTGTACAATTCGCAAGCCAAAGGCAATTGCGGCATAAGAAGGGAATTAAGTCTGGTTGTTGACCAAAAAGACTCCTATGAAATTGACATCAATATCAAAAATGTCCAAGACGTACTACCTGATTTGTTTGCCCAACATCCTAAAGAGAAAAAGGTGTTAAAAATAGATTGTGAAGGAGCTGAATATGAAATTCTCCAAAAATTGAATGATAGTTACTTATTAGTTGACATTGATATATTGTTAATTGAATGGCACGACAAGGGAGCTGCACTTTTGGAAGAGCTATTAGTCGCCAACAATTTTAGTGTCATTTCAAGGCATTTGACTTCCATCACTGGGATGATTTATGCTTTTAAGATCTAAAACATAGTAGTTTTAATTTATGAAAACACCTAAAGTTTCCATCATTGTTCCCTGCTACAATCAAGCGCATTACTTGAACGAATCCTTGCAGTCCGTACTGAATCAAACTTATACGGATTGGCAATGTATTATTGTCAATGATGGCAGTCCTGACGATACAGAGGTAATAGCACGGCAATGGGAAGTCAGAGATTCCCGGTTTATTTATTTATATCAAGAAAATGCTGGCGTGAGCAGTGCCCGAAATTTAGGGATTACAACCGCAACAGCCGATTTCATTCTCACCTTGGACGCCGATGACAAATACGAGCCTAGTTTTCTTGAAAAGGCGATGAAAGTGCTGGCTCATAATCCAGAGATTGGAATCGTAAGCAGTTGGGGTAGGTGTTTTACTGACAAAAAAAAATTGCAGGTATTCAAATCTACAGCAAGTTCAGTTTCTGATTTTTTATTTTATAACGGATTAAATAATGGGTCTTCACTCTTCCGCAAAGGATGTTGGGAACAAGCGGGTGGCTATGATGAAAACCCCGAAAATGGTTTAGAAGACTGGGAATTTTATTTAAGAGTATGTGACTTGGGTTGGAAAGTACACATCATCGAGGAAGTACTCTTTTTTTACAGGCAACACGCTACTTCAAGAACTATCGCAGTAAATAAAAAGCACAACCAAGCCAAAAAATACCTTTTCCTCAAGAATAAAGCTATTTATTGTACGCATTATGAAACCTTGATAGACCAATTTTTAAAAGCTTCTGATTTAGAGAAAGCCGAAATCAATAAATTCAAATATACGATTGATTACAAATTAGGCGCAGCTATTTTGAAACCATTGAGAAGAGTCAAATGGTTTTTTTTGAAGTTTTTAAAATAATCAAAATATAAATATAATGCAAAAATTGGAATTGCTTTCTTAAATTTGACAATTGTGAGTTGTGAGTTATGAGTTATGAGTTGTGAGAAATCAGTTTTGAGTTTTGAGTAAAACCCAGAACCCACAACTCACAACCCACAACCCAACACCCACAACCCTTGAAAGACATTATCCTCAAAGCCGAAAAAATCTCCAAACAATACCTGTCTATAAAATTTAGATTTGATTATCTTTGTCAAAATGAATAAAAATCTTTACATAATAGCAGGTTGTAATGGAGCGGGCAAGACTACGGCTTCATTTACTATATTGCCAGAAATATTAAATTGCAAAGAATTCGTAAATGCAGACGAGATTGCAAAAGGGTTATCCCCTTTTCAGCCTGAAAAAGTCTCCTTTGAAGCTGGACGAATAATGATTAAGCGGATAAACGAACTTATAGAAATCAACGAGAATTTTGCTTTTGAAACTACTTTATCAACCAAAAGTTATAAATCAAAAGTGACCAATGCTCAAAACAAAAACTACACTGTAACGTTGTTGTTTTTTTGGTTGCAAAATATGGATTTGGCCATTGAAAGAGTCAAAACTAGGGTAAGCGAAGGAGGTCATAATATTGAAACGGAAGTAATAAAGCGAAGATATAAAAACGGTATTAAAAATCTTTTCAACATTTATCTGCACATTGTTAATGAAGTACTGATTTATGACAATTCGGGAGGGAAACCAGAATTAATTGCAGAAAAAACCTTAGAATCGGAAATTACTATTTTGAATGAATTGAAATTCAGTAAATTAAAAAATCAATACCATGAATACGTATAAAAGAACCCTCAATCAAACTAAAATTATTGAAGGGATGGATAAAGTTTATGAAAAGCTAATTGAATTCAAAAAGAAAATGAATAGCGAATTAGTGATTCTTAAAGAAGACAAAATCGTTAGAGTAAAACCGTGATTTTTTTGGTTGTGGGTTATGAGTTCTGGGTTTTGCGTTTAGTATTTCTTAAATAAAAATTGATATGAGTGATTTTAAAAGCTATAAAGATTTAGATATATACACGATAAGTATGGATTTGTTTTTGACGTTACATCCAACAACCTTAAAACTTCCTAAATATGAATTGTATGAGTTGGGTAGTCAGCTTAGACGTTCTTCTGATAGTGTTGTTTCCAATATCGTTGAAGGATATGGTCGAAGGAAATATAAAGCAGACTTTATTCGGTTTTTGGTTTTTTCTCACGCCAGTTGCTTAGAAACCATAAACCACATATATAAAATAACCATTTTATATCCAGATTTGAATGTAGAATTTGAATCCTATGTTCAAAAGTATGAAAATTTAGGAGGGAAGATTTTTAATTTTATAGCTTATGTTGAAAAGAATTGGAAGTAGAAAAAGTTATGAGTTATGAGTTGTGAGAAATCAGTTTTGAGTTTTGAGTAAAACCCAGAACCCAACACCCAGAACCCAACACCCATAACCCACAACCCAAAACCCACAACCCTTGAAAAACATCATCCTCAAAGCCGAAAACATCTCTAAACAATACCGCCTCGGGCAGGTAGGCACTGGTACGCTCAGTCACG
>JACCDH010357014.1_pt1 | contig 10832 bp, 9 predicted proteins | sample 7442481 | NCBI WGS metagenome assembly JACCDH01 (sample SAMN15323433, study PRJNA562643) | freshwater metagenome | isolation source: river surface water | place: USA:Blue River Watershed | collected 2017-08-15 | reverse complement strand
GGGCCGTGGTCGCTTGGACCGATGCGCCCGCTGCAGCACCCAGCCATGCGGTCAACTGCGCGAATCGGCGGCGTTTCATGTTGAGTTCCTTTTAAAAAAAGGGGAAGGCCGAAGCCTCCCCAACCTTGGGAATCAGAAATTGAACTGCGCCGACAAAGAGACGGTGCGCGGCAACGCTGGAATGACCTGGCCCCCACCGAAATAAGCGGCGGGTGCGAAGTAGCGTTTGTTGGTCAGGTTGCCAATTGCCAGCGCATAACGAGCCGTTTGAGTGCGGTAAGACAGCTGGGCGTCAAACACCGTAACGGACGGCGTAAAAAAGGCATTGGTGGCGTTGCCCGGCAACTCACTGCGACGGGTCAGCCCGAAGCCGACTCCCCAACCGGCAAGAGCCCTGGTGCGCGCGTCGTAGCGCGCGGCCAGACGGACTTGCTGCTCGGGCACATTGAACAGCTGTTTGCCGACCAATCCGGGGGCAAATGCGTCCTGGGTTGTTTTGGCGGTCTGATTGGTGTAAGCGGCCAGCAGCACGATTTCAGGCGTTGCCTGCCAGCGCACGTCTGCATCCAGGCCCTTCGAACGCTGCTGGCCGGTCTGGTAGGCCAAAAAGGTGGCAGGGTCGGTAACGGTGGCGTTCATTCGCGTCAGGTCGAACAGTGCCAATGTGGCGGACAGACCGCCCAGGTTGTTCAAGCGAACGCCCACCTCGGACTGTTTGAACTCTTCGGGTTTCGGGGGCGTCAGGTAATAACCGAACAACGGCACCTTGATGGCCCGGCTGTGCCCGGCAAACACCGAGAGGTGCGGAGAAAGGTCATAAACAGCGCCAAAGCGAGGCGTGGTTTTGGTATTGGTGGAGAGGTTGTTGTAACCAAACGCGGGGTTTACGTCCTTCACGCTGATGCGTGAGTGGCGCAGGCTGGCCAGAAAATGCCAGGGCCCGACATCGATTTGGTCTTGCGCATACAGAACGGTGGACTTGTAGACGTTTTGCTGATCGGCTGGCGAGGGGGCTGGCGCCTCCACCCAAGCGGGGAAATTTGGCGCGGTCAAGTCGACGGCGCCGAGCGTTCCGCCAAATCCGTTGGAGAACGTCATGAACGCGTTGTCGTTGGTTTTTTCATGATCCACACCGATGTTCACGGTGTGTTTGACATTTCCGTGACTCAGCTTGCCCGTGAGGCTGGGGGAGAGCGAGGTGGTGTCAATCTGGTTCCACAGGCGCACACCCGCCAAATTTGCGGTTGATCCGGCGAGCGGCGCCACGCCGAACGGCGTGACGAATACGCCACGCTGATCGATATCGGCGGAGTTTCGTCCTGCGACCAACTGGAACGACCACGCATCACTCAGACGCTGGTCCCACCGAAGGTTGAATCCATTACCGGTTTGAACCGTGTCTGGCAGGCCTGTTGCTGTGACGTTGAGGGTACGCGGCAGCCGAAAGCGACTGGTGTCCAACGTTCCCTGAACGGGAAGTCCAGAGTAATCGCGAGTGGTGTTGTCTTGGTGACGCAGTTTCAGAACCACGCGCGTCGCCGCACTGGGCGACCAGGAGATACTGGGAAACAAAGCCGTGCGTTTGAAAAAGATTCCATCGCTCTCACTGTCGCTGTGCGACAGTTCTCCAACCAAGCGCACCGCCAAATCGGGGGTGAGGGGTTGGTTCAAGTCGAAGCTGGCTCCACGCTCGCCGTAACTGCCCACCCTCAGACCCACCTGACGCAACGCCACGGACTGGGGAGACAAAGTGGTAATGGCCACCGTTCCACCAGCAGCAGCGTAAGAACTGCCCGCTTGTCCGCTGCCAAACAGTCCGCCAGAGGGTCCTTTGACCACATCGATGCGTTCGATATTGACAACGCTTTCTGCATTCGGGAAGTAGCCCGGCATGGAAATGCCATCCACCACAGTGGCCGCGTTGAAGCCGCGCACCTTGAAGCTGACGTTGTTGGTGTCGCGCGGGTCGATGCTGTTGACGTTGCTGACGTTGCGCAGCGCGTCGGAGACCGTGCGCGAATCTTGGTCGTCCAAAAGCGCGCGCGGCACCACGATGACCGACTGAGGAACGTGGGCCAATGGCGTGTCCGTACGGGTGCCCGCAGCGGTGTCCTGAACGAGGTACCCCTCATCGCGAGGAACTGAAACGGTTACAGGGGGCAGCGTGTCTGTCGTGGCCGATTGAGCCCACGCACCAATGTGAGCACCCAGCGCCAAAGCGGCACAAAGCGGTGTGAGTCGAAAAGCTGGCGAGTTTTTCATGTTCATGAGGGCTAAAAAGACAGAAATTAAAAAAACGAATCACCTACTCAAACAGAGAACGAACAGCTTGTAGCCACGATTCGCTCAAGGGCTTTAACGGCCGCTTGCGTCCCCAGGCCTGCAGCCGACCGGCGCTTGGTTTCTGATGGTTGAGACGACGACGCCACCGGCTTGGGCGCCGCCACGCTGCGTGGGCCGCCCTTGCGGGAGCGGGGCGGCAGCAACTGCGCCAGCGTTCGGCAAACGGTCTCGGGCTTGGCGTCCACCACATCGGCCATGTCGCGCAGCGAAGGCAGGCTGCGGCGCAAGGCGTCGGGGTTTGGGTTGGCCGTGGCGCGGTCGCCGTCGGCTTGGGCCCACGGCGGAACGGGCGCGTGGCCCAACAAGCCCAGCAGCACGCTCAGGCGGCTGGCCACCGCGCCGGTGCGCAGGCGGGCCATGTCGTGGCTGCGGCGGGCCATCTGGCTGCAGGCGGCCCGCAGCCAGTCTTCGCGGGAAAGCTCGCAGGAGAGGGGTTGAGTGCCCACCGCCTCGATCGCGCTGTCGGTCAGCGCCACCACCTCGAACGCGGGGGCGTCCTCGGACAGGGCCTCCAGCCCCAGCCAGTCACCGGGCAAGGCCAGGTTGACCAGGATGGGGCCGTCTTTGTGCCGAACGCTGAGGCGAAACGCCCCGCTCACCACCCGGCTGGGGCCCATGGCGGGCGTCCAGTCGGTCACGGCCTCGCCGCTGCGAAACACCCACCGGGCGGGCGTTGGACCGCGCCCATCCGCCCGCTCTTTTTTGCACGGTGCCCCCGCAGGAGACGTGCGCCACCGGCGCGGCGCCCCAGAAGCCCCTGCACCCAGGTCCAAACCCAGACCGACACCGCCCCTCACACCAACACCCAAACCCAAACCCAAACCGGGACCAGAAACCGAAAAACCTTGAACATCAACCATGAACGCACCCCATGAACCAAAACCCAAACGCTCAACCGCCCGCACCCGCTAAGGGGTGGAACAGGCGGACCGAAATCGGCGTCAGGCAGTCAGGGGCGGGGCCCGCGCAGCGGGCCGGGCGTGGGGCGGTGGCAGGAGGGCGCGGGCGGTCCACGCGCAGGCCACGGGCCGCTGGGCGGCAGGGGGCGGGCCCTCCACGTCCAGCGCGGGCGGAAGCACCCGGTCCAGCCCCACCAGGCACCAGGCGCAGTCGACCTGTGCGTGGGCACTGGGGGTGGGGGTGGGGGCGTCGGAAGCGGCCGATCCGCCCGAGAAATCAGAAAACCGGGCGGCCGTGGACGCCGGCTCAACCCCTGGGGGCGCCTGGCCCACCGGGGCGGCAGACGCATTGGGCAAGGGCGACCCCGCGCCGTTGCCCAACCACACCCAGCGGCTGCCGCTGGCGGTGCAAACCTCCACCCAACCGCCAGCCGGTGCGGCCGGGCCGTTGAGCCCGGTCTGCAGGACCGAAGCCCCCCAAGGCGCGGGTGCCGCAGCGGCCGGTGGCGCCGCGCCATGACCGCCCAGGCGCACCACGGTGGGCGCCAGCGCGGCCCACAGCATGCACAAAGCCAGCAGGGCCGCGCCCGCACGCAGGTGCGTGCGGCGCAGCCAACCAAAGCCAGCCAAAAGGGACATGGAGGACAAAACCCGGAACAGCAACAAAGAACCGAAAGCGGTTGGCAGACGACCCGCGCAGGCGTGCGCCGGCCCGCCAGCCGGTTTTTAGTGGGCGTGCCCCTTGGCGGGCGCGCCGTGGCCGTGGCCATGGCCTTTGGCGGGCTGGCCGGTCAATGCGCGGGCGGGGGCCTTCACCTCCACCGAGAAGCGCTTGCGCTGCGCGTCCTCAAACACCAGGGTCAGGGGCACCGGGGTGTCGTTGGCAATGGGGGCCTTCAGGTCCATCAGCATCACGTGGTGGCCGCCGGGCTTGAGTTCAACGGCCTGGCCTGCGGGCAGGTCCAGGCCCTCAATGGCGCGCATCTTCATCACGTCGTTGACCATGGCCATTTCATGAATTTCCACCACGCCCGCCACGGGCGACTGCGCCGCCACCAGACGCACGGGCTGTGCCGCCGTCAGGCGCATGAAGGCGCCCGTGGCCTTTTGCTGCGCCACGGTGCCGCGCACCCAGGCGTCTTCCACCTTGACTTGCGCCTGCGCCCAAAGGGCCGAAGCCGACACCGCCAGAACCACCGACACGAATGCGTTGCGAACTTGCATGAGAACACTCCAGTTTGAAAACCCAGCCCCCGCCACCGCCTGAACCGGGCCAAGGACACCGCGCAGGCGCTGAAGGCAACGGGCCCGTGGGAAGGGGCCAAAAGCCGTCAGGCCGCAGGAAAACGGCCCCCGCCAAGGGACCGAACGAAACCAATCAGAGGGAAAGAGAGGGCCAGAGCGAGGGGCGGGGCCGAAAAGCCGGAACACCCGCAAGGGCCGAAACCACCGCAATGGCCAGAAAAAGCCCGGCCAGGGGCGGTCAGGCGCTCAGGCCGCAGCGGGCGGCGCGCGCGACCGGCAAGCCGACCACGCGTGCAAAGGCCAGGGGGCGGGCCAACCGGCTTGTGGCCAAACGCCAGCGGCCGCCAACGCAGGCGGCACATGGCCCAGCACGGGTGCGGGCGGCAAGGCCCAGGGTGCGCTGTGCAGCTGGCACCAGGGGCAATTCACATGGCCGCTCAGGCCGGTGTCGGGCGCGTCTTGCGGCGCGGCCGAGGGCGCGTCGCCCACCTGCACCCAGGCGGTGCCGCTGGTGGTGCACACCTGCACCCAGCCGGCGCCATCGGCCACGCGGGCCGAAACCGCATGCGACCACGCCGGCCACAGCGCGGCAAACAAGCACACCAGCACCAAGCACCAGGCCAACATGCGGCGGCGCACAGCCCCCGCCCCCGCCTGGGCGGCAGGAACGGCTGGCGCCAGCGCCCCCAAAAACGGGGCTGCCGGGGCAATGGGTTGGCGGGCGGTGAACACGGCGCGGAGTTTAAAGGATGGCTCCATGTGAGGGGCGGTGGGGATGAATTTGGAACCGGTGAGAGGCATTGGGGTTGGTGGTGGCGCGGCAATCGAAGATGACGTCATTCAGCGGGTCACCAAACTCTCGAAAGGGTCAAGACCCAACCCAGCGACTTGCATGGAGCCTGCGTTGATCGGCTGGATGAAGATCAAGGCCGCGAAAATGAGGACGCCAACCGATATGGACAAACGCCATGAGCACCAAGCTTCCCATCAACCTCAATGACCTGCTGCGCCAGCGCACCGTCGAGAGCGAGCGCATCGAGTACAAGGCGGGGTGGAACCCAGACCCGATCGTTCGCACCGTATGCGCCTTCGCCAACGACTTCGAAAACCTCGGTGGCGGCTATGTGGTGATCGGGCAGGATTGCGATGCCAATGGGCAGCCGGTGTTTCCTCCGGTGGGTTTGGCCGACAACCAGCTCGACAAAATCCAGCGGGAACTGCTGGCCCACTGCCAGTTGATCCAGCCGCCGTACTTCCCGGTGCTGAGCATCGAGGAGGTCGAGGGCCGCAGGTTGATCGTCTTGTGGGCACCCGGCGGTCAGAATCGACCCTACAAAGCACCGGAAGCCGTCACCGCCAGCAAAAAAACGTTGCGCCACTACATCCGCCGCTACAGCAGCACGGTGGAGGCCAAGGGTGACACAGAGCAGGAGTTGTTGAGCCTGACGGCCAAGGTGCCATTCGATGACCGCTACAACCAGTCGGCACGAATCGATGACCTGTCAAAGCCGTTGATGCAGGCCTTTTTGGAGGAAGTGGGCAGTGCGCTGGCAGAGGATGCGCCCGCGCTGTCGGTCGAGGTCTTGGCGCGGCAGATGAACGTGGCGGGTGGCTCCACCGAATCACCGTGGCCCAAAAACGTGGGCCTGCTGTTTTTCAATGAAACACCGGAGCGGTTCTTTCCCGCAGTGCAGATCGATGTGGTCTGGTTTCCAGAAGGCGCGGGCGGGGATCGCTTCGAGGAAAAAATTTTCAAGGGCCCGCTGGCGCGGATGACGCGCGAGGCGTTGAGCTACATCCAGCGCAATTTCTTGTGCGAGACGGTCATCAAGCATCCCGACCGCGCCGAAGCGACGCGGGTCTGGAATTTCCCTTACGCCGCCATCGAGGAAGCCCTGGTCAACGCGGTGTATCACCGGTCTTACGAAGAGCGCGAGCCAGTAGAGGTGCGCATCAGCAATGAAGAGTTGGTCATTTTGAGCTTCCCCGGCCCAGATCGGTCGATTCGGCTGGAGGATTTCCAGGCCGGACGAGCGGTCAGCCGCCGCTACCGCAACCGGCGGATCGGTGAATTCCTGAAGGAACTTGATCTGACGGAAGGTCGCTCGACAGGCATACCAAAAATCCTCAAGGTGATGGCTGCCAATGGCTCACCCGCACCCCTGTTCGAATCCGATGGGGATCGACTTTCGTTTGTGATCCGGCTGCCCTGCCATCCGCTGGCCGGGCCGGTGCCCCCTGAAGTCACCCCCGAAGTTACCCCTGAAGTCACCCCCGAAGTTGGGCGAGTCGTGCGAGCCTTGCAAGAAGCGTTGTCCCGGACAGAACTGCAGCAGGCCCTGGGCCTGAAGGACGAAAAGCATTTCCGGAAAGCATACCTGTTGCCTGCGCTCGGTTCTGGCCTGGTGGAGATGACCCGGCCCGAAGCGCCGCGCAGCAGCAAGCAGCGCTATCGACGAACCGACCTCGGGCAGCTCTGGTTAAAGACGCACCTTTATTGACTCCGTGCGCCTTTGCACGTGCGTTGCTGCGGCTTGGGTGGGCAAACGGGCAAGCGGCCCTCAGCCCTGCCCCTGCTGCAGGGCCAGTTGTTCCCACTGCATGGCAATTTGGTGGACCAGGCTGCTGACGGACGGGCGGCCGGTTTCGACCACGTGGTGGGCGGTCTCGCGGTACAGGGGGTCGCGGGTGGCAAACAGGGTTTTGAGGGCTTTGAGCGGGTCGTCCACCTGCAGCAGGGGGCGGGTGGTGTCGTGGCGCAGGCGGCGGAACAGTTCGTTGGGCTGCGACTTGAGGTAGACCACCCAGCCGCGCTGGCGCAGCACCTGCCGGTTGGCGGGCCGCAGCACGGCGCCGCCACCGGTGGACAGCACGATGCCGGGGCGGCTGGCCAGCTCGTCCAGGACGCTGGCCTCCAGGTCGCGGAAGGGGGCTTCGCCCTCGCGCTCAAAAAACTCGCGAATGGGGCAACCGAGCCGGGCTTCGATGACGTGGTCGGTGTCGACAAACGTCAGCGCCAGGCGGCGCGCCAGCTGGCGGCCCAGGGTGGATTTGCCCGCGCCGGGCAAACCGACCAGAAACACCGACGGTGTGGGCGGCAGGGGCGCGGTGGCCTCCGGCGTGGACGGGGGCAAGGGCGAATCCGCAGGTGGGCGCATGGGCATGGCGGGGCGGTCGGCAGGAGGAAAAAACAGCGGGGCGGACAAGCAGAGGGGCGAAGCGCAGGGGCGCTAGACGGCGGGGTCTGCTGGAACGGCTGGAACGGCTGAAACAGAGGTAGGGGCGAGGGGGTCGGTGGCGGGCGTCAGGGCGGCGGCGATGCGTTGTTGGGCGTCTTGCGCCCAGGCGCGGCGGTCGCGGCCGTTGCCGGCCTCGGGCGTCAGGTAGCGCACATGGGCCTGCAGGGCTGGTGCGCACAGGGTGCGCCAGATGGAGCCGACCAGCGTGGTGTCGCCCACGTACACCGGGGCGTCGCTGGGGGCGCCGGTGTGGGGGCAGCGGTAAGCCAGGGCCACGGGCTGCACGTCGGCGGCCACCGCCAGCGCGGCCTGGAACAGGTTGGCGTGGAAGGGCAGCAGGGCGCGGCCGTCGCCGGTGGTGCCTTCGGGGAACACGGTCACCACATCGCCCGCACGCAGGCTTTCGGCCATGTGGCGGACCACGCGCATGGCGTCGCGGCGGCTCTCGCGCTCAATGAACAGGGTGCCCGCGCCCTCCACCAGCCGCCCCAGCAGGGGCCAGCGGCGCACGTCGGACTTGGAGACGAAGCGGCTGGGGCAGGCGGCGTTGAGCACCAGAATGTCCAGCCAGGACAAATGGTTGGCGACCACCAGCAGGGGGCCGCACACGGGGCGCTCGCCCTGCACCACCAGCGCCACGCCCATGTGGCGCAGCATGTCGACCGACCAGGCCTGCACCGCGCGGTGGCGATGCACCGCGTTCCGCCGGGGGAAGGTGGTGCGCAGGGTCCACAGCCCGTGCAGCACATGGCCCAGCACCCGCAGGGTGCGCGCGGCTGCACGGGGCCAGGGGCGCAAGCGTTGCAACAGGGTCATGGCCGTCTGTGGGGCAAAGGGTCAGCCCCGGTCCGAGGGGGCCTCGAACACCAGTTGCCCGCCCACCAGGGTGTGGGTGACGCAGGCGGGCAGCTCGCGCCCAATGAAGGGGCTGTGGTGGCCCTGGCTGCGCAGCCGCTGGGCGGTGGGCGTCCACCAGGCGTCGGGGCGGAAGATGCACACATCGGCCTGCCCGCCTTCCACCAGCCGGCCGGCGCTGTCGGCCAGGGTGCCCAGGCTGTGGCCCAGCACACGGGCGGGGCCTTGGGTGAGCACGGCCAGGGTGCGCAACCAGTCCACGCCGTCGGCCTGCGCCCAGCGGGTGGCCAGAGACAGCAGCAGCTCCACGGCGGTGGCGCCCACTTCGGCCTCGGCAAAGGGCAGGTGTTTGGCGTCGTCGTCCACGGGGGTGTGGTCAGACACCAGGGCGTCGATGGTGCCGTCGGCCAGCCCGGCGCGCAGGGCGTCGCGGTCGGCTTGCTGGCGCAGGGGTGGGGCCAGGCGGGTGCGGCTGTCGAAATGGCCCAGGTCCACGTCAATCAGGTGCAGGTTGTGCACGCTCACGTCGCAGGTCACGGGCAGCCCTTCGGCCTTGGCCTGGCGCACCAGGGCCACGCCGGCGGCGCTGCTGAGGCGGCACAGGTGCACGCGGGCGCGGGTGCTGCGCATCAGTTCAAAAATGGTGTGCAGGGCAATCAGCTCGGCGGCCACGGGCACGCCCGACAACCCCATGCGGGTGGCCAGCGGGCCGCTGGCGGCCACGCCCTTGCCCAGCCAGGCGTCTTGCGGGCGCAGCCACACGGTGTAGCCAAAGGTGGCGGCGTATTGCAGGGCGCGTTGCAGCACCTGGGTGTTGACGATGGGCACCTCGGCCTGGCCAAAGCCCACGCAGCCGGCTTCGGTGAGCTCGACCATTTCGGTCAGCGACTCGCCGGCCAGACCGCGGGTCAGCGCACCCAGGGGAAACAGGCGGGCGTGGTGCAGGGTTTCGGCCCGGTGTTTGAGCATGTCCACCAGCCCGGGCTCGTCCAGCACAGGGTCGGTGTCGGGGGGGCACACCAGGCTGGTGACGCCACCGGCCACGGCGGCGGCCATTTCGCTCTCCAGCATGCCGGCGTGTTCTTGGCCGGGCTCGCGCAGGCGCACGGCCAAATCGACCAAGCCCGGGGCCACGATGCAGCCGGTGGCGTCGATGGTGCGCTGCGCCTCAAAGCCGCTGCCGGACGCGTCCAGGCCCGGGCGCAACGCAATGACGCGACCGGCGGCAATCGCCACGTCGCACAGCCGGTCGGTGCCGCTTGCGGGGTCGATGACGCGCCCGCCCCTGATGAGTGTCTTCATGCCCATTCCTCGTTCATCTGACTTGAATTTTTAAGCTTTTTTGGCCGTTGGCGCACGGCTGTATTGGCTTTTAAGCTATTGTTTTAGACCAAGTACCGCCGCGAATCAGCCGTTTGCATGGCCCGCCACAATGCCCATGACCGCCATGCGAACGGCGATGCCAAAGGTCACCTGGTGGAGCACCACGCTTTGGGTGCCGTCCAGCACGGCGGAGTCGATCTCCACCCCCCGGTTGACCGGGCCGGGGTGCATGACGATGGCATCGGGCTTCGCCCAGGCCAGCCGTTCGGGCGTGAGGCCAAAGCTTTTGGCAAATTCTTGGCTGGAGGGCAGCAGGGCGCCGCTCATGCGTTCGTTTTGCAGGCGCAGGGTCATGACCACGTCGGCCCCGCTGATGCCCTCTTTCAGGTCGTGGCACACGCGCACGCCCATGGCCGCCATGTCGCTGGGCACCAGGGTGCGGGGGCCCACCACGCGCACCTCGGCACAGCCCAGGGTGGTGAGGGCGTGGATGTTGGAGCGGGCCACGCGGGAATGCAGCACATCGCCCACGATGGCCACCGTCAGGTTGGCAAAGTTGCCCTTGAAGTGGCGGATGGTGTAGGCGTCCAGCAGCGCCTGGGTGGGGTGGGCGTGGCGGCCGTCACCGGCATTCACCACGTGCACATGCGGCGCCACATGCTGGGCGATCAGGTAGGGCGCGCCCGACTCGCTGTGGCGCACCACAAAAATGTCGGCCGCCATGGCCGACAGGTTGGCGATGGTGTCCAGCAGGCTTTCGCCCTTGGCGGTGGAGCTGCGGGCGATGTCCAGGTTGATGACGTCGGCCGAAAGGCGGGTGGCCGCGATCTCAAAGGTGGTGCGGGTGCGAGTGCTGTTTTCAAAGAACAGGTTAAACACACTTTTGCCACGCAGCAGCGGCACTTTTTTGACCTCGCGGTCGCTCACG
>JACCDH011483479.1_pt1 | contig 10833 bp, 10 predicted proteins | sample 7442481 | NCBI WGS metagenome assembly JACCDH01 (sample SAMN15323433, study PRJNA562643) | freshwater metagenome | isolation source: river surface water | place: USA:Blue River Watershed | collected 2017-08-15 | reverse complement strand
TGAACCTGGACGATTCACGCAGCAAAATCATCGACGCCGACTATGCCAAAGCCACTGCCGATTTGGCCAAGGCTCAAATTCTGCAAATGGCAGGCAAAGCGATGTTGTCGCAGGCGAATCAGGAGCCTATTTCTGTTTTGCGGTTGTTGCGTTAAGCCATCTCGAAAAGCCATATCAACCTAATCCGCAATCAAGATACCCTTCGATGACCTGATCTTTTTCACCGAGTGATTCAGGATCAGCATTGAGATCACTCCAGGATATTGACAATTAAGGCAACATCCCCCCAAGTCGGTTCAGGGTTTGTTGAGAACCGACCATTCCACAAACTTCGGAGTTCAGAGCAACAGGTCGAAGACTGCAAGACAAATCTGCGGTCATCGACTTGGCCTCAAGCAGCCATGAGCCAAAACCACCATCGAGCAAGTGGTCCTCAATAGTCATAACCTCAGAAAATCGGCTCAGCATATCACCCTGCATTGCTTTGGTTGCCATTGACCAAAGGGGTATCGAATAAAGGTCATAACCAACATATTGAGGGTTTTCCAACCAACTCATGGCGATTTGCATCCCTGCGCCCGTGCTCAGGATAGCTCGGTCATGCGTACCCTGTCGGACTGACAACCACTTGCCAGGCTCGACAGTGGGTACTGCGTTATGGAAATTGGGCTCGCCGGCTTTTCCAAGACGCAAGTAGGACGGACCTGGATGAGCAACCAAGTAGCGCATGCATGCCCGCACTTCCATCGGGTCTCCCGGTGCTGCGATCAACATATGGGGCAACGTACGCATGAGTGCATAGTCCTGAACAGCATGGTGCGAATAGCCCAAAGCGCCATAAGCTAGCCCACCACCAACCGCCACGACTGTAACGGGCAACTGATGGTAAGAGACATCATTGCGGATTTGTTCTGCACAACGGAAGGTCGGAAAGTTGGCAATCGAATACGTAAAAACATGATAGCCCTCCGAAGCCATACCGGCAGCCAAGCCTGTCATATTCTGTTCGGCCACACCAGCATTGATAAAACGATCCGGAAACTCATCGGCAAAGGGCTCTACAACAGAGTAGCCGAGATCTCCGACGACGAGTGCAATGTGCGGGTGGCGTCTTGCCAATTCAATTAATTCGTCAATGAATGCATTACGCATGATTCAACTCCTCAAGTGCCAGCGACAATTGATCGTCCGAGGGCGACTTGTAGTGCCAATCAACACTGTTTTCCATGAAACTCACACCTTTACCCTTGGTCGTATGTGCGATCAGCAAGGACGGCTTGTTGTGCGCCCAAGGCGTTTGCAAAAGATGGTGTTCCAAGGCAGCGTGGTCGTGGCCATCAACCTCTTGAACTGCCCAACCGAACGCACGGACCTTGTCTGCCAAAGGCTCAATGCGCAGAGTGTTTTCAACGGTGGTGAAGCTTTGAAGCTTGTTGTAATCAACAATAGCGACTAAGTTATTCAGTTGATGGTGTGCCGCAAACATCATGGCCTCCCAATTGGAGCCCTCCCCTAACTCACCGTCACTGAGCAGCACGAAAGTCCTCCACGACATTGAACGTCTTTTTGCCGCCAAGGATTTTCCGACTCCAAATGGCAAGCCGTGACCGAGTGAGCCAGTGGAGAACTCAACGCCCGGAACCTTGTGGCTGATGTGATTCATCAAGACAGACTGGTCCTGCCCATATTGAAGCAAGTCTTCAAGTGGAAAAAATCCCGTCTGAGCCAATGCGGCATATACGGCGACACAAGCGTGCCCCTTGCTAAGAATGAACCGATCACGTTGTGAAGCTAAAGGATGATTGGGGTCAACCTGCATGACTTGACCGTAAAGTACTGCCAAAATATCACAAATAGATAAAGCAGAACCTATATGAGAGGCCTTGGCGCGGTGCACCATCTCAATTGCATTGACCCGCATGCGACGGGCAAGTTCACGACTGTTAACTTGGGGTTTATTCATATTACCTTCTCTACTTTTGCATGGCCCAAGCAGCCGTTCTGAGAATTGCATCATCTAGATTAACCAACGGCACCAAGCCAAGCTCTTCGGAAATACGTGCCAATGAGGGCACATATGATGCTGGTTGAAGTCCAAGGCGAGGCTCTTGAGCAATACACACCTCACCCTTGCCGCAGAGCACGCGGTTCACACGACTGGCCAGGTTGGCGATTGAAACCGTTTCGTCTCCGCCAACGTTATAGGCTCTGCCACTTGGGGCCTTAAAAAGCATCACCCATAACCAATGCGCTAAATCGCTTGCATATAAATAACTTCGCAAAGGGGTGCCATCCCCTTGAATATGAATATCTTCACTGCGAATCGCCGAACCAATAAAATTTCCAATCGCAAAGTGCTTGTCCAATGGCAGATGAGGACCGACAAATGCGAAACATCGGGCGATCGCCACCTCCAAGCCAAGACTGCTGGCAGCGGCAATTGAACAAAGCAGCTCACTGACCCTCTTACCTTCACCATAAGCTGACGATGGTGATGCTGTTTCAGGAGCCCCGAACCAACCCTCGTCAACCATTTGTATTTCGGATGGTAATGAACCGTAAACAGCACCTGAACTCAGCAGAAGTAAGCGATGGACTGAGTTTTCTTTTGTGACCGCCTCCAAGACACGGCGTGTACCGGAAATGCAGGTATCCAAAATTTCAGCGGGTGTGCTTTTTCCCACGACGTCGGTTGCTGCGTGGATCGTAAACTGACACACACCAACCGCTTGCGGTGTCAGGTCACGCACATCGCATTTCAGCCATTGAATATCTGACCTGCCTGTTAGTTCCGGGAATTTTTTCTTAAACCCCTCGGGGTTGCGACTCATTACAGTGACTTCCGCTCCCAATCCTAACTTGCAATTGGCATGTAAAAAGGTACCCAGCATCCATTTGCCAATAAAACCAGTTCCGCCCGTCAGTAAAAGTCTCTGACCACGCATAAGGTGCCAAAGTGGTCCAACCGAATTGACTACGCGATCCAGATCGTCATTCGGCAGACTTAAAAGAGATACTCCATCGCTCATTGCTTAGAAATTCAATCCGAAAAATGCCTCCAACTGGTCTGCAATGTAGTCCAGCTGTATGGTGTCTAGGGCAGGAAATGTACCTAGCCAAAAAGTCTGGTTCATGACGACATCAGTATTCGTCAACTCACCGCTGACTCGAAAATGGCGGCCGACCATATAGGGTTGCTTCGTCAGATTTCCTGCAAACAACAAGCGTGTTCCTATCTTCCGTTGCTCCAGGTAATTGATGAGGTCGTTACGCTGACTACCACTGGTGGTTTTAAGTACCAAAGGGAAACCAAACCATGAAGGCTCGCTGTCCGTTGTTGCTTGCGGAAGGTGTAAGAACTCGCTGCAACTTTCGAGTCGATTTTTCAAGTAGGTGAAGTTGAACCTTCGCTTGGCAATGAACTCTTCCAAACGATCCATTTGAGCCAGCGCGCAGGCTGCCTGCATGTCGGTAATTTTGAGGTTGTAGCCCAAGTGGCTATAGGTGTACTTGTGATCGTAACCATCAGGCAGTTGACCACCGAGGTCTTTGCTAGTCCAGCAAAACCGCTTGTCGCAAGTATTGTCTTTGCCGGGAGGGCAGTAGCAGTCTCGACCCCAATCTCGGAATGATTCGGCAATTTGGCGAAGTTCTGCATTGTTGGTAAATACGGCACCACCCTCGCCCATGGTGATGTGATGCGCGGGATAGAAGCTCAAAGTGGCGATGTCACTAAAGGTGCCCACCATTTGACCTTTATATGTAGCCCCCAAAGCATCACAGCAGTCTTCTACCAACCAAAGATTGTATTTTTTACAAAGGGCGACCACTACCTCTAAATTAAAGGGGTTACCCAAGCTGTGCGCGAGCATGATTGCCTTGGTTTTAGGGGTGATTGCGGACTCGATCAAGGTGGCATCAATGTTGTGCGTAGCCAGTTCCACATCCACAAACACGGGCACGGCTCCGAGTTGCAAGATCGGGTTAACCGTGGTGGGAAAACCAGCAGCGACACCAATCACTTCATCGCCTGGTTGGATAGCGCGTTCTCCCAGCTTTGGGCTGGTCAGCGTTGAGAAAGCCACAAGGTTAGCTGAAGAGCCCGAGTTCACAGTAATGAGGTGCTGGACACCCAAAAACTTGGCCAAACGCTCTTCAAACAAGGCGTTGAATCGACCCGTAGTGAGCCAGCCGTCCAAAGAAGCATCCACCATCAATTGCAACTCTTTGGCACCAATCACCTTGCCTGATACGGGTACGGGGGTGACACCGGGTACAAAGGGCTTAGGTGCATGCGCGATATCTGCGAACTGCTGGACCAATTGCCCGATTTGGCTTCGCAGCTTGTCGAGCTCTGGCTCAAAGGTAACGGTTGTCGTGGTGCTCATAAGGGGCCTTGATGTAGGGAAATTTGTTGAAGGGTAAACGCACGCATGTCCGCGCCTCTCAGCCAAGCTTTGTGCCAATCAGTCACATGGGTTAATGCTGTTTGCAGCGTCCAGCGCGGCACCCATCCAAGGTATTGTCGGGCCTTACCACTGTCCAACTTGAGGTAACCAGCCTCGTGGGGGTGATCACCTTCTTGTATGCCCCAGCGCGCGTCCTCGCCCCATTGGGTACATAAAGTCTCAACAATCCACTTGACGGGTCGTGCATCTTCTTCACGGGGGCCAAAATTCCACGACTGCGAATGGCTTGGTCCTTCTTCATACAAGCGCTGAGCAAGTAACAAGTAGGCCGACAAGGGTTCAAGCACATGCTGCCAGGGTCTCACCGCATGTGGATTGCGAACCAACACCAACTCCTGCTCTTGCAATGCTCGCAGGACGTCGGGCACCAAACGGTCAGCCGCCCAATCTCCCCCTCCGATCACATTACCCGCACGAGCAGTTGCCAGTGCCGTGCCTTGAACGCTAAGAAATGAAGCGCGGTAAGCATGGCTAATCAGTTCGGCGCAGGCTTTACTGCTTGAATATGGGTCATGACCGCCTAGAGCCTCTCCTTCACGGTATCCCCAGACCCACTCCTTATTTTCATAACACTTGTCCGTCGTTACATTGACTACAGCGCGGACACCTCCAGCCAGGCGGACAGCTTCCAATAAATTAACTGTCCCCATGATATTGGTAGCGAAGGTATCTACAGGCTCTTGATAAGACAAGCGAACAAGTGGCTGGGCCGCCATATGAATCACGATCTCTGGCCGAAAATTTTTGATCAGTTTGTTGATGACCTTCGCATCGCGAATATCGGCAGTATGGTGCTGCATACCGCTGGCCACGCCCGCCAAGTCAAATAAAGAGGGCTGCGTGGGCGCATCAAGTGCTATGCCGCACAACTCGGCCCCGAGAGACTGAAGCCACAGACTGAGCCAACTGCCTTTGAACCCGGTATGCCCGGTCAACAGCACTCGTTTTCCTTCCCAAAACTTGGCTTGGATGGTGTTTGAAGACATCGTCATGCCCAAGTCTTCCACGGTGCTTGACCCGAAGCCCAAAGGTCTTCCAGGAGATTTTTGTCACGCAAGGTATCCATGGGCTGCCAAAAACCGTCATGTTGGAATGCCATCAACTCACCCTCCTCGGCAAGCCGCTGCAAAGGTTGCTGCTCCCAAACTGTATCGTCACCATCAAGATAATTAAGCACCTTCGGGGAGAGAACAAAAAAGCCGCCGTTGATCTTGGCACCGTCACCGCGTGGTTTTTCTAAAAACTGTTGGATTCGTGGGCCTTGTATGTCGAGAGCGCCGAAACGACCCGGAGGGTAAGCAGCCGTCAGAGTAGCGGCCTTGCCATGACTGCGATGAAATTCGACTGCTGCGCCAATGTCAACGTCGCTGACACCATCACCATATGTGAGGCAGAACATTTCATCATCCTTCACGTAGTCCGCCACACGCTTTATGCGGCCGCCAGTCATCGATTGTTCACCCGTGTCTACAAGCGTCACATTCCATGGGTCTGCGCGTTTTTGATGAACTTCCATGCGGTTGTTACGCATGTCAAAGGTGATGTCAGACATGTGGAGGAAATAATTGGAAAAATATTCCTTGATGACATACCCTTTGTAACCACAACAAATAATGAAGTCATTGATGCCGTAATGTGAATACATTTTCATGATGTGCCAAAGCACAGGGCGTCCACCAATTTCAACCATGGGCTTGGGACGGGTGGAGGTTTCTTCACTCAATCGAGTACCGAGTCCACCGGCCAAAATGACTGCTTTCATGATTAGTGTCCTTTATTCATAAGAAAGAACTGGTGCATACAAATGCATCCGAATAAAAACGCTGAGGGGGCAAACCTGCATCCATCAACTTAGCTTTAGAGCTGTTGATCATGGCGGGTGATCCGCAGGCGTAAACCGCAGCCTGCGAAAGGTCAAGATTCAAAGCCAGAAGCGCATCTTGCACATAACCTCTGTGACCTGTCCAATCTGCATTCGCTCGCGACAAAACAGGGATAAAACGGTGTTTCGCAACAAGCTGCCCCAAGTCCATGTAATGGTCTGTTTGAGTTCGGCCGCCCCACACAATGGTGACCGATTTCGGTTGGCGATCGGCCGCCAACAGCGGGAGCGATTCAAGAATGGCTTTAATGGGGGCAATACCTGTACCTGTGGCCATGAATATGAGATGTAAGTTACTCACATCTCGCAGGAAAAAGGTTCCCAAAGGCCCATGAAGTCTCAGAAGATCGTTGACCTTGGCTTGAGCAAACCAGAACTGACTCATCGTGCCTCCGCCGACCGCACGCACATGAATCTCAAGAATTTTTTGCGCGTTGTCAGCTTGAGCCAATGAGTAGCTACGTCGCACACCCTGTGGCCCTATCACCTGAATAAATTGACCAGGCAAAAATTCAAACAAATTGGCAGGGGGTAGACGCAGATGGACACGCATCACGTCATCGGCAAGCAAGGACAAACTTTGAATGCGACATGGCCAAGTTTGCGCAGGCGGCAAATCCAGCTCACCCCAATTCTCAGCTTGCAGCTCAAGATCTGAGTTGGCACAACGGACACAAGCCAGAATCCATCCCTCAGCTTTTTCCTGATCGGTCAATCCAGTTTCAAGGGCAAGAGCCGAGGTATTGCCAGACAACACTCTGCATTTACAAGCGCTGCAACGTCCGGTTTGGCAGCTGTATGGCCACGACTTATGCGCAAGACGTGACGCCTCCAGCAAGGTTTGATGATCCTTGGCTTGGAAACTATCGGTATTGCTCAGGTTAATCTGGTGCATGAGGACATGATCCTATGGATTACACACTGTCAAAATTTCGCCACTATCAAAGCGGTATAGACCACAAAATCAAAGAAAGCAAATTTTGGGCCACATTACATCACTGATGAGCACACAAAGCCTCTGCAACCGACATGAATGTCAGAGATCTTGGGTGCATCCAAAGGGTCAGGTCTCTCAAATAGATATTCAATAAAACCTGTTTTCTGGCTTTTTGAAAATAGGGCTATGTCCACCCGGTTGACGGTAGCGATAATTTATCTAAAGCATGCATTTAACAAGCACGTAGGACACGATGGGGACAGAAAGCATATAAGCATTGTTTTTAGATTAACTAATATTTTCTACACGAATGAACGTCCGAACCGACACTGTAGAAGCGGTCACATAATTAACTCGCTAAAATTTAATGTACAACAGAACCCAGAGATAATGCGGCTTCGAAGGTGTATATAATTTTTAAATTTTGCACTCTATCTGTTTGCAAAAATTAATAACTTGCGTTTGCCAAGAGTCTTTAAACTTTTCTAAATTTTCTACAATATTTCTCATAGAGGTGTCTATAGCTGCCACGTTGACTGGGGTTGATCTGGTATCCATACCTGGTGAGTAGCTTATTGTGGGAAGCGGTCCACTTTCCAGACTATCAATGACAGAGCGAGGCAATTGCTTGTCTTGCATTAGGATTGGAACAGCCCCGCAAAGAACTGCGTCGATATTGGTAGCCGAAAGACTGTCCCAAGAGAAAAAGTATTTGCACTGGCGCAAAAGCAAAGCCAGCTGTTGTTTGTCGCGAGGCCAGTCACGCTCAATCAAAACGGTACCGGGAACCAAGGTGCAATCGGCATACGCTGGTCCTTTACCGAAGTAGGTGAGTGACAAGTTACGTTGGCTCCAGTGCGGCGTTTCCCTGCTATGCATGTACTCTGAGATAAAAGGTTTATATAATATGCTATCCGGATTTGAGATATAGTTTTTAGCATAACTAATGATAAAATCGGATTTTATTTCAAATTTCGGAAAACCCAATACATAAGTTGCGCACCTGCGTGCATTCAAGGGATTCCCACGAATGATGTCAGGATAAATAACTACAGAATCATGTATATAATCATTAATTTCCTGATTAGTTCGGCCCGTAAAATAGTCGTAGTACATGCCATTTGGGTCATATAAATTTTTACTTTCTGAATAACCGAATTTAAAGTTTTGCAAATCTTGCGAACCCTCAGTTATGAAAATAATACCCGCTTTTTTATTTATGGCATTGAGCGCCGTACACAGCTCATGAAGCACCATTATTCCCCCAGATCTGGCCGAATAGGCAGGTGCAGCAATTAGAAATTTAGTTGTCATGGTTTATAAATTTACAGTAGATCTTGAGTGAGTTCCATACCGACTGAATCTAGCAATTTTTTTCTAAGGACCTGAATATCAGCTGAGGGTGCTGGATGACGTCGATAAACGTACAGATAATCGATGACCGCATTCCGATCCTTGGCACTGGCGCTTGCACCGCGCCGATCTGAGGTGGAGTCATCAACCTCATATATCAAGGAACAAGCAATGGACAAGTGGACAGCCATTTCTCTCTCAAGTACAGATAAAATGAAATCCCAATCCTCATATGCCCGCATCGAACAATCGAATTCAATTCCAGTCAACAGATGACGGGAAAATAGATAGCATGACATGTGCACCTGATTCTTAACAAATACGGCTTCGTTAAGCTTCTGACTCATGTCTAAAGTCGTCTCTCCAATTTTGAATGGGCCATTGGCACTACGGCTCTCCTTGACAACGGTGCAATTGAAATATGCAACATTTCCACCGAATTGTGTTAACTGGGATAACAAGGCCTCGATAAAGCCATCTTGCCAAGCGTCATCATCATCGAGAAACATGACAAATCGACCTCTGGCCAACTTCAAACCGAGGTTTCGACTGCCCGAGGGTCCAGCTATACCGTTTCTTCGAATAAAAATATCGTCTTGTCGTAGCAGTTCAGCGCAAACCTCTTCAGTAAATCGATCTATTTGGTCCGAAATGACGATTACCTCAAGAAAGTCGCGGTGTGATTGTAAGTTCACAGAAGCAAGCGCACGTCGTAGAAGCAATGGCCTCTTGTGAGTGGGTATGATTAACGTTATCAGGGGCATCGATAGGCGTTCATTTTTCATGGCTAATCTCCACTTCCTCCGGCTTGAAGCATTCAATACAAAGTGTCTCCATGATTCGGAGCGGAAGTTGCGGCTCTAAAGTCAGGATTTCTTCCAAATCGCTATCAGCGTAAAGCGTACGTTTAACATTTATAAAGCCCACATGCTCAACAACCCACTTCAACGAGTCAAAATCGTATCCACATTTGTGGTCATGGTTATGTAGCATACCCATAAAAATAGACGCTTTTGTAACATATATTTCCGGATCAAGGACCTTTCGATATTCATCAAAGAAAAATTGATTATTATTAGTGTATGCATTGATCCATATTTCTAAATCTGGTACCAGCACTCTCATACGTGCGCCTGGGGCAAGCGTTCGGTAGCATTCCTTTAAAAAAGAAATACCCTCTAAATAGGATAAATGCTCAAGCATGTGTGAATGATAAATGAGGTCTAATGAATCATTATGGGCAGGTATACCGTGACGCAAGTCAAAATTAAGCATATAAGTACCCTGCGTTCCATTTAAATCCTTATAAACAGAACCATCTCCCAGATGAGACCAATAGCCAATATTGAGAAAATCCGGATACAACTGCGTTCCACAACCTAGATTGTATTTTTTGAAATTTTTTGACAAATCTTTCAAATCTATATTCATTTATTTCTCCATTACAAAGTTTAACCCAATTTAAATTTGTGGAATATTGCAAATATTAAATTATAAAAAATTCATGTTTTAAAAATTCAGACAACTAATTATCCAAAAAATCAACATCTATGAATTTTCACAAATCCCTCAAGATCACACCAAAATTAATCTTCATTCATCAATTCTGAAAATAAATAAAATTCAGAAGGAATATGATTTTTAATTTTAATTTTATTATCTTTTAAATTTTTAATATTTGTTTCATACCCATCAAAATTCACTGCACCCATAGACTCCAAGCCAATTGATTTCAAAATACTTAATCCCATCCTGGAAACCATTGATTTTCCATAACGCGTGACCAACGGAACACCAGCCCGAATCACATCGTTAGTTGTAGAGCCACAGTTATACGGATAGGTATCAAGATAGACATCGCACAATTTCAGTCTTGCACAGAACTCTTTATGCGCAGATCGAGCAGAAAATATGATCCGAGATAAGTCAGCTTGTGCCGAGCGAGCGTGGTTTTTCAGGTTTTCAGTAGTCGTTGGGTTATCGTCAATTAACCACAGCACCGCTTCAGGCATTCGGGCGAGCAACCGCATCCATACTGCAAACATTTTCGGTGTGATCTTGTACACATTGCCAAATGCCCCCATCACAAAGGCATCCTCTGGCAAGCCCACATCGGCACGGGTGACCACCGGCAGGTTCTCATCGGGCGGCGTTAATGGAATGAAACTGCCTTCTACATACAGCGGCTTCTC
>JACCDH011180120.1_pt1 | contig 10834 bp, 8 predicted proteins | sample 7442481 | NCBI WGS metagenome assembly JACCDH01 (sample SAMN15323433, study PRJNA562643) | freshwater metagenome | isolation source: river surface water | place: USA:Blue River Watershed | collected 2017-08-15 | reverse complement strand
TAATCATGATATAGGGGGGATAAAACCATTTTTGAATGCCGACCAATTTTTTCTAAAAATTGAGAAACCCCCATTCTTAGGTGGGGGTTTAGTTGATTTCTCTGTTACGGTCAAAGAAGTTTAGAATCGATTTTTCGGACTATCTCTTGTTCCAATTCTCTCAATTCTTCACTAAAATCGGTAACCTTAAATTTTGAACTCCGTTTAACTGTAGATACACTTAAACCCAAAAGTTCCGCCACCCTCTTGTAGGTATAATGTCCATATTCTTCGAGTAGGTAATTTTTTGCTCCCTCTATTCTGTTAAACGTACAGTATCTCTCACAAACTCCTCTTATTTTATTCGAGAACGACTTTTTCTCCTTGCTCGTTAAAATTCCTTTATTTTGGTAATGTATTATTCGAAGAGATTTCTTTGAGATGTTATTGTAATCTTTTTGGTTTTTAATGTAAAGGAACTGATTCTCAACCAAACTTTTCAATAGTTTGTCATCCAACCTTGGAGACGCATGATTTTCATTTATGGTTTTGATAAAAATATATACATGTGATATTGTTGAGTCAGGATTTAAAAACATGTAGTCATGAATTAATTTTCTAAATACCTTATGTCTGGAACCTTCTTTAATTATTTTCGGAAAACGAATTTGTAAAATTCTTTGAGGTGATATTAGAAACTTACCATCGACCTCTACTGGAGTTTCTAAATTTGAACTGTCAAACACTTCCCGAGTTGAAATTTTAATATACTCTAACTTTTTTTCCTCTGTTTTGTCTTGAGGGTTCATACGATGTATATTGGGTTGGGGGGGGTGTAATAATACATTGCATGAACCCCTTATTATTGAGAAAGGAATATTAATTGAATTATAATGATTAACATATAACTCTTCGTCGAATGGGACATACCAAGTATTACCTAATCTCCCAACATTTCTATCAAGTTCTATTTCTGAGAAATATTCAGTGCATAGATAGTCATATACTCTTACAAACTCCTCATGACTTGTTATGTCCTCTTTTATCCTCACTAATAATGAAATACCACGAGAGGTCGAAGATTTAGAAATTAAACAAGCTATTGAATTGTACTTAATGATGAGGGAATTCTTATAACTCTCAATATCTCCTTGAATTTGGTCAATATCAAAATATATGTAACCTGAGGACTGAATGAAATTTTGACTAAAGTCATCTTCATTACTCAGAACCTTCTTTCGTACAACGGCATTGGGAGTAATCCATGGAATGTTGTTTTTTTTGAATTCCTTGCATCCAAAATCATCTCCATCCCGTCTTAATTTCTGTAATTGAAAATAGATTTCCTTGTTAGTCGGACATTTAATCAAATCAATCAATTGATGAAATGAAATTGTTTTCGTTGGATTGTTATTCGTAATACCTTTATCTGAAAAACTAAACATGTGAACCTTTTTAATAAAGGATACACAATTTTATTTATAAGAAAAAATTAGAAGTACTTTTTTAAGTCATACCCGATGAACTCGAGATTCGTACCGTAGGTTTCATTAATCCACTTCATGGATTTATAAGTGTTCAATCCTCCAGCAAATGGGTCAAGTACTTTGTGATTAATTTCACTTCTCTTTGTATTATTTTTTTCCCACGGTAAAACGGCAACCTGCAAAAGTGGTATGGTCACTAAGGATGGATGGTACATAGCCGGATGTTCTGAACCGTAGTTTAAACTTTGGTTAGCAACAGAGGTGACTATCAACTCATCATCCCAATAATCAGGTAAATTCTTCCCTTGTGTATTAGGTATATATGGAGTTCCAATTATTATAGTATTATCCCCCTTTTTGGTTCTGTGTCGTGGTGGATGTGATGGTTTGGTTTTACCGGAGATAGGGAGGGTCATTCGTTCATAATCATATTCCAATGACTTAACCAGGTGGAATATGTATTCAAAAGAATTGGTCGGTCTGTTTTTTATTGAACTGGGTTTTGGGTTCGTTTTTTTATATATAATCGTTGACCTCAGTTTGAATTTTGTTTTCTCAAGGAGTTTGAAAAGTACTTTATGCGGTGAGTTTTGTTGTTCACCTTCATGATATACATCTCCCAAGTTCAAAAAGAAACTCCCCCGTTCATTTAATACTCTGTAACAAGAAACAAGGTGGTTACTCAGATTCTCCGCATACTCATCAATCGTTTTTTCAGAACCAATTATTACCTTATCAGAGTATGTCCGGATACCTAATCCGAATGGTGGACTCGTGAATATACACTGGATACTTTCATCGAAAATTTCGTCCAATACATGAGATGACTTTTGATAAAATGTAAATTCTCTCTCATTTTTAGGATGTTCAAACGTGGATGACCTATTCAGATTATCTCTGGAAATCTTTTCTTCCTCGTCCCTACGAATATTCAGGTACGCCTGATTTATAGTTAGAATCCCGTCGTCAATTAGTTTAATATACTTTGGGTTCCTCTTGTGGATGTAAAGAATCCTTGCCAACTGACCATCCGTGACCTTAATTTCTTCCGAAACAATATTCCGTATTTTTTTCCCCTTTTCTATTCCTTTTACCTTATGGTAGGACTCAAGTTCAAAGTATTCATTAAGTAGTTCTTGGGTAGATTTAATTCTCTGACGATTAAAGTGAATGAGGGTAAGAACCTCATCTCCTTCCTTTACATTAATTTGATGAACATCAATTTCCTCCCAACCAAGTCTTCTGACACTTTCAAATCGGCGGTTTCCACTAACCACTTGAAGGTGTTGGTCAACCGTTGGAGGTTCGAGTAATCCAACCAGTTGAATGGATTCCATCAACGATTCAATCCCCGACAATGAATAGATTCGTGAATTCAATGGATGATGTTTCAACTTAGATAAAGGTACTTTCATGTCCGAAATATAGCAATGTTTTAAATTAAAAATACAAAACAAGTTGTATTTTTATCCAATTTTATTTGTATTTTTCAACCCTAAATACAGGAGAGGTATGAACCTTATCGGGAAACATCTTAAAACGAAAGGACGAAAACAGAAGTGGTTGGCGGAACAACTGGGGATGTCTGAAAACACAATTAGTTCTTACGTCAAAAATAACAAACAACCAAAAATCGAAACCCTTTTAAAGATTTCAAAAATCTTAGAAGTAGAATTAACGGACTTAATTGAAACAAAAGATATATGAATTTTAATCAAATTCTTGAAAAGTATAGAGCGGTATCATTCAGTGAAAGGGATAAAGGAACTCGTTTTGAACGATTAATGCAGGGATACCTTCTTACCGACCCCAAATACGCTTACTTATTCAAAAACGTGTGGTTATGGGATGAGTTCCCATCAAAAAATGACCTAGGGGGTAATGACTTAGGTATTGACTTAGTTTCATTAACCCACGAAGGTGAGTATTGGGCAATTCAATGTAAATGTTACCAACCCACATCCGTTATAGAGAAGTCATCTGTTGATTCTTTCCTTTCAACATCTAGTAGGGAGTTCAGGGATGAGAATCAAAATAAAACTAAGTTCTCTGTTCGTCTTTGGATTTCCACTACTAACAATTGGGGAGTTAACGCAGAGGAATCAATCAGAAACCAGTCCCCCCAAGTAGTTAGGATTCATTTAACTGACCTTCAAGAATCTCCAATTGATTGGGAGAAATTGGAAAATGGTATACATGGTGAACAGGCAAGAATTACATCCCGTTCATTAAAACCACACCAACAAACGGCATTAGAGTTAACCCATGAACATTTTAAATCAGAATCCAGGGGTAAACTCATCATGGCGTGTGGAACAGGGAAAACTTACACTTCATTAAGGATTGCAGAAAATGAAACAAAAGGAAATGGAGTTGTACTATTCTTAGTTCCATCCATTGCGTTATTGGGACAAACACTGAGAGAATGGACAACCTTTTCACAAGAACCCATATACCCAATTTGTATTTGTTCCGACCCGGAAATCACTAGAAAGAAAACAAAGAGTGAAGAGGGACAGGGGTATAGTGTTGTTGACCTTGCATTACCTGCATCAACCAATATTAAAGACATTGTTAACCAATTCAAGACGATAAAAAAGAAGAAGAGTGGAATGACGGTGGTTTTTTCAACCTACCAGTCCATAGAGGTAATTTCAAAGGTTCAAAAGGAACTAAAAGTTGAAATACCAGAACTTGAATCGTTTGATTTGACAATTTGTGATGAGTCTCATAGAACCACGGGAGTTACTCTTTCAGGTGAAGACGAATCATCGTTCACTAAGGTTCACGATGATGAATTTATCAAGTCAAAGAAAAGAATTTACATGACCGCAACTCCTCGTCTTTATTCAGATGAGACAAAGTCAAAGGCGGCACAGAATGAGGCGTTACTCTGTTCCATGGATGACGAGAAAATCTATGGTCAAGAGATTTATAGAATTGGATTTGGTGAGGCGGTAGAAAAGGACTTACTAACCGACTATAAGGTTTTAATCTTAACTCTCTCTGATAAAGATATACCTCCGGCGGTTCAAAAGATGATTGCCGACAAGGAAAGTGAAATCAATACAGATGACGCATCAAAACTAATTGGTTGTATTAACGCATTATCGAAACAGGTTTTGGGGGATAATGGATTAATCAAAGAATCAGACCCCGAACCAATGAGACGTGCGGTGGCGTTCTGTCAGAATATTTCTGCATCAAAGAAAATCTCATCAACATTCAATACGGTTACAGATTCATATGTTTCATCTTTACCCGAGGAAAAACATGGTCAAATAGTTTCAATCGAATCAAAACACATCGATGGAACTATGTCAGCACCATATAGAGACGAAATGTTGGGATGGTTAAAAGGTTCCACTAAAGACCAAGAATGTCGAGTTCTTACCAATGTTAAAGTTTTAAGTGAAGGTGTGGATGTACCGTCTCTTGATGCCGTTCTTTTCTTATCAGCAAGAAATAGTCAGGTTGATGTAGTTCAATCTGTTGGACGTGTCATGAGAAAATCCCCAGGGAAGAAATATGGTTACATAATCATACCAGTAGTTGTTCCATCAAATGTCGAGGCATCATCTGCATTGGATGACAACGAAAGATATAAAGTAGTATGGACGGTACTCAACGCACTTCGTGCACATGATGACCGTTTCAACGCTACGGTTAACAAAATAGAACTCAACAAAAAACGTCCAGAGAATATTCTAATCGGTCGTCCTGAATACGGATTTGGAGATGATGGTCAACCTTATCAAGTTGGTGAAGATGATGTTCCATATCAAACTCATAAGGACATTGCCAGTCAACTTTCACTCCAGTTTGAACAACTTCAGGATGTGGTTTTTGCTAGAATGGTTGAGAAAGTTGGAGACCGAAGATACTGGGAACAATGGGCAAAGAATGTTGCGGAGATTGCGGAAAGACAAATGGAAAGAATTACCCGACTGATTAAAGATGAGGGTAAACATCAAAAGGCGTTTGAGAAGTTCTTAGGGGGTCTTAGAAAGAACATAAATCCAAGTATATCAGAACACGAGGCGGTTGAGATGTTGTCTCAACACATCATTACAAAACCCGTCTTTGATGCATTGTTTGAAGGTTACTCATTCGTGAACCACAACCCGATATCTGTATCGATGCAGAAGATGTTGGACTTACTGGAAGAACAATCATTAGACAAGGATACTGAGACCTTGGAGAAGTTCTACGAGTCGGTTAAAATGAGGGCACAAGGGATTGATAATTCTGAAGGTAAACAGAAAATTATTATCGAACTATATGATAAGTTCTTTAAAACGGCATTCCCGAAAATGGTTGAAAAACTTGGCATTGTATACACCCCGACAGAATGTGTTGATTTTATCATTCACTCCGTTAACGATGTCCTAAAGAAAGAATTTGGAAGAGGATTAACCGATGAGAACATTCATATACTAGACCCGTTCACAGGTACCGGAACCTTTATAACAAGACTACTTCAAAGTGGATTAATAGAGGAGAAGGATTTGGACAGGAAGTACAAACATGAACTCCATGCAAATGAGATAGTTCTTTTGGCGTACTACATTGCCGCCATTAATATTGAGAACGCGTACCATGATTCAACCCCTGACCCTGATGATGGTATTGGGAAATCAAAATACACACCATACGATGGTATCGTATTGACAGATACGTTTCAATTGGGAGAAACAGATGATAGTGAGAAACTATTCTCTGAAATGTTCCCTCAAAATTCAAAACGTGTCGAAAGACAGAAGAAGTCTCCACTTAGAGTAATTGTTGGAAATCCACCGTATTCAATTGGTCAGAAGTCGGCAAATGACAACGCTCAAAATCAATCATATTCCAAATTGGATGGAAGAATTGGAGACACTTATGCCAAACAATCATCTGCAGGACTTAACAAGTCCTTATATGACGCTTACATCAAATCATTTCGATGGAGTACTGATAGATTGGATAAAAATGGGGGTATTATTTGTTTTATATCTAACGGAGCATGGATAGATGGTAATTCAACGGATGGATTTAGAAAGTCACTCGAAAAAGAATTTACTTCAATTTATGTATTCAATCTCAGAGGAAATCAAAGAACCAGTGGTGAGTTGAGTAGAAAAGAAGGAGGTAAAATATTTGGAAGTGGTTCTAGGACTCCAATATCTATAACCATGTTAGTCAAAAACCCAGATGTTAAAAATGAAAGGGCTACCATTCACTATCATGACATCGGAGATTATTTGAGTCGTGAAGAGAAATTATTAGTTCATTCAAATCAATATCAAATTCAGAAATTCCATGGAACATACTTAAACCGAATGAACATGGTGATTGGATAAGTCAGAGAAATCAATCCTTTAATAACTATATTTCATTGGCTCCAGATAAAAAGTTTGATGCAAAATCTAAATCTATCTTTAGTTTGAATGTTATTGCCATAAACTCTGCTCGAGATTCGTGGGTTGTAAATTTCTCGGAATCGAAATTAAGGGATAATATGAAAAAGATGATTGACGTGTATAATCAAGAAGTAAAAAAAATAATGTCTCTTGATAAATCATCCCTTCATGATGTTGATTCTATAATTGAATCTGACCTTTCAAAAATCAAATGGTCAGTTAATCTTAAAAATGACCTTTTAAAGGGGAAAATTCACACTTATGAGGACTCTAATTCCAATTGTTTGTATCGACCTTTTTCAAAGTCATTAATGTACTTTGATAGAAATTTCATTGAAAGACCCGGGTTAAGTTCAAATTTATTCCCTTATTCAGGTACAAACAACAAAGTAATTTGTGTAACGGGAGTGGGTGCTTCAAAAGAGTTTTCTATAATAATAACGGATATACTTTCGACTTTGGATAATATTGAAAAGTCACAACTATTCCCCCTATACTTCTTTGAAAAAAACAACAAATCTCAAAAAGATATTTTTGAAGATAGTAATTCAAATGAAGATTATATCAAAAGAGATGGAATCACTGATTATATATTCGAACTTTCACAAAAACAATACGGAGCAAATAACATTTCCAAAGAAGATATTTTCTATTATGTGTATGGAATTCTTCATTCACCTGAATACAAGGAGACATTCTCCAATGACTTGAAAAAGATGTTGCCTCGTATTCCACTAGTAGATGATGTAAGGGAATTTTGGTCGTTTAGTAAATCAGGAAGAGAACTTGCGGAACTACATTTAAACTACGAAAAAGTATCTAGATACGATGGTGTTAAAGTCGTTGGGGAAGATTCGGGATTCTTCAAAGTTGAAAAGATGAGATTCCCTAAAAAAGACCAAAAAGACACCATCATTTTTAACAGTAAAATATCCATTCAAAACATCCCATCTGAGTCGTATGATTACGTTGTTAATGGAAAGTCCGCAATCGAGTGGGTCATGGAGAGATATCAAATCACTACCCATAAAGAGAGTCAAATTACTAATGACCCGAATGAATGGTCTGAGGAAGTTGGAAATCCGAGATACATCCTTGATTTGATTTTGGCTGTAATAAATGTTAGTGTTCAAACTGTCGAAATAGTGAAGAATCTACCCAAACTGAAATTTGATTAATTATGCAAGCAACCAAACTTTCCTTTTCGGAAATAATAAAAATTGAGGGTAATGTAGAACACTACCATATTCCAAAATACCAACGTGAATATGTTTGGTCAAAGACCGAATGGGAAACTCTAATCAATGACATCAATGAGAATGACCCCGATTACTTCATAGGTTCAATTATTGTTGTTTCGAATCATGATGACCGCCCCGGTGCGGAGAAAATTTATCAAGTAGTAGATGGTCAACAACGATTAACCACATTAACCATATTACTCTGTGCGGTTTATAAACGATTGAATGATTTAAAGACTCAATCTACAGAACTCAGTGAGTTTGAATTAGAAGATTTGAACATCAAACTAAACAGTGTTCGAAAAAAACTCATACACAAGAAGAGAAAAACCTACGATAATGAACTTGGTTCATTTATGGAAGGTGATGTTCAATGTTTCCTGAGGGTTCAACCATCTGTCCAGAATAAAAACCTAGATGACTACAAGTATATTTTCAAAGAATGTAATCTGATTACTTCGAAAGTTGAGGTTCCAAAGAATTTCGGAAATCGAAGATTTTCAAAGGCGTTTCAGTATTTCTTATCGGAAACACCTGTTGAGTTGGATGAACTTTACTCCTTCTTAGATAAAATTAATCGACTAGTATTCATTCACATTGCGGTAGGGAACCAATCAGACGCCTTTGTATTGTTTGAAACCCTAAATAATAGAGGGATTCCACTTACCCCAATTGATATTGTCAAAAACTCAATTCTAGCGGAACTTGAACGTCAAAAGGGTGTGAACCTAGAGGAGTCGTTCAACCGATGGCAAGAACTAATCGAATTAATTCCTGATTTTGACTTACAATTGAGATTCCTACGTCAATTCTATAATGCGTACAAAATTGACCCAAAGATTAAACACGAAAAGGTAACAAAGGCAACTAAGTCAAACATCCTTCTAGCGTACGAGAAACTAATAAAATCTGATGTTCAATTCATATTTGATGAAATTTTGGATAAAGCTGAACATTATTCAAAAGTGACTGGGATTACTCCTTCAACTGATTCTGAGTTTAATAGGTTGATATCGGAATTGAACCATGTTGGTGCTGCTTCATCCCATTCCCTACTTATGTTTTTACGGAGTAGGTCTTCTCATTTAGAAAACACCAGTACCCTAAATGAAGTTGTTGAATTCCTCATTAGATATTACCTACGAAGAAATGTAACAGATTACCCAAACACACGTGATTTGGATACCATCAATATTGAAATTATTGAGAAAGTTCATCAGAAAATTCAGGACGGACATAAAGTGACTTCATCTGATATTGTTGGTTGGCACTTGTCAAGTGTACGTGGAACTCCATCCACAGACGAACAATTTAGAAACTCACTCTCAGGTTCAATCTACGATACCAACGTTGGTATGACTAGATATCTACTTTGGAAAATTGATTCAATTTACCACACTAGAGAGTACTCACCAGATTTATGGAAGAAGACCGATAGTGGTCAGAATTACATTTGGACAATAGAACACGTTTTCCCAGAAGGAAAGAATATCCCACAAACTTGGATTGACATGATTGGTGGAGGGAATAAAGAGATGGCTGAGAAAATTCAGTTTGAATTCGTTCATAAACTTGGAAACCTGACATTGTCGGCGTACAATTCAAATCTATCAAACCGTTCGTTTCAAGACAAACAGAATTTGGAGAAACGTGTCGTAGGTAGTCAGGAATTGAAAATTGGATATAAGAATGGGTTAGGACTTAATCAGTTTGAATTCTCATTGGATGGAACAAAACTGAATTTATCCAATTCCCAATCATGGACGAAGGAACACATAGATTCTCGAACCAATGAAATGGTAGAAAAAATCATGGAATTATTTAAGATGTGATACCTTTTTGAATTAATGTGATACTTATAGAATAAAGAATCACATGAAACAAAAGAAGACCCGTCAATTAAGAATTCGGATAACCGAGAATCAGTTGTCCTCAATAGTACAGTACATAATTGACAATCCAAACGAATTTAAGAGTCAATCTGAATTAATTAGAGAGTCAATTAAGAGCAGAATTAGTCGTACCAGTGACATAAGTTCTAAAACTAAAAAAATCAATTAGAATTTTATGCCACAGTATCTTAATCAAGAAAACCTTGGGGATTTTGTACCCCAAAGAGATTATAAGGGAATGAACCCTTCCAAGAGATTTAAAGATGATTCTGATTTTATTCGAATTTACGATTTAATGGAACCTGTTTTTCAAACACACAAGGAAATATTCAATATCACAGAAAGAGTAATTGAAGTTTTTTTTGCAGTGTTTGATGGGTATGAGGAAAAGTGTTTGATTTTAAGTCACCACGTTCTTGTCGAGATTGTTTATAAATTAGTTGAAAGAACAATCATTGAATTACAACAAGGGCATTACACTTCCATAGAAGAATTAATGAAATTAAATCTCAACACCCTTTCACTATTCATGGAACCGATTAACGTAACGGACGTTGAATTGAAGTTTGCAGAGAAGTTTATGGAAAAGGAATCGGATGAATATGAAGTAGAAATTAAACTCCCTGAAAACGCACAACGTAATTATATCATCAATTTTAAGAGAATACTGGATAATAACAATTCCAACCCTGATTTCAATGAAACTATTCTAAACTTCTTTGACCGTAACAGAGAAATCAACTAAACCCCCACCTAAGAATGGGGGTTTCTCAATTTTTAGAAAAAATTGGTCGGCATTCAAAAATGGTTTTATCCCCCCTATATCATGATTA
>JACCDH011183339.1_pt1 | contig 10836 bp, 8 predicted proteins | sample 7442481 | NCBI WGS metagenome assembly JACCDH01 (sample SAMN15323433, study PRJNA562643) | freshwater metagenome | isolation source: river surface water | place: USA:Blue River Watershed | collected 2017-08-15 | reverse complement strand
GATTAAAAGTCGTGAGCCTTCATTTTCTAAATATCCATTGAAATAGCTGGCGGAAAAATGATTATCTGATCCTTATAAAATTATCATTTTGAGGTGCAGGCAATCATTCAGCGATATCATTCTTAGTTGCTGGCAAGTCTTCTGCAAGTGATGGCTTGAAACGCAGAGTAAATATTTTCATACCATTCTGTTGAGATTCTTCGAGCTCAGCTTGATGTACCTTGGCGAATTGATGGATAATTCGCAACCCTAAGCCTGTGACAGGCATCTTGCCAGTATTTTCGGCGAATGCATGCGTGAGTCCAGTTTCCTGATGCATGCTATCAAAATGATTGCTCACTCGTAACAGAAAATCCTGATCATCACGAATTACCGAAACTTCAATGCTGCCGGCTCCATGACGATATGCATTATCAATAAGGTTATATAGCAGGCGAGTAAGAGCTATTGGTTTGCACAAGATGGGGGCCGGGCTATCCTCTAGAATGGCCCGCAAATTAACTCCTACACGACGATATTGGTCTCGTAATTTTGCGACAAAAGAATTTAAATCCTCCAAAGACCATGACTCATTTGTCTCCACATTTAACTTTGATAGTTCGACAAATTGCTCCAAGATCATCCGTATTTCAGATACATCTTCAAGGGTTGATTTAATGGCATCGGGCTGTGTTGGCTCCAACATCTCAAGGGCGATTTGTAGCCGACTTAGCGGGGTCCGTAAATCGTGGGTTACTGTGGCTAGTAAGTTTTCCCTGTCATTAATAGTTCGATCCAGTTCGGAGCGCATATCATTGATTGCTCTGGTTAAAATTTTGATTTCCGGGGAAGCGTTAGGATCTATTTTGATAGCATTAAATTCTTTGCTAATAACAAGATTTTGAGCTTGGTCAGACAGTTGATATAAGGGTCTGGTTATTCTCCGCGCAATCCACCAAGCGGCGAGCAAGCTCAATACCATTGTTAATAAAAATGCCCAACCAAGATAGTTCCTAGTAAAAGGCTGCCCCTTGTAGCTAAATTTTAATATTAGACCTGGATAGTCGCTATTGGTAAGCCAGATCGAGAGATCCGGTATGGGCTCAAAATCAATAGATAATTTCCCATTTGATTTCTTAGCGATGAAATCTTGGATTATTGATATGCCTGGATACCAACGGGTACTTGTAATTTTTTCAGGAACTCTATCAACTAATTCAACCGTGCTGCTGTACATTTTCGCTTTAAGTGATAATTTTTCTATTGCTCTGTCACCCTGATCTATGCGAATTTGGTGTATAGCATCATTCATCATCAATATCGAATCGGCAAAAATTTCTGCCGGCGGCTTTAAGAGAAAAAAGCGAATTGCGATAATTAGCAGTAGTTGATTGATAACTAGAATTGCAACGAACCACAGCCAAAAACTGCTAAAAATACGATGTTGCGTAAATTGAAGTGCCCTCATAGGTATCATTAATCTTAGGGTAAAAATATGTAGCCTTGACCACGAATGGTTTGTATGTAGCCCATTCCATCTGGACGTTGTCCAAGTTGTTTACGCAATCTTGATATCAAGACATCTATGGAGCGATCATCAGATTGATAGTTTCTCCCATGTAATTGAAAGCAGATAAAGTCTCTCGAAATCGCATGGCCACGATACTTAAATAGTAGCTTGAGTAAAGCCAGCTCCGTTGCGGTTTGTGAAACGGGCTTTCCGTGACGAAGCAGTTGGTTGCGAGACATATCGAGCGAAAAATTATCAAATTCAACGGGCGCATCAATGGATAAGTTGATGGAGTCTGGGCTAAACCTGCGTAGAACTGCGCGTATGCGAGCTAATAATTCGCGCGTATTAAATGGTTTAGGTAGGTAGTCATCGGCACCTAATTCAAGGCCATGTATTCGATCATGATCTTCGCTGCGCGCTGTTAGCATGATGATGGGCGTGTTATTGCCGCTATTACGCAAAGACCGACAAAGCTCCCAACCATTTTTACCAGGCAAATTAATATCCAAGATATACAGGGAAAAGATATCGTTTTTTAATATGGCCCCCATTTCGTCGCCATCATTTGCACCCAAAACAATCATCCCATTTTTTCCTAAGAAGGAAATAAGAAGGTCGCGTAAGCGGGTATCGTCATCTACTACCAAAATGCGAGGTATGACGGGAGTCGGATTTATTGACATAGAGTCATCCTAACAGAGAACAAGCTCTGACCATGTCTTTCGCTGACCCGCATTACAAAACCTTACAAACATTTAGATCAAATTTAAGTAGAGTCTGTGATGTAGCAATTTAATTTGCTTAATAAGAAAGCATTCAAATTATTCTCTTCGTAGATGGGGTCGTTATGAGTACAGAGTACAAAAATATTAAAACATCTGCATTGAGAATATTTTGAGGCTTTCAAAAACTGTTTTCTATTGAAGCTTTCTAGAAAAATTGAATTTTAATCAGTAATTAATACTCATTTCTCATTATGTTCATAACTGCGGTTGAAAAAGATTTTGATGGAGTCAAGCAGACCCTGCTTAATGAAGATGCTTTGACTAGTCATGACACTTGGAAGAGTGTTGAGGCACGACATTTCATCCTGAATTTTTTACTTGTGATTCTTTGGTCCTCAGCGGTTCGGCCGATTAATCGTGAGTACGAGTCATGGTTTTTTAGTCGAGCCCGATTTGCGGATCGTCTCCTAAAGCGCTTGTCCGAGCCTGGTTGGGAAATTGCTGAGCCGACCGTCGAGCAGGGTATTACTAAAATCACTGCTGTTGTTGCTCAGAGTTTAAAAGGTAGATCTGGAAATATTGCAGATGCCATTGAAACATTGAGTCACTACCACTTCAAGCGCTATGATCGCTCATGGTCAAGCCTGCGCCCAGTCCAAAAAACATTTTTGCAAGAGTGGCCAGCGCCTAGTAAATTATATTTTGCCTTTGGACCCCATATTGGTATCGGCGATGAAATGATTCTATTTCTTGCGGTCGAGGCTTTTATGAGAAAGTTCCCAGGTATCAGCGTTGAGGTCTGGTCTCATTCAAAAGATCTTTGGAGATGGAACCCGAAGATCACCGCTTATCACATAGATACGGATGCCTTAGTACCTTTTGTACGTGCGCAAGAATTGCTAAAAGAAGAGCCTAATGCATTAATTGCATTTTGTGATTTCGCATCAGACAAGATATATAGAGAGCTTGAAACCGTCCCTGGTTTTGAACGATTTTTCTATTTAGACATAGGCTCAAGGTTGGTCCGCATGGTCAATCAGGCTGAGGGTTGCATTACCGAATATGAAAGCAGCGATGATGGTTTGACAATTTATGACGCACTTAAGGATCTACTCAGCTCTATTGGTATGGATACGCCAAAGCTAGGCTCATTAATCAAGCCCCACAGAGTTGAGGATAAAAAAACAGGTTTTCGTGTGTTTCTGAATCCTCATTCATCCAAGGAAAAAAGTGCGGTAACTGCACAGTGGTGGGCCGATGCCGTTCATCATCTGAGTTTTGAGCATCCTATTGAAATCACTATTGTTGCCGGCCTCAATGAGGCTAATCAACAATTTTCATGCGCTATTGCGGACTTGCTTGACAGTTCAAATATTCAAGTAGCGGTGCTTCCGAAGTCTGGACTAGATGAAATCATCAAAACAGCGTTAAGCCACGATATTATTTTGGGCCTCGACACATTTACGGCTCATATAAATACGATCAGTAAAGTCAATTGCGTGACTGTGTTCTTTGGATCTTCTGGTGATAGCTGGCGCGTCCCTCAAGAGACTGTCCTTAATCTTCAGATTACTGATGAAGGTTTGCTGGCAGGAGAATTGGCAATGCTACTGCTGCGTCCCGTCTCTGATGCTGTCACAGTGGCTATATTGTGTGAAATAGCCGAAATCACAGCTTCACTTGAGATGTCATTGGAGCGCGGGAATTCTTGTAGGGCCGTGCATGATTGTTTGGAAAGCATATTGCATCTAACGCAATCCTTATTTAGACATAACCATAAGTTGGCCAAAATTTTCACCGAATACTCAATGAGCCATATTGAATCTCTTAAGGGGGTTGTCAAGGTTCTTGGGGAAGATGAGCCTCTATCTGACTTGCAGACTCGAGCATTGAGAACTGCATCCATGGGTTGGAAAAATTCCAACCTTAACCGCTACTCTAGATATATCGCTTCGCATCAATTTGATGGAGCTGGTTTGCAGTGAGCTTAAATCAAACGCCACATCTTCTACCTCTGTTTCGCTCAATTGGCTGGCAATGTCTCGAGTGGAAGCCCAATATAATTAAGGGAAAGCTAACTGATGAAATGCCTGCGATTGCATCATTAATCGATGGTACTAAAAGTTTAAGCGACCTCGCTGCCCTTGGGGTGGATATGCGCATAGTCAATCAGCTAATTGAGCAAGACATCCTTATATTAGCGCCCGGTCGGATTGCCAATCGTGAATTGACATCTCCAACTGAAAGGTGGTCCGTAATTAGCCCACACTCAGACGATGCGGCACTTTCGATAGGGGGCACCCTAGCTCAGTTAAAAGGCTCGGTCGAGATATCCATATTGACCATGATCGGACCTTCACGCTGTGCCGGTACCTGTGCGCCACTTTATGGTGACGTTGAAGTCGTCACAAAAATTCGCATGGCTGAGGATGATCTATATGGTGAGTTTATCGCGGCTAAAGTAGAGTGCGCAAATATTCATGATGTAGAAATGTATATTGATGCAAGCGGATCACGTTGGTCGGAGCGCATCATGGATAAGCCTGACGACTTTCGACTGAATCAGTATATATCTGGGTTAAAAGCGCACTTTGAAAGCCATACTCCAGATGTGATACTGGCGCCACTAGCGGTCGGGGCGCACAGTGATCACGCGGCTACCTATCAAGCTCTTCAGTCTATCTTGCCGGATTTGCTAAAAAAAGCCCCTGCAACGCGTGTAATGTTTTATGAAGACTTGCCTTACTGTCAATACGATCAAGCAGCATTAGTCGATCGGTTAGAAGACTTTGACAATCTCAAGCCCATAATTATCACAATAGATCCCACCCAAAAAGCAACCGGGATTTCTATATATCGCTCTCAATATATTGCCGCTGATATCGCATGGGATGTTTTGGAATATGCCGAGAAGCTATCCGAAAAGGAGGGTGTTTATGTCGAGCGACTTTGGGAGCTTTCGGAGCCGCATGTCATATGATTCTATCCGCTTCAATTAACTTATTTGATGGCGAGGAGTTGCTTGATGCAAAGCTTCGAGCTTTGCGATGTCAGATTGATCACATTTCAATCGTCTATCAGAAACGCTCATATGCCGGCAATCCTTGTTCACCTTTGCTATTAGGGACGCTTGACTACTTATTGCAAGAAGGGTTGGTAGATGAGGTATTGGAATACGAATTTGAGCCGGATCCTTTCGCAAACCCACAGGTTTTTGAGGCGGATAAGCGTACTCGTGGATTGGAGCTAGCTCGAAAATTCGGTGCGACTCACTTCATTACTATGGATGCAGATGAGTTCATTCTTCCCGATGCAATGGCCTATGCTAAGCAGCAAGTAATTGAGCATGACTATGATGCAACGGCGTGTAAGCTGATCGATTATTGGATTTCACCACGGTATCAAGTAAGGGGGTTGGCTCAGGCGTGGGGCGATTATCTATATGTTCCATTAATCTATAAAATTTGCCCCAATATTGCTTTTACCGCCGAAAAGCATCACGAACATTACTATTGTATTGCAGATACCACGCGAAAATTACCGACAAATAATCCACATCGATTAGATGATCAAGTGATCATGCATCACATGACGACTGTGCGCGCTCAGCGTGATGGCCTTGTCAGTAAATATAAAAATCGATCCTCGCATATTCCTCCTATTTTGCCGGCGGAACATATGGCGGATTTATTGAGATCCTGGGCTCCAAATCATCATTGGGGTCCTGTAACGGATGAAATTGAAGATATCTTTTTAATAGAGCAATCCTTTGCCCGGCAAAATCTTGCGGGGCGCCCTAGTGGAGAGTCATCTGTCATTAGGGAGTGGGATATTAGTCGTCAAAGCAGTCTCCGGGGCGATTCAGAAGATCAGTCTCTCGTCGCGGAACTTGAGATTGTTACCAACATCTTCATAGATTTTACAAATCTACTTAAGTCAGATGATCCCGAAAGAGCGCTTATGCTTTTTGATCCGGGCTATAGAAATTTAGAAGAAGTGAAAAACTGGATACGCGTACATCGACATTTGCTTGCAGTTGTAGAGGGCAGCCTCAATTTATCCATGATAAGAAAAGAAAGTGGACGGTATACGGCCGTAGCAGCAGTTTCTTGGATTGGTGAACAGAAAGGGCCTCGTGCGAAAGTTAGATCTGATACTTCAAATGAAAAGATATTAAGTGAATCTGCTGTTGCCGCAACAAAAGATGTGGGGTGTAACTGGGTTTTGACTGGATTCGAAAACTTATGGTGAAGATTCTTTCTCATGTGAAATGGGCGTTAAGTTTTAACCATTTCCCCAATATTCATGTCTGTAATTGCAGTAAGTAATATGACGACGGTTCAAGTGTTGGGGTCACAAAAACTGGATTTTTATATATGGGCTTTTAGAACAGCTCTTGTACCTGGTCGACGATTCATTGTCTGGCAAGTATTTGACGCAGTTATAAGGGGTATCGAACCTATTGCCCAAGTTTTTTTAGCCGCCAACTTTATCTCTGAATTGGCAAAGCTGATCTCTAAAGAAGGGGGCGTAGAGTCATCCGCTTTTTTCTGGTTGGGACTGATGGCGGCCCTCACGATTTTTTCTATCATTTTTCGTCGTTTGAATGCGCTGGTTAACTCAAAGTACGAATTTCTTCTTCAGTTATTTGTCGAACAAAGCCTGACTGAAAAAGTGTATGCCCTTAGCCAACCACAGTTTGACGAAGAGCTTTTTAATCAAAAGCTTTCTAAGGCAATGATGGGCAAGGACTCTGTGATTGATATCCTGCGTAAGTTTTTAGATATTATTTCCTCTTCATTTGGTTTTTTCATATCAATCATCACAATAACGGTCAAAGCGCCCATTGTTGGTTTTGTGATGATAGTGGCGCTTTTGCCATTGTTGATTGTTCAGATAAAAATCAATCATCGTCGAGATAATGACGAAACACAAAATGATAAAGACTGGCGCATTATGTCAAGAACAGGCTGGGTTTTGACTGACCCAACTCGCATGCCAGAAATTAGATTACTAGGCTCCTACACTAAGCTCATTGAAATCTGGAAGTATCACAAAGAGAGAATTTTTAACAAGGAACTGCAGACCACTAAAGTTTCCGTCGTTAGTTTGTCGCTAGCTGAGTCTGTAAGCCTTGCGGGCGAATTATTTTCTAATATCTGGTTTTTGGGTATGGCGATTAGTGGGGCCCTAAGCTTAGAAGCCTTTCTTTTCTTGCGTGGACTGTTGCAACAAAGCACATCCTCAGGAAATACGCTAGCTTCCACTATTCAAAGTGTCCATAAAAACTTTATCGAGGTTAAAAATTTAAGGGTAATTCTAGAATCAAAACCATTAATCTTGGATGGAACTGTTGAGTTGCCATCATCAGAGAGTTTGCATATTCAATTTAAAAATGTATGTTTTCATTACCCGAACGAAAAAAAAGCATTATTAAATAATGTGAGCTTTGATATCAAGAGCGATAGCAGAATTGCTCTAGTTGGTAAAAATGGCGCCGGAAAGTCTACTATTTTGAAGCTCCTACTGCGCCAGTATTTACCAACCAGTGGTCAGATTTTAATAAATGGTCGCGATATTAAAACGTTAGAGATCAACTCTTTTTATGATCGCATTAGCACCTTAATGCAGAATTTCAGCCTTATTGAGCACTTAAGTATTGCTGAAAATATCCGTCTCGGTACCAATAAAGCTTTGTCTATAGATGACATACGCGAGGCATCCAAAAAAGCTGGAGCTGACAATTTCATTAATAAATTGCGTCATGGATACGACCAGAGAATGCTCAATGTGTATGAAGATGGCTCTGAGTTATCTGGCGGAGAGTCGCAACGCATCTCTCTTGCTAGAGCGCTTGTCAGGCAATCCGATCTCCTAATTCTCGATGAGCCAACTTCTGCGATTGATGCAAAAGGAGAGATGGAATTTTTTAACAATGTTTTCGATGGGCACCGAGGCAAGGCAACAGTCATCGTGAGCCATAGATTTAGTACGGTTCGGACGGCAGACATCATTATCGTTCTGGACGAGGGAGCAATCATTGATTTTGGAAGCCATGCAGAGCTAATGCAGCGAGGTGGTTTGTATAAAGAAATGTTTGACATACAAGCGGAAGGTTATAAGTAGCCGCAATTTCTAATTGCCTACTATTTTTTTGTGTGCTGTAAGGATGTATCAGATTAAATTTCAGGAGTTTTTATGAATTCTATCCAACGAAATAATTACTCAATTAAGTCATTTTGTTTGGCGTTAGCTCTACCTGTATTGGTAACTGGTTGCGGCATGACGGGGACGGGGTCAGTTTCATTTCAGGCTATGTCCAATTCATATCGTGAGGTATTAGAAAGCTATGCTAACGATAATATTTTGATTAATGTCATCAGAGCATCCGAGCAGTTGCCAATGAGCTTTTTGGATATGCCTTCTGTGATTGGAACGGGTTCAGTTAGCGCATCGGTAGGCATTGGGACCAACATCATGAGTACAAATCCTGCCAGTGTTTCAGGTTTTTTCTCATCCTCTGCAGCGAACGCAGGGACATACTATGCTCCAAACGCCAGCTTGGGGGTCAATAATAGTTTTAACTTTACGCAATCATCGCTCGATAATCAGTCTTTTATGCAGTCTTTTTTAAGCGATCTAAAGCCGGAGGATATTAACAACCTTACCAATAACAATGCGGGTCCAAAGTCTATCTTGTATTCTCTAGTCATCGAAAACGTCCAGATTCGTGATCGTAATGGAAATGTAATACAGAGCTGGAATAATGATCCGACGAGCCCTCAATATGCTGAGTTTCAACGCACTCTCTATCGTCTGATCGATAGCGGCCTCAGAACTGAGGTAGTGACTCGAAGGGAGGTCTTATCTGGCCCCATGAATCTTGATTTCATATCGCAAAACCTGGATAAGGTTGCCCCTTTCTACGAAATGCCTAATGTCATGCTAGTTCCTGCCGATGGTAAGAATAAGTCGCGCATGTATGAGTTTGTCCGCTTTACACCCATTACTAGAATGTGTTTGATAAAAAACCAAAAAGAGGAAAACTTGCAGAAACAATTTACTGATTCTGCATTTTGTAATCCACATTATGCAAATGCTGATCGCCCCCAGAATATTATTGGTGACCTTTCCAATCCCGGCGCTACTCACGATGGAAAGCATACTCTTGCCATTAAGCTACGCTCCCCCAGAAATATATATTCCTTCTTAGGTAGTATTGCTTCGCTGCAGCTTCAATCAAACCCTAAAGTAATCAAAATCAAAAATTCAGACTATTTTGCAGCTAACCCAAGTACAGTTCAGGATTTAAATGATGATGCTTCTTCGGTGCCATTATTTGAAGTGTTAAAAAATAATAATTCCACTCGACCAATTTCCGTTGTCAACTATCGTGGTAATACATATTCAATTCCCGCTGACCGAGCAAGTAGATCGCGTGAAGTGCTTATTTTGCTCTCTGAAATTCTTACACTCAGTAAAGTGCCTGGCTCCATCCCTCCTTCGCCAGCAGTTCTTATTAACTAAGTATTGTCTATAGCATGCGCTTATGGAGTCTAGTGGAGTATTTTTAGAGTGGTATAGACCCAATATTGATTTGTCGGCTAACCCGACAAATCAATATTAAGCGTCCCGAAACAGGACGCCTATGAGAAGCTCAGTCTCGTCCCAGCGCCTGACATCCCCACCCAAGACGGTCCAATAGATCATCTATTGTTGCAAACAGTCACAGCAACATTCCGCATCACCAAAAGAAAAGGGACCACATTGCTGTGATCCCTTTGTATAACTGGTGGGTCGGGCGAGATTCGAACTCGCGACCAACGGGACAAGAGGGGTTTAATTGGCTCAGATAGGTCGGTAAATTGTCTAAACCTATTCATTGCTTTCTAGGCGTTCCAGAATGAGGTTTGCAAGAAGAGATTCATCCCTGTTAAAGGCTAGCTCCATTGCTCGATAAATTTGCTCCTGTTCCAAGTCGGAGTAGTCCAGCTGATAGCCGGCCGATTGACTAAGCTGTGAGATGAATATTCGTTGTACGCGACCATTTCCTTCTCGAAAGGGGTGAAGGACGTTTATCTCCGATAGGTAATGAGCCAGTCCTTTTGATAAAGCCTCGGCATCCAGCCCCTTAAGCCAGTTTTCACGGGCTAATTTGTTAAAGATGCCTTTGGCCGCAGATTCAATAAAGCGTACATTGGCAAAACGACTATTGCCACGGCTAATATCTACTGTACGAATCTCCCCCGCCCAGTCATAAACATCTTGAAACAGAGCTAAATGAATGCGTTGTAGATGGGCTAAATCAAATTGGCCTAATACGGGATTTTCTAAAATCTCAATTGAGCGCAAAGTAGATAGCTCACCTTCATAGGCGTCTAAATCTTCTGCATAAGTTATTTCTGCTTTATTTCGAAGTACGTCTGTACCTGGGTAGCAGTAAGTGTCATCCGCGTCGTAGCGTGACATAGCGTTGCTTTGTTTCTTCCAATATTTGCGCAATACTCTTTTTGCCGGCAACGTAATCAGTGAGGTTTTGCTCTAACTGTTTCGTGGGAGTGATGCCTTCAATCCGAGCAGAGGCCACAGCGTTTGAAACGTTGTATTGTCGGACCTGAG
>JACCDH010246494.1_pt1 | contig 10838 bp, 6 predicted proteins | sample 7442481 | NCBI WGS metagenome assembly JACCDH01 (sample SAMN15323433, study PRJNA562643) | freshwater metagenome | isolation source: river surface water | place: USA:Blue River Watershed | collected 2017-08-15 | reverse complement strand
GTGAAATCGAAACCATATCATTTGAAACTCCCATTGATTCCTCAAATATGAATATTTCGAGTTGGCAAAAAATAGCCAATATTATCGAAGAAAATTATTCAAAATTTGATGGTTTTGTAGTGCTTCATGGTTCTGATACGATGTCTTATAGCGCTTCCGCTTTAAGTTTTATGTTGGAACATTTGGCAAAACCTGTAATTTTTACAGGATCGCAATTGCCTATTGGCGATTTACGAACCGATGCCAAGGAAAATTTAATTACGGCTATTCAAGTGGCTTCGTTGCAAAAGGATAAAAAACCTGTTATTCAAGAAGTTTGTTTGTATTTTGAATACAAATTATATCGCGGAAATCGTACCACAAAAATAAGTGCCGAACATTTTAATGCCTTTACTTCACCTAATTTTCCAGAACTAGCCGAATCAGGAGTGCATTTAAAAGTAAATACCGATTTAGTTTTAACTGCTGATTCAAATAATAATCTTCGAGTTCATACTGATTTTGATGATAACGTGGCGATTTTAAAACTTTTTCCTGGAATGAATGAAAATGTATTGACTTCTTTTTTTGCAATTCCAAATTTAAAAGGATGTGTGCTAGAGACCTATGGTTCTGGAAATGCGCCTACCGAAAAATGGTTTTTAGAAGCATTGGCACAAGCCATTAAAAAAGGTATTTATATTATCAATGTAACCCAATGCAGTGGCGGAAGTGTGGCAATGGGGAATTATGAAACCAGTACACAATTAAAAAATATAGGTGTAATTTCTGGAAATGATATTACTACAGAAGCTGCAATTACCAAACTAATGTATTTGTTAGGTCAAAATATTCCGAGCACGCAATTTAAAACGCAATTTGAAACTTCTATTCGGGGCGAAATGTTGTAATAATTGGTTTAAAATTTTTATTCCATTATTTTTTTTCCTTATTTTACATAGATTTTAGAGAGGTGTCCGAGTGGTTGAAGGAGCAAGCCTGGAAAGTTTGTATATGGGTAACTGTATCGAGGGTTCGAATCCCTTCCTCTCTGCTTACTTTTAAGAATTATTTGATGAATAAAATTCACTACATTTTATTTTTTATGACAACACTAGGTTTTGCACAAACCGACGTTAAAGTAGCCGATTCTTTATTCAGAGAAGATCAGTTTTATATTTCTATTTCTTATAATTTATTACAAAATAAACCCGCCGATTTTAGTCAGTATTCTTTTTCATCTGGTTTTACCGCTGGATTTTTAAGAGATTTTCCGATTTCTAAAAACAGACATTGGTCTTTAGCCCCTGGGTTAGGTTATGCGTACAATAATTTAAAGCAAAATATTAATATACAAGGAGTTTCAGAACCTTCTGATTTTACTTCAGATGTTGTGAGAAGCAGTATTCAATTGCATTATTTGGAATTGCCGTTAGAAATTCGTTGGCGTAATGCTTCACCTGAAAGCCATAAATTTTGGCGCATTCACGCCGGATTTAAAGCGAGTTATTTATTAGGAGGTAAATTCAATTATGAATCGGATATTATCGGAAACGGAACAGAAAACATCAAAAATGTTTTGAATAAATTTCAATATGGTGTATATCTTTCCTTTGGCTTTAATACTTGGAATCCTTATATTTATTATGGGTTGAACCCAATATTTGATAACAATAAAACGGCTATAGAGAATAACGTTTCGGCACTGAATATTGGTTTGAAATTTTATATTTTATAACCAATAACGATATAATAGTAGTTGCGGTAAAATTCCAATAAAAAATCCTGCAAGCAATTCTATGGGTGAATGCGCTTTTTTATACAATCGTGACGATGCCACAAATCCCATACAAATAATACAAATCCCAATTATATAAGAAGATAAAGGCAATTGATAATAGTTGCATAGGCCATAAATAAAAGCCGTTAAAGCACTAATACCTATCATGTGTAAGCTCGCCTTGAATTTTAATAAAACGGCACTTAAAACAAACACCGCACTTATTAAACCTCCTAAGAAGAAAAAGTAAAGCTCTGTAAAAATTTCTCTCGAAATACTTTCATTAATTAATACAAATAGAAAAACCGCTTGAATAGTTATCGGCAATCTTCGTTCTTTCAGACTTGCTTCGGTAAAGGAATGCAGCATTCCAAGTGAACGCAATAAAAAAAACAAGGATAAGGGCAACAACACCGTTAAAATGGTAACTTGAAGTAAGGTAATATAGATTTGTGGGGCGTAATAAAAATTTTTAGCGATACTAAAGAAAAAAAGCGTCCCGTATATAGAAACAAAAATAGGATGAAAAATATAAGAAAATATCGGTAAAATTTTTTTGAAATCCATGTTATATTTTTTTTCTCAATCGGGCTACAGGTATATCTAATTGTTCCCTGTATTTTGCAATAGTTCTTCTGGCAATTGGGTAGCCTCGCTCTTTTAAAATTTCTGCTAATTGATCGTCTGGTAAAGGTTTCTTTTTGTCTTCTTCAGAAATTACTTGTTGTAAAATATTTTTAATTTCGATGGTTGAAACTTCTTCCCCTTGATCATTTGTCATGGATTCACTAAAGAATTCTTTGATTAGTTTTGTGCCATAAGGCGTGTCTACATATTTACTATTGGCAACACGCGAAACAGTTGAAATATCTAACCCAACCATATCTGCAATATCTTTAAGAATCATTGGTCGGAGTTTGGATTCTTCTCCTTCTAAAAAGTATTCGTATTGATAATGCATAATAGCATTCATAGTAACAAATAAAGTTTCCTGACGCTGTTTGATGGCATCAATAAACCATTTTGCTGAATCTAATTTTTGTTTGATAAACTGAACGGCATCTTTTTGTGCACTGGATTTTTCAGAAGTAACTTTATAACTCTGTAACATTTCTTGGTAATCCTTTGAAACGTGTAATTCTGGAGCATTTCTTCCGTTAAGCAATAATTCTAATTCGCCGTCAACAATTCGTATCGTAAAATCGGGAACAATGTGTTCGATCATTTTTTGATTTCCATCAAAGCTTCCTCCTGGTTTTGGATTTAGTTTTTCAATTTCATCAATTGCTTTGCGTAATTGTTGTTGAGAAATATCAAATTTTTGCAATAATTTATCGTAGTGTTTTTTACTAAATGCATCAAATTGTTGTTCAATAACATTAATTGCCAAGTTGATAGAATCGGATGGGGTTTTGTGTTTTAATTGTAATAATAAGCATTCTTGTAAATCGCGTGCTCCTACACCAGCGGGTTCTAGTTCCTGAACCAAATGTAAAATGCGCTCAACACTTGCCTCATCGGTATAAATTCCTTGAGTGAAAGCTAAATCGTCGACGATGTCTTGTGTCGTTCTTCTGATGTAACCCATATCGTCAATACTTCCTACTAAAAATTCGGCAATATCACGTTCATCATCCCTTAAAATAAAGGTATTTAACTGATTGATTAAATCTTGATGAAAACTAACTGGGGCAGCAAATGGCAAGGATTTATCATCGTCATCATCGCTGTAATTGTTGGTTTGGTATTTATAATCGGGTGTTTCGTCGTTGCTTAAATATTCGTCAATGTTGATGTCTTGTGTGTCGATATGATCGCCATCAAAGTCATCGTAGTCATCCTCATTTGAGTTTACCTCATATTCATCTTCATAATTATCTTCTTTACTACTTTCTTCCAAAGCAGGATTTTCAACTAATTCTTCTTGAAGACGTTGTTCAAATGCTTGTGTGGGCAATTGAATTAACTTCATCAACTGAATTTGTTGAGGCGATAATTTTTGTGATAATTTGAACTGTAAACTGTGTTTTAACATTGTTTTTTGTTTAAAGTTTCAGGTTTCAGGTTTCGGGTTGTTCATAACAAAACCAACTTGAAACTTAAAACCTGAAACAAATATTTTTAGAATTCTGCGTTTTGAGGTGTTCTAGGGAACGGAATTACGTCTCTAATATTTGTCATTCCGGTTACAAAAAGAACCAAACGTTCAAATCCTAATCCAAATCCTGAGTGTACTGCCGAACCAAATCTTCGGGTGTCTAAATACCACCAAAGTTCTTCTTCGTCAATTCCTAAAGCTTTCATTTTTTCTACTAAAACATCATAACGCTCTTCTCTTTGAGAACCACCAACGATTTCCCCAATTCCAGGAAATAAGATATCCATTGCTCTAACGGTTTCTTTGCCTGGTTCAGTATTGTCGTTCAGACGCATGTAAAAAGCTTTAATTTTTGCCGGATAATCAAATAAAATTACAGGACATTTAAAGTGCTTTTCAACTAAGAAACGTTCGTGCTCACTTTGTAAATCAGCACCCCATTCATTAATGATGTATTGGAATTTTTTCTTTTTATTTGGTGTTGAATCTTTTAAAATATCGATGGCTTCAGTATAGGAAACACGTTTAAAGTTGTTATCCAATACAAAGTTTAATTTTTCTAAAAGCGCCATTTCGCTTCTTTCAGCCTGAGGTTTTGCTTTTTCTTCGTCTAACAATCTACTTTCTAAAAATTTCAAATCATCGCCACATTTATCAACGGTATATTTGATGACATATTTGATGAAATCTTCCGCTAAATCCATGTTATCCGCTAAATCATTAAAAGCTACTTCTGGTTCAATCATCCAAAATTCGGCTAAGTGACGAGACGTATTTGAATTTTCGGCACGAAACGTTGGTCCGAAAGTATAAATCTGACCTAATGCCATAGCAAAAGTTTCACCTTCTAATTGTCCAGAAACCGTTAAATTAGTTTGTTTTCCGAAAAAGTCTTCTTTGTAATTGATGTTTCCGTCTTCGTTTTTTGGTGCAGAACCATCGATTGGCAATGAAGTTACTTGAAACATTTCACCGGCACCTTCTGCATCAGAACCAGTTATAATTGGCGTATTTACATAGAAAAATCCTTTTTCTTGAAAATATTGATGCACGGCAAAGGCTAAAGTTGAGCGCACGCGCATTACTGATCCAAAAGTATTCGTTCTTACACGTAAATGGGCGTTTTCTCTTAAAAATTCTAGCGAATGTTTCTTAGGTTGCATCGGAAATTTTTCTGCATCGCTATCGCCTAGAATTTCTAATTTAGAAACTTGAATTTCAAATTTTTGTCCAGCACCTTTACTTTCAACCAATTCTCCAGTTACAGAAATTGCTGCTCCGGTTGTAATTCTTTTTAAGGTTTCTTCTGGTGTATTTTCAAAATCAACAACACATTGAATATTATGAAGGGTTGAACCATCGTTCAACGCAATAAATTGATTATTTCTAAATGTTCTAACCCAACCTTTTGCCGTTACTTCATGCAATGTTTTTGAACTACTTAAAAGGTCTATGATTTTTGAATGTTTCATTTCGATTTATAATTTTAAAATACAAATATACTATTTATCGTTCGAATTTTCTTCTTCAAAATCTTCATCTGAAAATTCATTTGATTCAATTTTATTTTTTTCACCTACTTCTTCATCTGTTAAGATATTTATTGTGGGTTCTATAAATTCTTGCTGATTTGCTAATTTTTTATTGAGTGTTAAAACCAATGAAGGCAATAAGACTAAATTAGACAACATACCAAATAATAGTGTAATGGAAACTAACCCACCTAAAGCAATTGTCCCTCCAAAACTAGACAGCATAAAGACTGAAAATCCCGAAAATAAAACCACCGAAGTATAAAACATACTCAATCCCGATTCATTGATGGTAGCAAAAACAGATTTTTTTATTTTCCAATTGTTTCGGGTTAAAGCTTGGCGGTATTCTGCTAAAAATCTAATGGTATCATCAACCGAAAGGCCAAATGCAATTCCGAACACTAAAATGGTAGATGGTTTTAAAGGAATATTAAAATAACCCATGATGCCAGCAGTCATTAATAGTGGTAACAAATTAGGCACCAATGCCACAACAATCATCTTGAAAGAGCGAAACATAAAGGCAATCAAAAGTGCTGTAATAAATACCGATAATAGCAAAGATTGTAATAAATTGTCTAGTAAATATTTTGTTCCTTTTTGAAACACAACCGCTTTTCCTGTTATAGAAACTGTATATCTTTCTTTTGGGAAAAGTTCATCAATTTTTGTTTGTAATTTAGATTCAATAGCATCTAAATTATTAATGCCGTCGTCTTTAATAAAAGTAGTAATTCGGGTATATTGACCCGTTTCATCCACATAACTTTTCATGATATTTTCCTTGCTATTTTTCATCGAATTTTTAGCAAATGATAAAATAAAAGCTTGTTCTTGCGAAGAAGGCAATTCATAAAAATTAGGATTGTTGTTGTAGTATGCCTGTTTGGAATATTTTACCAAATTTACAATAGAAATGGGTTTCGATAATTCAGGAATGGAGTCAATTGTTTGCTGAAGCTCATCCATTCGTTTCAACGTAGTTAATTTCATGACGCCTTTTTTTCTTTTGGTGTCAATCATAATTTCAATAGGCATTATTCCGTCAAACTCTTTTTCAAAGAAAACAATATCTTCATAAAAAGCCGCTTTTTTAGGCATGTCTTCGATTAAACTACCTGATATTCTCATCTTAAAGATTCCAAAAACACCTGAAGCTAACAATGAAATAGCAACAATATAAACGATAGTTCTTTTGCTTTTAATTGTTTTTTGAATCCAATTTAAAAAACTGACTGCATAACTTCTTTCTAAATGATCTAAATGGCGTTCTTTTGGGATAGACATGTAGCTATAGGCCACAGGAATTACAAAAAGACATAAGAAAAATAAGGCAATAATATTAATTGAAGTTACTACGCCAAATTCTTTTAGCAATTCATTATTGGTTACAATAAACGTAGCAAAACCAAACGAAGTCGTAAGATTAGTAATCAAGGTAGGCGTTCCTACTTTTGTAATTACGCGCACTAATGCTTTGGCTTGATTACCATGAATTCTACATTCTTGATGGTATTTATTGGTAAGAAAAATGCAGTTAGGAATTCCAATAACGATCATTAATGTTGGCACTAAAGCGGTAAGTACAGTAATTTCATATCGCAACAATCCTAAAAACCCAAACGACCACATAACACCCACAATTACAATACACATTGAGATTAAAGTGGTTCGGAAAGAACGGAAAAAGAAAAAGAATATTAACGAGGTTATTCCAAGTGCTGCGCCAATAAATAAGCTGATTTCGCTGATAATGTATTCCGAATTTAAAGAACGGATATAGGGCATTCCTGAAACATGTAAATCTACTTTTGTTTCCTTTTCAAAAGCTTCAATAGCAGGAATGATTTTATGCAATACTAAATTTTTTCGTTCCGGAGTATTGACAATTTTTTTATCTAAATAAATAGCAGATCGAATAATCCCCGATTGATTATAAAGTAAACCTTCGTAAAAAGGCATTTGAGAAAGCAATTCGTTCTTTTTTTCTTTTAAATAAGCAGCGTCAGATGTTTTTGAGGGATCGATTAAATTAGTTACTTCAAAAGCAGAAATGCTATCGTTTTTTTGTAATTTCTTTAAATCGTTTAATGAAATAATCAGCTCAACTTCTTTGTTTTTCTTTAATTGGAGCATCAGCTTATCCCAAGAAGCATATATTTTTGGTGAAAAAATAAGGCTATCTTGAATTCCAATTACGATAAGATTTCCTTCTTCGCCAAATTTTTCGAGGAAGGCATTATATTCGATGTTTGCTTTTTCAGAATCAGGAAGTAAATTAGCTTCTGTATTAGTAAATTTTATGTACTTCCATTGGGAAGCCATAAAAAGGGTAAAAAGAGCAACTAATACTAATAAACCTATTTTATTTCTTAAAATTTTACTGGCAATAAAATCCCAAAAATTGGTTTTGAACCACTTTAACATCTCTAAAAAATTAAGGTGCAAAGGTACGTATTCTTGCTCAATTTATTGTTTACTAAAACAATAATTTAAGCTAATTTTAAAAACCTAAATCTAGGTAATAAGAAATTTTTAAAGCAATATTATCTTCAAAACGGGCTAGTTGATAGGGACCATATCTATAAAATGCCACTAAACCAAATCCTTTAAACAATTTATTACATTCGATTCCACTTTCAAAAAAGCCTTTTTCCATGGTTTTATAGGTAATGCCAAGATGTTGGTTGTTGTTGTTATTTCCACCAAAAGCCATTCGGGTTACTACCGTAATTTCGGGATTAATTTTATAGCCTAATCGAATTTTGTTAAAAGTGTGTTTCAACTGTAAAGAGGCGTATTTATTCGAGAAAAACTCATTAAAATACATGGTTTCAAAACTATTTTTACCTGCAAAAGTTATTCGTTGTAAAATAGCATCTCGGTTTAAGTTATTGGGTTGAATACTGTACAAATGAGTAATTGGAACATCGCCAATAGCAATCCCTGCTTGAAATAACACTGCACTTTTTTGACCCGATAAATAAGGCAATTCATAATAGGTTTTAAAATCTATTTTAGAAAAATCAAAATCATTTTCAAGTATATTTGGTAAGGTCTTGGTGTATTGTATTGAAAATTTTGGATGGCGTTTATCCATTTCAATTTTTCCAACTGGCGTTTGCATGTAATTACTAAACGGGTTCCATTGAAAACCTATTTGAAAGGAAGTAATATTATAATTGTAATAGGTTACACCATTATTGACAAAAGTATAATCAAATAAAGGAGTAATTTGACTTTGCGAAAGCGCAAAATAACTAGTTGTTTTAGGTAAAAATTTACTTTCGATAAAAACAGAACTCAATTTGTTATTGTAGAAAGTTGTGATATTGAAGGGTCGAGGGTCATAAATTTTAAATCGTCTTGAATCGGTTGCAAAATTGGTTTGCGCAATTTCATAAACATCATCAGAATAAGAGCCACTTATCCATGTTTCAGATTTTTCATGAAGTAAATACGAAGGCGTAATGCCAAACTTGGTTTTTTCATCTTTTAATCCATAAGCACCATAAAAAGCAATTTTATATTTTGCAGAAAGTTTGTTATTGGTTATTCCACCTATTCCAAATCGGAATCCTTCAAAATTGTTGTATTTTATAATGCTTCGTAAATCAATATCAATTATTGAAACAGGAAAATATCCGTTAATTATTTTTTTGCCAAGAAAAATTTTATGTTCTATTTTTTCGGAAAGCGATAAACTGTCGATTGTTGTATAGGTCTTAATTTTTCGTTTGTCTAAAGTGTCTTTTGTGAAAATATTCCAATATTCTGATGGTTTTTTTAAACTGCTTTGTGGGACTTCTATTTTTACTCTCGGCTTTGTGATTGAAACCGGTTGATTAATTTCGATATCATATGGTTTTGATTCGATATGCAAATATGCTTGATCGGTTGCATTTTTACGTTCGTTGTTTTCTAACGAAGAACTGAATTTTATGGTGCCGCCTAAAATAGTAATATCGTCATAATTATTGCCTTTCAACACTTTAAATGATTGTTTTTCGGGAAACCAAATTCCATGTTCAGATAAATAATTGAAGGTGTAAGTGGCATTGATGTTTACGAAACCATAAATTCGATAATAGGCTTTTGAAATTGCAAATGTTTCGGTATCTATGTATAATAAACCTCTTAGTTTATTTGCATTTAATTTTTTCGGCTGAAAATAAATTCGATACGCTTTTCTGCCTTGTATTGAAACGGTATCAATTAACTTGTAAGTATATAATCTTCGACCATAATTTGAAATTGGATTTTGAACCGGAATTTCCATAATTTCAAACGGATTTTCATACACCGAATACGATACTAATTTTAGTCCTAAATATTCATAAAGAGGTTGTTCAAAACCAGCCATTCTTGTAGCTAAAATCGTTTCTTTAGATTTTTTGTTAGCGAATTGAAAGAGTGTAACTTTTTCGGTTTGATACAAATGTTGTTTTTCAACAACTTTTTTAAATTTATAATTGGTTGAATCTAGTTTTATTTGTGGTTTTCCAAATAATTTTTTTTTGAAAATGGTGTCAATTTTACTAGAAATACTATCAGGGTTAGCGGTTACTTGTAAGTATTCATAGTTTTTGTATTGAAAGCTTGAAAGTGCTTTACTAGGATCATTGTTTTTTTTATTTTCAATGACTTTTTTGACAATATTATTTACTTCAATTTCTGAGTAAATTTCTTTTTTTGTGGCATTTAAATCGTTGATTAGTTTTACCGTGAGAATAGAGGTTTTATTTGAAGCATAAACAATTTTTTCATGATACCCTTTGTAGTTTATTTTAATGGGTAATTTTTCATCAATAAGTAACACATAAAATTTCCCTTCCCAGTCTGAAGCGATTGTTTCGTTATTGTAAGTTACCGATGCAAATGCAATAGGAACGGCATTATCAAAATCAATAACCTGACCTTTAATTTTGGTTTGTGCCAATGAGCTTAACGAAAAAATGAAACACCAAAAACACCAAAAATAGTTCATGTAAATTATTTAAGTAGTTTACAAAGATATTTAAAATAAAAAATCCCGAGTGTTAATCGGGATTTAAATTTATACTTTCATGATTTCGGCTTCTTTAACCGCTAAAATTTCGTCAATTTTCTTAATGAATGAATCGGTTAATTTTTGCACATCGTCTTCTGCTTTTTTACAAATATCTTCTGCAGTTCCTTCTTTTTCTTCTTTTTTAATATCAGAATTAGCATCTTTTCTGTGGTTTCTAATCCCAATTTTTGCATCTTCTGCTTCCGCCTTAGCTTGTTTTACTAGGTCACGTCTTCTTTCTTCTGTTAAGGCAGGAATATTAATGATGATGTTGTCTCCATTATTCATTGGGTTTAACCCCAAATTTGCAATCATAATTGCTTTTTCAATAGGGTGTAACATGTTTTTTTCCCAAGGGGTAACGGTTAATGTTCTTGCGTCTGCGGCATTAATATT
>JACCDH010573077.1_pt1 | contig 10839 bp, 7 predicted proteins | sample 7442481 | NCBI WGS metagenome assembly JACCDH01 (sample SAMN15323433, study PRJNA562643) | freshwater metagenome | isolation source: river surface water | place: USA:Blue River Watershed | collected 2017-08-15 | reverse complement strand
ACCAATGACAATCATGTTGCGTTTGTTCGGATTGAAACGATGTTCTGCTTGCGCATGATATAGCGCACTTTTATCGAAAAATCCGCTGCCACCCTCACCAAAACTCTTCCTGTTGGTGATGTCGTTTTTGAGTGAATCAAATCTGGCGGTACCCACTTCATAACGGTCGTAAGTAGCAGAGTTGTGTGGTCTATTTTGAAAATTCGACCATTTGTTTGCAATTTTCCTGCATTCGTCTTGCCATTTCTGGATGAGATCCTTGTTGTTTTTGATGACCATATTCACACTATCGGCGAAAAGTGTTGGATTTTGGAAAGGGAAAATAACGGGATATCCAGAAAGTTTTTTGACCTTATTGGCGTAGAACGTTTTCCAAGCACTTTGATAATCGCCACCCCAAAGATCAGACGGTTTAGCCTTTTGTTGCAAGATGAGTGCTGTAAAGACGGCATCGTAGGTATTCCCAGCATCTTCTTGGGTAGCATAAACCCTAAAAAATCCGTTTTTGTGTTTGAATTCAAATCTATTTTGCCAAAAGCGTATATCGTTGAGGCTGTAGCGGTTGTCGCCCTGATATACAGTTGTTCCCATACCAAAATTGGTTTGGTAAATAAACTCCATTGATTTGTTTTTAAACGGTTTTGCTGCCAATGTAAGTGATGACTTGAGGTTGTAAGTATTGTAATCAACAATGTCTTTTTCCCAGTAACCTTCTCTGTAAAATTGACCTAAACCCGGAAAATCGAACATTCCAGATAATGAAGTCTTGTTATATTCACCGGGACCAGGAATTTCATCGCCGTAGCGGTTCACGGCATCATATCCACCGGGATTACTAGCATTGTGCAATGTGCCTTTCACTGGATCTTGATTGTTGGCTTCCCAGTCATAAGCTTTCATGTAATAAAAATTGGCTTTTATGGCGAAAAGATCTCTTCCTTTTTTGGATTTGAAAACATGGGCGTAACGAAGAGAATTCTCCATGAGTTGTCGTTCTCCAACTTTAAATTTATAGCTAAATCCGGGGGTTTTCCATGGATCCTTTGTGGTAATGCTGATCACTCCATTAAAAGCGCCAGGACCGTAGAAAGCAGAACTTGCGCCCACTACAATTTCTTGATTGTTTACATCCAGCTCTGAAGCTCCAAGAAAATTACCAAGAGAAAAGTTTAAACCAGGGCTTTGATTGTCGACACCATCAATAATTTGAAGTGTTCTCACTGGAGAAGTAGAATTAAAGCCCCTTGTATTCACTATTCTAAAACCCAAGCTCGCTGCTGTAACGTCAACCCCCTTTAGGTGCCCTAGAGCCTCGTAAAAGTCTGAGGCAGGGGTTTCTTTAATACTTTGTGAGGTCATGCTCTCAACTGTAAGTGGAGATTCTTTGAGTTTTTCTTTCAAACGGTTTTGCTTGATATTCACTTGACCAATTTTTTCAAGATCAAGTTTCAATTCAATGTTCCAAGGATTTTCGTCTTGATAGGTAACTTCAAAAGTTTCTCCCTGAACATTGATGGTGAATTTTGTATTTTTTTTTGGTAAATTGGGAAGGATAAATTGGCCATATTCGTCTGATTCTACAATGAGTTCACCTTTAGGCACCGTGTTGCCAATTTCATTTTGATTGGGGGAATATGAATCGAGAGCGTAAATGCTTGCAGCAATACCTTTCTGTGTGGCCTTATCAATGACTTTTCCAGGGAGCGACGATTGGGAAAAAACGGGATAAAAACTGCTTAAAAAAAGTATTACAAGTAGTTGTTTAATCATATGTGAATCAAGTGTTAATCGGTGCAAGATAAGGTATTTGAAATAAATATTGAAACACACGTTGCAAAAGATGCAAAAATCAATTCAAAATTAAATCTTAAAAATGCGTAAACTTGCAGTGTAAAACAATGGTTGAAAAAGATGTTCTTTTAAAAGCATGGGATTTGATGCAAACTGCCCGTGCAATGGCTGCAATTTATGAGGAAAACAGACCCATCACGAAGTATGTGCATAGTACATCGAAGGGGCATGAGGCCATACAAATTGCTGCTGGTTTTCATTTAAAACCAATTGATTACGTATATCCTTATTACAGAGATGAAAGCATGTTGCTTTCTATGGGGATGAAGCCAAAGGAGTTGATGTTGCAATTATTGGCCAAGGCCGACGATCCATTCAGTGGTGGAAGAACATACTACGCGCATCCTTCTTTGAAGCGCCCTGATATGCCCAAAATGCCGCATCAAAGCAGTGCTACCGGTATGCAGGCCATTCCAGCAACTGGTGCGGCGCATGGTATCAAATATTTGGAAGATCAAAATCTCATCACGAGCGCTGAAAAGCCAATTGTTTTGGTTTCTTTGGGGGACGGTTCTGTTACCGAGGGTGAAGTTGCAGAGGCATTACAAATGGCAGTATTGCACAAATTGCCCATTTTATTTTTAATTCAAGACAACGACTGGGGAATATCGGCGAGTGGCGATGAAATGAGAGCAATGGATGCTTTTGAGTATGCATTAGGCTTCAAAGGACTCAGGAGAATACGCATCAATGGATCAGATTTTGTGCAATGTCATGATGAGATGAAACGCGCAATTGATTTTGTACGAATCAATCGCGAGCCAATGCTTGTACATGCGAAAGTGCCTTTGTTGGGTCACCATACAAGTGGAGTTAGAAGTGAGTGGTATCGTGATGATTTAGACAAACATATGAGGCAGGATCCACTGCCAAAACTGGAACAGCTGCTTTTGAGTTTGGCTGAAACCAATGATAATTTAGAAGAAATCACGATCAAAGCAAAAGCTAGGGTACATGCCGACTTTGAAGAATCTAAATCGGCTGCAGATCCTGATCCTTCCACATTGTTTGATCACGTTGAAGCACCTACAACCATAAAGGTAGAAAAGGGAGAGAGAGCTCCAGAAGGTAAAGAGCCAATAATGATGGTAGATGCAGCCTTATTTGCTGTTGAAGAAATTTTGAGAAATCATCCTGAGGCCTTGTTGTACGGGCAAGACGTGGGGCATCGATTGGGAGGAGTTTTTAGGGAAGCGGCAACGTTATCAGAAAAATACGGAAGAAAACGAATTTTTAACACTCCTATACAAGAGGCTTATATTGTGGGAAGTACAGCAGGTATGAGTGCTGTGGGTTGTAAGCCTATTGTTGAAATTCAATTCGCCGATTATATTTGGCCTGGTGTGAATCAGTTGGTAACAGAATTGTCTAAGAGTTGTTACTTGAGTATGGGTAAATTTCCCGTAGCGAGTGTCATTCGTATCCCTACTGGCGCTTACGGTGGGGGTGGTCCATATCAATCTGGCACGGTGGAAAGTAGTTTATTGCCAATTAAAGGCATCAAAATTGCTTATCCTAGCAATGCTGCTGATATGAAGGGACTTATGAAAGCTGCTTTTTATGACCCAAATCCTGTAGTCATGTTTGAGCACAAGGGATTGTATTGGAGTAAAGTTCCAGGCACTGAATTGGCGAAAACACCTGAACCCTCCGAAGACTACGTCATTCCTTTTGGGCAGGCTAGAGTGGTATTGGAATGTTCAGAAGAATCTTTAGATATGGGTGAAACTGTAGGTGTGGTTACCTATGGAATGGGTGTTTATTGGGCATTGGCAGCCGCAAAAAAGCTACCTGGTCAGGTTGAAATCCTCGATCTGCGTACATTGGCACCTTATGATCAAGACGCAGTGTATGCCTTGACGAAAAAACATGGTAAAATTTTAGTATTGACAGAAGAAACAATTACCAACAGTTTTGCTGAAGCACTTGCTGGTAGAATCAGTAGAGATTGTTTTAGGTACTTGGATTCGCCGGTACAAACATTAGGTAGCAAAGATATTCCTGCTGTTCCACTCAATATGGGTATGGAGGCTGTGATGTTGCCGAATGCAGACAAAACCTACGAAGCCCTAAAAGATTTGCTCGAAGGATAATTTCCAGATTTATAAAAATTTCTTAACGAGTTTGAGTGATCCTGAGCTGTAAGGCGGATATTTCTGTTTTAGGTCGAACCAAAATCCCGTTTTTAGTACACTTTTTTTATGGGTAAATGCATCGAATCCGAATTTTCCATGGTAAGATCCTTGACCGCTATTACCAACACCGCCGAAGGGCATTTCCGGTGTAACTAGGTGCATGAGGGTGTTGTTGATGCATCCTCCACCAAATGAAACATTTTCGGTCATTCTTTTCACAAATCCTTTGTTGGATGAGAAAATATACAGAGCAAGAGGATTTGGATTTTTTTCAATGATTTGGGAAAGTTCGTCCTCATTTTGAAAAGAGATGATGGGTAAGATGGGTCCAAATATTTCTTCCTTCATGATAGGATGATCGAGGTTGCTTACTTTGACTAGGGTAGGCTCGATAAAAAGTTGTTCTTTATTGTAATTTCCACCGCAAAGTATTTCGCAACCATCGAGCAATTTGAGTAATCGGTTGAAATGGTGTTCGTTCACAATTTTTGTGTAATCCGCTGACTCTTCAATGTTTTTGCCATAAAAATCATGAATAGCCTGTTTCATGGAATCAACGAATTCATGGGTGAATTTTTCGTAGACCAGAATGTAGTCGGGAGCAACACAGGTTTGTCCTGCGTTGATTGTTTTACCCATTAAAATTCTATTTGCCGATGTTTTTACAGGGGTTGAGCCGTCAACAATACAAGGACTTTTCCCTCCTAATTCCAAGATAGTAGGAATGAGGTATTTTGCAGCGTGTTGAGCAATGCTTCTACCAACAGCGGTAGATCCAGTGAAAAAAATCAGATTTGGTTGGTAATTGTCAATGGCTTGTGGCACAATGTCGGCACCATTTCCCTCAATGATATCAATGTAACTCTCTGCAAATGTAGACCGAATCATTTTCGATATGAGTGAAGCGGTGTTTGGAGTTAACTCTGAGGGCTTTAGCAGAGCGGTATTTCCGCCGGCAATGGCTGCAACAAGTGGAGCAATTTGCAATTGAAACGGATAGTTCCATGGAGCGATGATCAAACATTTTCCGTATGGTTGGTGTATGATTTTGCTTTTTGATGGGAAAAGCGCCATTGGTGAAGCCGGCTTCAAAGGCTTCATCCAACGATGTAAATGTTTGATTGTATAATTTATTTCACTCAACACAAACCCAATTTCTGTGGTGTAAGTTTCAAATTCAGATTTTCCTAAATCTTGGCTCAGAGCTTCGATAATTTCATCTTGGTATGCTTCTATGGCACTTTTTAATAAAAGCAATTGTGATTTTCGAAATTCGTATGAAAAGGTGATGCCTTCCTGAAAATACTGTTTTTGTGTTTGTCCAAGATTGCTTAAATATGTCTTTGAATCCATGCGATATAAATGGTTGTAAATTTAGTAACAATCAATGACCTGAAAAGATTTATTGTTGAAAATGATAGAATCACCCTGTTTTTTCCCCATGAGTTGTTGTCCGAACGGTGAAACAGAAGAAATGACTTTGATTTTTTGTCCATCCACTAAAATATCGCCAACTGCAGGACCAAGAAAAACGAAAAGTTCGGTATTGCCTTGGGAAAGTTGTATCAATGTACCCAAAATAATAACGCCCTTAAACTCATGAAAATGTTCCATCATTTCTTCATTCATTTTAGTTTCTTCGAGCTGAGCTTCAGATCTTCTAATATCGGCTTGAATCATTTCTCTTTGGGTTTCGTATTTGTCGCCAGCGCTACTTTTTGTTTCCTGCTGAATGGCAAATCGTTCAGATTCAAGGCTTTCTTCAATATTGGATTTGGTACTTTGAATTTTGTTTTTAATGGCCCGAATGACTTCTAGTTTGTTGGGTAAATTCATGATTCGAAGTTCGGAATAATTTGAGAGTTTATCATCCCTCAAAATAAAAAAAAGAAAGAGCGCGATTTTGATTGTAAATTTGCAAAAAATTAGAATATGTCAGCACCAAACACCATAGTTTTGAACACCATAGAAGAAGCCATCGAAGACATTAAAAACGGCAAAGTTGTGATTGTTGTAGACGATGAAGATCGCGAAAACGAAGGCGATTTTCTCACTGCTGCGCGCAACATGACGCCTGAATTGGTGAATTTTATGGCCAAGGAAGGACGTGGTTTGATTTGTGTGCCCTTAACAGAGGAGCGCTGTGAGGAACTTGGATTGGACATGATGGTAGGAAAGAATACAGCCACACATGAAACTGCTTTTACTGTGAGTGTTGATTTGTTGGGACATGGATGCACTACGGGCATTTCAGCTCAAGACAGATCTAAAACCATCATGGCGTTAATAGATCCTCATGTGAATCCGGAGGAATTGGGAAAGCCGGGACATATTTTCCCTCTCAGAGCCAAAAAAGAAGGCGTTTTAAGGAGGGCTGGACATACAGAAGCGGCCATAGATTTGGCAAGAATGGCTGGATTCGAGCCAGCGGGTTGTATCGTAGAAATTTTGAATGAGGATGGTACGATGGCTAGATTGCCTGATTTGGTTACTGTGGCTCAAAAGTTCAATTTGAAAATTGTGAGCATTGAACAGCTCATCAAATATAGAATTGCACATGAGAGTTTGATTAGAAGGGAAATTTCGGTGCAAATGCCCACAAAATTTGGCGATTTCGACTTGGTGGCTTACAAACAAAAAGATACAGAACAAGAACACTTGGTGTTGATGAAAGGGACATGGGAAGCAGATGAGCCAGTTTTGGTAAGGGTTCATAGCAGCTGTCTCACAGGTGATATTTTTGGTAGTTGCCGATGCGATTGTGGAGAGCAACTTCAAAAAGCCATGGAACGAATTGAAGAGGAGGGAAAGGGCATCATTGTTTACATGAATCAGGAGGGACGTGGCATTGGCCTTTTGAACAAGTTGAAAGCTTATAAACTCCAAGAGCAAGGTTTAGATACGGTTGAAGCGAACTTGCAACTCGGATTTGGCATGGATGAGCGCGATTATGGGGTTGGTGCACAGATTATTCGCGATATGGGAATTACAAAAATACGTTTGATGAGTAACAATCCGAAGAAACGCACCGGCTTGATTGGATATGGACTTGAAATTGTAGAGAATGTTCCGTTGTTGGTTCAACCCAACCCACACAATGCCAAATATTTAGATACAAAAAGGGCCAAAATGGGACACATCATTTAAGAGAGATTATGATTACTGTAAAACCTGAAGAAACACCCATTCCACAACTGCATCAGTTTTTGATTGGAAGCATAGGCCCAAGGCCGATATGTTTTGCAAGTACAATGAGTGAGGATGGCAAACCTAATTTGGCACCATTTAGTTTTTTTAATGTATTTAGCGCGAATCCACCAATTGTGGTTTTTGCTCCAAACAATAGTGGCAGAGATGGTACACCCAAACATACCTATTTAAATGTAAAAGCCGTTCCACAAGTTGTGATCAATGTGGTTTCAATGAATATGTTAAATCAGATGAATTTGGCAGCGGCACCTTGGGAGTATGGTGTAAGTGAATTTGAAAAAGCTGGTTTTACCCCTGTAAATTCTGAACTGATAAAACCGTTTAGGGTAGCTGAAAGTCCAGTTCAAATGGAATGTGAAGTCATTGAGGTGAAGGAAATGGGTACAGGAGGAGGCGCAGGTAATTTAGTGATTTGTAAAGTTGTGCGATTGCACATCAACGAAGATGTGTTGAACGCTGAAGGCAAAATTGACCAACATAAAATGAACCTGGTTGGCAGATTGGGAGGCAGTTGGTATTGTAAAACAGACACAGACAGCCTGTTTGAATTATCACAACCCATGCTAAAAACCATTGGATACGATGCTTTGCCTGTGTTGTTGAAGCAGAGTGAATTGCTGACAGCAAATGATTTAGGGAAAATTGGATGTTTGGCAGAATGGCCAACCATGTCTGAAATAGAATCAGCTTGGGAGCAATACGGACTTGGCGATGTGCATGCCACCGCCAAGAAATTGGTTGATCAAGGAGATTACAAAGCCGCATTGGCTTTGTTCATGAAATTAGATTAGTTCAACAGCTCTTTCACAAGTTGTGAAATGAGTTTGCCATCTGCTTGGCCGCCAAGTGCTTTCATTGCCAGTGGAATCACTTTGCCCATATTTGCCGCACCAGACAACCCAGATTCAGTGATGATGGCTTGAACCTTTTCACGCACCTCAGCTTCACTCATTTGGGCAGGTAAAAATTCTTCTATGATGGCAAGTTCAGCTGATTCTACAGAAGCCAAGTCTTCTCGGCCTTGAGTTTTGTATATTTCCAATGAATCTTTTCGTTGTTTAGCAAGCTTTTGAAGCGTTTTGATGCACATATCGTCGGTTACTTCTGTTACTCCTTCTCCAGTTTGCAGTAGTAGGAAGGCGCTCTTAATTCCGCGCAATGCTCTTAACCTATCGGCTTCTTTGGCTTTCATAGCCGTAATAATGCCTGCGTTTACTTGTTCAATCAGATTCATTTTGCAAAGATACAAAACAACTTTGTTTCCGTATCTTTGCACTTTCCAATTTTTATGTCAATCGAAAGACCTGTTCGCGTACGTTTTGCCCCGAGTCCTACTGGACCATTGCACATTGGAGGTGTTAGAACTGCACTTTATAACTTTTTACTTGCGAGAAAACATGGTGGAACCATGATTTTACGTATTGAAGATACAGATCAAAACCGTTTTGTACCTGGAGCTGAAGAATATATTCGCGAAAGTTTGAAGTGGGTTGGTATTGAAATTGATGAAGGACCAGAACAAGGCGGTCCTCATGCACCGTATCGCCAGAGTGAGCGTAAGCCGATGTATCGTCAATATGCGGAGCGCTTGATTGACGAGGGACTTGCGTATTACGCTTTTGATACGGAGGAAGATTTGGAGCAGATGCGCAAACGATTGGAAGCTTCAAAAATGCAACCAGCATATGATGCTGTTAGCCGAATGGGAATGAAAAATTCATTGACCTTATCTGCAGATGAGGTGAAAGAACGTTTGGATCGAGGCGATAATTATGTAATACGCATCAAATTGCCTAGAAAAGAAGAGGTTCGTTTTCACGATGTAATAAGGGGTTGGGTGTCGGTGAATACCAGCACCATGGATGACAAGGTTTTGCTCAAAGGTGACGGAATGCCAACTTATCATTTGGCCAATGTTGTAGATGATTATTTGATGGAAATTTCACACGTGATAAGGGGGGAAGAATGGTTGCCAAGTGCTCCTCTTCACGTGATGCTGTATCGATATTTAGGTTGGGAAGATAAAATGCCAAATTTTGCGCATTTACCTTTATTGTTGAAACCTGAAGGGAATGGAAAATTGAGCAAGAGAGATGGCGATCGATTGGGTTTCCCTGTGTTTCCAATAGATTGGACAGATCCTAAAACTGGAGAGAAGAGTTCTGGTTACAGAGAATCTGGTTATTACCCTGAAGCTGTTGCAAATATGCTCGCTTTATTGGGCTGGCATCCGAGCGACAATCAGGAGATTTTTAGCATGGATGAGTTGATCCAGGCATTTTCATTAGAAAGGGTGAGTAAGAGTGGTGCTAAATTTGATGTCAACAAGGCATTTTGGTTTAATCAGCAATATTTGAATCAAAAGTCAGTTGGTGAAATTTACGAAAGTATTGAGGGAATTTTTTCGCAGAAATACGGAAATGTGGACCGCAGTTACGCGGAAACCATTGTTTCTATGATGAGGGAAAAATATCAATTTGCCAGAGAAATTCCAGACGCTGCATCTTATTTTTTCATTGAACCAACTGTTTTTGATGAGGAAGTGATTCGTAAAAAGTGGAAGCCTGAGACAAATGGTTTGATTCAAGAGTTGGGACAATATTTCTCAGACCAGAATTGCAAGAGTCATTTAGAATTTGAAGCAAGTTTTAAGCAGTTTTGTGAGATGAAAGGCATTAAAACAGGAGAAATTTTACAACCTTTGAGGGTGGCTGTTTCAGGTGTTGCAATGGGTCCTCCGATATTTGAAATGCTGGCGTTGTTTGGAATTGAAAAAGTACAAGCTCGTTTGCAAGTGTGTACGAATTCGGTAAAACTTTAATGTTCACAGATTAAATTTGTATAAAAGGTTTACTTTTGGCATTAGGAATCCTTATTTTCGCCTTTTAAATAATTAAATAATAAACAAAAATCATACGATGAATTCAATTTCTCGATTAAATGTAATCATGGGTTGGCTAATGTTTGCCATCTCTTTGGTTGTTTACACACTCACATTAGAGCCATCGGTTAGTTTGTGGGATTGTGGTGAATTTGCTTCTGCGGCATACAAGTTACAAGTGGTTCACCCTCCAGGGGCGCCTTTGTTTTTGATGATAGGAAGGATATTCTCCTTATTTGCGAGCACCCCTGAAAACGTAGGTTTTTGGGTAAATATGCTTTCTGCTGTTGCTTCTGCGGGCTGTGTAATGTTCACTTACTGGATTACAGTGATGTTTGCTCAGAAATTGGTTTCTGACGAGAACAAAAACAAAACGATACTGGTAATTTCTGCTGGTATTGTGGCTGCATTAACCAACACTTTCTTAGATTCGTTTTGGTTTAGTGCGGTTGAAGCAGAGGTTTATGCATTGAGTTCATTTTTTACGTCCCTCACCTTCTGGGCTTTGTTGAGGTGGTACACCACTGAAGATAGCAAATTGGTTGACCGCTGGATTGTATTTATTGGCTTCATGATTGGATTGGCGTTGGGTACGCATATGTTGAACTTACTTGTTATTCCTACAGTTTGTTTGGCTTACTACTTCAAGAAATATACCGTGACTCCCAAAGGTGTTATCATGGCTCTAATTGGTAGCGGTGTGGCACTCGGGTTCGTGATGAAAATTGTTTACCCAGGTATTCCTTGGTTGTTGGCAAACTT
>JACCDH010850789.1_pt1 | contig 10840 bp, 10 predicted proteins | sample 7442481 | NCBI WGS metagenome assembly JACCDH01 (sample SAMN15323433, study PRJNA562643) | freshwater metagenome | isolation source: river surface water | place: USA:Blue River Watershed | collected 2017-08-15 | reverse complement strand
GTTCTTAGTGGTAATATAACGACTAGTTCCAGCCATGCCAGAAGTCTTGTGCTCTGTGCACTCTAATATTACTTGAACTCTGTTTCCTTTACGTGCCATGATGGTATATTATTATACTTAATTACTTAGTTTCTTAGTTAGATTTTTTCTCCAGCTGCTCTTAATTCTTTCACAACTGCACCTAAACCATTTTTGTTGATCGTTCTTAAAGCATCAGTTGATACTTTTAAAGTGATCCAACGATCTTCTTCTGCATAAAAGAAACGCTTCTTTTGCAAATTTGGAAGAAAACGACGCTTCGTTTTGATATTAGAATGCGATACACTGTTTCCAGTCATCGGTTTCTTTCCTGTTATCTGACATACTCTAGCCATGAGAAATAATTTTTTACGGACGGCAAAGGTAAGTAAATAACCCTTACTATCCCATTTTTTTTAAGTTTTTTTATTCTAAACGCTCAATTTGACCAAAATATTGCTAAAACATTGAAAATCTTAGCCTTATAATTGACCAAAACCCCATTAAGCATACATTTCTGCCCTTAGTTCTTGCACCCTTTTATCCTCCATATATTCATCAAAGGTCATTAATCGGTCAATGATTCCTTTGGGTGTTAATTCAATCACTCTATTGGCCACTGTTTGCATGAAAGTATGGTCATGAGAAGTCATTAAAACAATCCCTGGATAGTTTTGACAACCTTCGTTAAAACTTTGGATACTTTCCAAATCCAAGTGGTTGGTTGGCTGATCCAAAACTACCACATTGGGGTTTTGTAACATCATTTTACTAACCATACAACGCACTTTTTCACCTCCACTTAAAACGTTGGTTTTTTTCATTACGTCGTCTCCACTAAATAACATCTTCCCTAAGAAACCTCTGATAAATGGCTCATCGGCATCCGTTACATGCGCTGGCACAAATTGTCTTAACCAATCTATCAAAGTCAACGGATTGGTGAATTCTTCATTATGCTCCATGGGTAAATAAGCCTTAGTGATGGTTGTTCCCCATTCAAATGATCCACTATCCGCTTTCCCGTTTTCATTGATGATTTCAAAGAAATAAGTAATTGCTAGAGGATCTTTACTTAAGAAAGCGATTTTATCATTTTTGCTTACCGAGAAAGTAACGTCTTTAAACAAGACACGTCCATCTACTTCCTTTTGCAAACGCTCTACATTTAAAATTTGATTACCCACTTCACGCAATGGCTGAAAGATAATGCCAGGGTACTTTCTATTAGATGGCTCAATTTCTTCGATGGTTAATTTTTCTAAAGCTTTTTTACGAGAAGTAGCTTGCTTACTCTTACTTGCATTGGCAGAGAAACGCGCAATGAAGTCTAATAATGCAGCACGCTTTTCTTCGTTCTTTTTATTCTTATCACTCATTTGTCGCGCCATCAATTGTGAAGACTCATACCAAAATGAATAGTTACCTGTGAACGTTTTAATCTTAGAACGATCCACGTCTGAAACATGGGTACACACTGTATCTAAAAAGTGACGATCGTGACTTACCACCAATACAATATTTTCATAATCGGCTAAAAAATTCTCTAACCAACCAATGGTTTCAATATCCAAACCGTTGGTAGGCTCATCTAGCAATAATATATCTGGATTTCCAAATAGGGATTGTGCCAACAATACACGCAATTTAAAATTACTAGGAATGTCCTTCATTAAGGATTGATGCATATCTTCCTTCACCCCTAAATCACTTAATAAACTTGCTGCATTGCTCTCGGCTTCGTATCCTCCCATTTCACCAAACTCTGCTTCTAACTCTCCCGCCTTTAATCCATCCTCTTCGGTAAAATCTTCTTTGGCATACAATGCATCTTTTGCATGCATAACATCCCACATGCGCTTATGCCCTTGCATTACTGTATTCAATACCGTTTGCTCATCAAACTCAAACTGATTTTGTTTCAAGAAAGACATACGCTCCCCTGGCGTAATTTCAACCGAACCTTTTGTAGGCTCAATTTCACCACTTAATATTTTTAAGAAGGTAGATTTACCTGCACCATTGGCACCGATAATTCCATAGCAATTTCCTTTGGTGAAGCTAATATTCACTTCATCAAATAACACCCTTTTACCAAAGGACAATGTAATGTTTCTAGCACTAATCATATATGTAGGTTAATTTGAGGTCGCAAAGTTAAGCAAATAATGCTTACCAATTGGAACGGGCTGTAGCCGACACGGATAAGTCGTCAAAAGCACCCGCCATAAATTTATAATGGGCAGTAATGGCAATCATCGCTGCATTATCGGTACAATATTCAAATTTTGGTAAGTAAACTTTACAGTGTGTCTTTTTACCAAGCTCCTGCACCCCTGCTCTTAACCCCGAATTTGCGCTTACGCCTCCTGCAATGCATATTTCACGAATGCCGGTTTGTTGTATTGCCTTTTTCAATTTCTTCATTAATATTTCAACTATCGTGTATTGAACAGAAGCACATAAATCATTCAAATGGGCTTCAATAAACCCTGGCTCCTGTTTTTGTAAAAAATACAAGACACTCGTTTTTAAACCACTAAAAGAATAATTTAAATCAGGCACCAATGGCCTTGCAAATTCAAATGCTTTAGGGTTGCCTAGTTGAGCTAGTTTGTCTAACACAGGGCCACCAGGATAAGGCAATCCAATAATTTTTGAAATTTTATCAAAGGCTTCGCCTGCAGCATCGTCAATGGTTTCTCCTAATATGATTAATTCGGCCGGGCTATTACATTGTACAATTTGTGTATGTCCACCGCTCACTGTTAAACATAAAAATGGGAAGTTTGGACGCTCATCCGCAATTAAATTGGCCAATACATGTGCCTGCATGTGATGTACTGATATCAATGGTTTCCCCAATGTTAACGCTAAGGATTTTGCAAATTGCGCGCCCACCAATAAGGAGCCAATTAAACCTGGTGCTTGGGTAAAAGCAATGGCATCGATTTGTGCTAATCTTTCAAAATGTGAAAGCGTAGGAAAAGCAGTTTTAAGGGATTCCTCCACCACTGGAACGATATTTTCCATATGCGCGCGGCTCGCTAATTCGGGTACTACACCCCCAAATTTTTCATGCACTGCTTGATTGGCAATAAAATTGGATCTTATTTTCCCATCCACAATCACAGAGGCTGCGGTTTCATCACAGGAGGATTCAATGGCTAATATGGTAATGGCTTGTACAGACACTGCGCGAAGTTAGTCAAAACACTTTGTTTACTTTATTCCAAAAGGGAGTAAACTAAATTACTTTGTCCTGATGGCTTCCACTGGATTCATTTTTGCAGCGATAGATGCCGGAATAATGCCAGATATCATACCTAAAATAATACAAATGCTTAGGGCTAAAAATACGATGCTTGGCGCTATAAATATAGGGAAAGGCAACACTGCCCCCAGGGCCATCGTGAGCAGCCAAACAAGCAATAAACCCACTAAACCCCCAATGATGCATAAAAAGGCGCTCTCCAAAAGAAATTCATATAGTATGGTACTGCTTTTGGCACCAATGGCTTTTTTGAGTCCAATTTGACTAGTGCGTTCCCGCACGGTTACGAACATAATATTAGCCACACCAAATGCCCCAACTAACAAGGATAAGCCCGCTATCGCCCAGCCCCCTTGGTTAATGGCGCCAAATACATTTTCAATTTGATCCTTGAATTGTGCCACGTCATTGCAAGTAAAGTTGTCCTCCTGTGTAGGACTAAGTTTGCGTAACTGACGCATGATGCCGTTTAATTCATCCTGCAAAGCCTTGGAAGGAATGCCGGATTTGGCTTGCACCATGATATATGGATTGTTATTATCTGGATTAAATACAGAAGCGAAATAATAATAAGGAACGATGACCGTTTTATCATAATCAAAACCTCCAATCATGGAGCTTCCTTGTTTTTCAATTACCCCAATTACCAATAGCCTTCTTCCTCCGTATGAAATGGTTTTATCAATGGCCTTTTCAGGTTTTCCATATAATTCTTCGGCTACCTGATAGCCAATGACGCAGTATGGAACACCTCGATTAAAATCGGTGTCATTAAAATAACGCCCTTTTTGAATGTTAAAGGTTTGAATTTTATTGAAATCGTTGGTTACGCCATATAAGTTAACCCCTTTTAATTGATTTTCTTCGAAGGTGAAACTAGCAGTTGAAGAAACAAAAAAGGCAATATTAGAAGCTAAATTGGAACGCTTTTGGATGTAATCCATCTCAGTCACTTTCATGTTTGGACGTTTTACAAACTTCCACCATGGGTAATCAGGGCCTCCATTATAATCCCATTTATCGATAAAAATAGTGTTGTTTCCCAAGCCTGATAAATCATTATTGATTTTTGACTTTAAACTATCAATCGTAGCCAGTACACCAATAATGCAAAATATCCCAATGGTGATGCCAAAAAGAGATAAAAAGGTCCTTAATTTATTCACCTTTAGCTCCTGTAAAGCCATTTTAAAACTATTCCAAAGTATGGATAACACCTTTATCATGTTGTAAAAATAGCTGAAATAAGCATTCATTAACCAAACTTTATGCGAACGGTCATTTAACTATCTAAATGCACAATTTGTTAAGGTATTTTGCTTTACTCCTTAAAATCATTCAAACGATTGGTAGCTAGTATTAAATTGATGCGTATTTTTGCGTCGATTTTTAAATCATCAACAATATGAGCTCCAAAAATATGTTTACCTCCTCGGTAGGGAAAAAATTAGTAATGGCCTTCACAGGAATTTTCTTAATTCTGTTTTTAATTGTTCATGCAGGATTAAACGCTTGTATTTGGGCAAATGACGAAGGATTAATGTTTAACAAAGCGGCTCACTTTATGGGAAGTTTTGTTGTACCGCGTATTTTAGAAGTAGGCCTTTTCTTGGGTATCTTTTTACACATCATTCAAGGTTATTTATTAACCTTAGAAAACAGAAGTAAAAGAGCAATAGATTATGCAGTAAATTATTCAAAAGGAAGTAAATGGTATAGCCGAAGTATGGCTTTGTTAGGTACTTTACTTTTAATGTTTTTAGTAATGCATATTTATCATTTTTGGACACCTAGTCGATTAGGCGGAATTGGAGGGATAAAGTCATTAACCGTATTTGATAAGAATGGTGTTGAATACCACAACTTATATGCTGAAATGAAATTGGTATTTGAAAACATTTACGTAGTTATTGTATATGTGTTAGCATGTGGATCACTTGGCTACCACTTAGCACATGGTTTTCAAAGTGCATTTAAAACAATTGGTATTCACAACAAAAAATACCATGCCATCATCAGCACTATTGGATATGGTTTCTCCATATTCATTTCATTAGTATTTGCGATGATGCCAATTAGTTTTTATTTTGGTTTGGTTAAATAAAAAAATATTCTACACTTTAGATAAAAGATTTTAATATGTTAAACTCAAAAATACCTGCAGGAAATTTAGACGACAAATGGGTGGATTATAAAGGTCACTGTAAATTGGTGAACCCTGCAAATAAAAGAAAAATGGAAGTGATTGTGGTGGGTACCGGTTTAGCTGGTGCAAGTGCCGCTGCTTCCTTAGGTGAATTAGGCTATAAAGTAAAAGCATTTTGCTTTCAAGATAGTCCACGTCGTGCGCACAGTATTGCAGCACAAGGTGGAATTAACGCTGCTAAAAACTATCAGAATGATGGTGATAGTGTTTTTCGTTTATTTTATGACACGATTAAAGGAGGTGACTACCGTGCGCGTGAAGCAAACGTTCATCGTTTAGCGGAAGTGAGTGTGAATATTATTGACCAATGTGTTGCACAAGGTGTTCCATTCGCACGTGAATATGGTGGATTATTAAGTAACAGAAGTTTTGGTGGCACACAGGTACAAAGAACTTTTTATGCTGCAGGACAAACTGGTCAGCAATTATTAATAGGTGCTTACCAAGCTTTAGAGCGTCAGGTAGCATTAGGCAATGTAACCATGTATTCCCGTCACGAAATGTTAGATATAGTGAAGATTGACGGAAAAGCAAAAGGGATCATCGCCAGAAATTTAATTACAGGTGAATTAGAAAAGCATTTTGGATACGCAGTATTATTATGTACAGGCGGATATGGTAATGTGTTTTATTTATCAACCAATGCAATGGGATCGAATGTAACTGCTGCATGGAAAGCGCATAAACAAGGTGCTTATTTCGCCAATCCATGTTTCACACAAATTCACCCGACATGTATTCCTGTTTCTGGTGACCATCAGTCTAAATTAACATTGATGTCTGAGTCTTTAAGAAACGACGGTCGTATTTGGGTACCTAAAAAACAAGGGGATGATCGCAAACCAAACGATATTCCTGAAGAAGAAAGAGATTATTATTTAGAGCGTCGCTACCCTGCCTTCGGAAACTTAGTACCTCGTGACGTAGCTTCTCGTGCCGCAAAAGAAAGATGTGATGCAGGATATGGCGTTGGTACTTCTAAGCAGGCGGTTTATTTAGATTATGCTGCTGCCATTGAGCGTTATGGTAAAACAGAAGTAAGCAAGAAAGGCTTAAGCAATGTGAGCCATGAAGATATTATTGCTTTAGGTAAGGAAGTCGTAAAAGAAAAATACGGCAACTTATTTGATATGTACGCAAAAATCACAGGTGAAAATCCATACGAAGTACCAATGCGTATTTATCCAGCGGTTCACTATACCATGGGTGGATTATGGGTAGATTATGAATTACAAACCAATGTACCAGGATTATATGCATTAGGAGAAGCTAACTTTAGCGACCATGGTGCCAACCGTTTAGGGGCATCTGCGTTGATGCAAGGTTTGGCAGATGGTTATTTTGTTATCCCTTATACTTTAGGAAATAATTTAGCCGATGAAATTTACAATCCTCCAATTCCTACCACTCATCCTGCATTTGAAGCGGCTGAAAAAGCCGTAGCTGATCGCATTCAAAAATTAAAAAATATTAATGGTACGCAATCAGTAGAAAGTTTCCATAAGCGATTAGGGAAAATTATTTGGAATGAGTGTGGAATGTCAAGAAGTGAAGCTGGCTTAAAAAAGGCGATCGCTGATGTTCAAGCATTGAAAAAAGAATTTTGGAGTGATGTAAGAATCCCAGGTGAGATTAACGAATACAATCCTGAATTAGATAAAGCCAATCGTGTGGCAGACTTTATTGAATTAGGAGAATTAATGTGTGTTGATGCTTTAAATAGAAATGAAAGCTGTGGTGGTCACTTTAGAGAAGAATACCAAACACCCGATGGCGAGGCTTTAAGAGACGACGAAAATTATATGTATGTTGCTGCATGGGAAGCTACAGGCGAACATCAATGGCAATTACATAAGGAAGAATTAAAGTATGATGTCATTAAACCTTCTCAACGTAACTACAAATAAATAAACCAATTAACTACCAGTATAACTAATTATAATATGGCACACAATAACTTAAATTTAAAATTGAAAGTTTGGCGTCAAAAAAATGCAACTACTCCAGGTGCATTTAAAACATATGAAGTAAATGAGATTTCAGATGAAATGTCATTTTTAGAAATGTTAGACGTTTTAAATGAAAAATTAATTGTAACAGGTGACGAGCCTATTGCATTTGATCATGACTGTAGAGAAGGTATTTGCGGAATGTGTTCTTTATATATTGATGGGAAGCCACATGGCCCTTGGCAAGCAAATACCACTTGCCAATTACATATGCGTGCCTTTAAGGACGGAGACACTATTACCATTGAGCCATGGAGAGCCAACGCTTTCCCAATTGTAAAGGACTTAACGGTTGACCGTGGCGCATTTGATAGAATCATTCAAGCGGGTGGATACGTAAGTGTTAATACAGGTAATGCAGTAGATGGAAACAGTTTACCTATTGAAAAAGACAATGCCGACGCTGCTTTTGCTGCAGCAATGTGTATTGGTTGTGGTGCTTGTGTGGCTGCATGTAAAAATAGCTCAGCGATGTTGTTTTTAAGTGCTAAAGTTTCTCACTTAGCCTTATTACCACAAGGAGAGCCTGAAAGAAAATCTCGTGTATTAAATATGGTGGCTCAAATGGACAAAGAAGGATTCGGATCTTGTACCAATACAGGTGCTTGTGAAGCAGCTTGTCCAAAAGAAATTTCAATTGCTAATATCGCTCGTTTAAATAAAGAGTATTTAAGAGCAGGATTAACTGCAGAATAGTGTCCAACACTTATTTTCAGTTTAAACAATTTATCGTGCATCAGGAACATACCGCCATGAAGGTATGTACTGATGCATGTTTATTTGGGGCCTGGTTGGCCAAGGATGAAAATTTAAAAACTGCATCAACCCTTTTAGATATTGGCACGGGTACTGGGTTATTAAGCTTAATGGTTGCTCAATCGATTGCAGAAAACAAAAAAAGCAATACAAAAATTACCGCTGTTGAAATTGAACCAGCCGCTGCCAATGAAGCTAAAAGCAATTTTAATATAAGCCCCTGGTCCAATGAGATTGAACTCATTAATGGTCCCATTCAAGCATTAAGCCAACCCTTATTTGATTGTATTTTCACCAATCCCCCATTTTACGAAGGGGATTTAATTTCTATGAGTGATAAAATGAATTTAGCGGCGCATAGCAAAGCATTGCCATGGACTGATTTAACGGAGTCAGTATCCAATTTACTCAATTCCAATGGCTATTACTATGTTTTAGTGCCCGCCTTACGCGCTTATACCATGCAAAAATTAGCAGGACAAAAAGGCTTGCAATTAATGGAAGAAGTGGTAGTCTATAATGCAGCAAAACAAAAGCCGATTAGAGCAATGCAAAAATTTAAAAAAATGGAAGCAACCAATTTAGCAGTCACTAGAAATAATTTTATGATTAAGGATGCAGACAATAATTATTCTGCTCATTTTAAGCAATTACTTGCACCCTTCTACTTGCACTTATAAACTAATGCTTTGCATAATTACTTAAATACTGGTAAGCCTTAGTTAACTTACCATGCGCTAAAATAGTAGCATTGGTAATAATTTCATTTCCTTCCCCAATTAAATCAGGTAAAACATATTTAATTAACTGTTCCCCAAAAAAACGACTCGCATCTCTTGGTAATTCGTTGGGTAAATTGCCTACTGCCATCACATCAATACTATTGGGCAAATAAGGCGCAGTTTTTTTTATTGAATTTATTTCAACACCATATACTGGCTCTTCGCTAGTTGCATCACCTAAATTAATAGGAACACTGCCATGGGCATCATCAGTAATATCTGCAATGGTTGTTAATGCAATATTATCTTCCTTTAATTCATCAATGGTAAATAAGGGAGGAATTCCTTTTTCCCAATAAATACCATTCATTAACACATGCGTATTTTTTAGATATCGGTTATAAACACAATCATAATTTTGTGGGTTTTCATGAAAATCTAATCTTTCATATAATCCAGTTTCTTTATGAACATACAAATCACGTCCTTTTAAATGAACATACACTGGATAAGCATAATTCCGATGAATGTATTCATCAGGCTCTACTTGTTGTACATCCATTAAATTCATGATTTCTAAAATACCATGCGCCACCCTACCTGATCCTGTTACGGCAATTTTAATATTGGGTAGCTTTAACCCAAAATAAGTATGCACCAATTCCATATAATCCTTTACATCTTTCACCCTTCCTAACTGAAATGCTTTTGTCCGATTGCCATAAGCCATAATCCCATTATGGGCACCAACAATACCCGCAAAAAAACCAAACCCAATAAGTCTTTGCCCATCCTCATGTGCCAGACATTCATAATCAATCATCGTAATTTCCTTATCCATCATTGCATGAAACAAGGATTGATTATAGGGTTGCTCTTTTTTGGTATGAGAGAAAAACAAATAGGTTTTGCCTTTAATTAATTGTGCTATAGGTACTTCTTTAATACCCAACAATAAGTCAGCTTCGCTAATATCAGTAACAACTTTAATACCTTCCCTTTCGTATTCCTTATCTGAAAAACACCTTGAGGAGGAGGATTCCACTAAAATATCCCAATGGGGGAAATTAGCTTTAAACCAGGCACATTGCTTGGGCGTTAAAGCTACCCGATTGTCACTGGGAACTTTTCCCTCTTTAATAAGTCCTACTATTGGCATTTGACTAATTTTGCACAATATACAAAAGATAGAAATGAATTTTTTTGAATTATTTGGTTTACCTATTGCTTTTAAAGCTGATAAAAATCAGTTAAGGTTGGCATTTATGAATATTCAAAGGGCATCCCACCCTGATAAATTCATACAAGGTAGTGAAGCCGAACAGGAATTGGCTTTAGAACAATCGGCTTTGGCCAATAAAGGTTTTACCCTACTTAATAATCAAGAAAAAATAATTCCCTATGTACTCGAAATAACGGGACATATTCAAACAGACGAAAAGTACAATCTAGCGCCCGACTTTTTAATGGAAATGATGGAGTTAAATGAGGGCTGGATGGATGCTGATTCGGAAGAGGCAAAACAAAATATATTGAACCAAATTAATACATTAAAAAATGACATTTTTAGCCCCATTCAAGCCTATTTGGAAGCTGATTCGATCCATGTTATTCCCCAAGAAGCAATGCTGCAAATAAAGGACTATTACTACAAGAAAAAATACCTTGACCGTATTTTGGAAGATTTCCACCATTAACGTAATATTGCATCCCGCCTGGATAACTTGTTTATCCGAATAATAATGCCCAGATGGCGGAACTGGTAGACGCGCTAGACTCAAAATCTGGTTATCGCAAGGTAGTGCAGGTTCGATTCCTGTTCTGGGCACAAACCCTGTCACGCAAGTGACAGGGT
>JACCDH010560921.1_pt1 | contig 10845 bp, 12 predicted proteins | sample 7442481 | NCBI WGS metagenome assembly JACCDH01 (sample SAMN15323433, study PRJNA562643) | freshwater metagenome | isolation source: river surface water | place: USA:Blue River Watershed | collected 2017-08-15 | reverse complement strand
CTATCGAGGAAGAGCGCGATGTTCCTCCTGCGGTAATGGAGGAGAGCAAGAAGATCCTTGCAGCGGGTGTTGAGTTCATGGCTATCAACCAGTCGGTTTCGTCCCGTCAAATTGAGGAATTACAAAAGTCGCAGCCAAACCTGGCTACCTTCGGCTTCAGTGAGCTGTTATCGATGGACCCAGACACTGGCGAATACGAGGGCGGTTATTTCGATCTAATCGATGGCGCACTAATGTCACTTACATTCGATCGTGGCTAAACCGGTTCTGAGCATCAAGGACGCGTCCCTCAGTTTTGGTGAAAAGAAACTTTGGGAGTCGCTAAACCTAGATGTCGCACCTGGCGAATTCATCGCGGTGCTCGGAACCAACGGCTCGGGCAAGACAACTCTGCTAAAGGCAATCCTCGGCCAGCAGGCAATCGACTCGGGTAGCATCGAACTATCGGGCAAACCGATCAGGCGTGGCTCACGCGACATTGGCTACATACCGCAGCATCGATCGGTCGATTCGGCAACGCCGCTGCTTGCTCGGGACTTGCTGACTTTGGGTCTTAGTGGGCAGAAGTACGGCGTCGGCTTCCGCGTGCGCAAAGACCGCGCCAAGGTTGAGCACATTCTCGGTTGCATCAACGGTCACGAGCTTGCCCGCAAACCGATCGGTGAACTCTCCGGAGGCGAATTACAAAGATTCCGCGTCGGCCAAGCGGTCATAGATGAACCGGACCTAATTCTTGCCGACGAGCCGCTTAGCGCACTCGACCCTGCCCAGCAGAAGATCATCGCCGAACTGCTCGACCAGGAGCGCAAGGAGCACAAAGCGGCTGTCCTGTTTGTGACGCACGACGTCAACCCGGTCCTGTCGATGGTTGACCGAGTGCTCTACCTGGCCAATGGTCGGTTTCGAATCGGCACACCCGAAGAGGTCATGCGCTCAGAGGTGTTGAGTGAGCTTTACGGAACCGAGATTGATGTGGTTCGAAACCAGGGACGCATCCTGGTTGTCGGAACCCAGACGCATCACCACCACCCAGAAGAGGAGTGGTCATGATTTTCGACTTCAGCAACTACGACCAACTCCTCCCGCTAGTCACCAACTCTCTGATTGCGGCAGCACTCCTCGGCCTCGTCGGCGGTCTAATCGGCATCTTCGTTATGACACGAGACATGTCGTTCGCCGTACACGGCATCAGCGAGCTTTCGTTCGCAGGAGCAGCCGTCGCTCTGCTGCTTAGCGTCGACGTTGTGGTTGGTTCGGTTTTCGGTTCCCTAGTCGCAGCTCTCATCATGGGCGTCCTGGGTACGCGAGCGAAGGACCGCAACTCGATCATTGCCGTGCTCATGCCTTTCGGTCTCGGCATTGGAATCCTCGCGCTAGCGCTTTACCCCGGACGCGCCTCCAACAAATTCGGTTTGCTAACCGGCCAGATCATCGCTGTTGACACACCAGCGCTCGGCTGGCTGATTGGCATCTCGGTATTTGTGCTGATCGCGCTGCTATTGGTTTGGCGTCCGCTCACCTTCGCGTCGCTAGACCCGGAGGTCGCCGAGGCCAGAGGTGTTCGCACCGGCCCGCTTTCAGTTCTGTTTTTGGTTCTGTTGGCGCTCGCCGTCGCAGCCAGCGTCCAAGTTGTCGGTGCTCTACTCGTGCTCTCGCTCCTCGTGACTCCGGCTGCTGCCGCTCTGCGCGTTACCTCATCGCCCAAGCTAGCGCCCGTGCTTAGCGTTTCGTTTGCGCTAGTCGCCTCGGTTGGCGGAATCCTGCTTGCCCTCGGTGGCGGTTTGCCTATCAGCCCCTACATCACATCGATTTCGTTCCTGATTTACCTGGTCTGCCGGCTGATTGCCAAAGTTAGAAAGGTGAACGGATGACTCAGAAGCGAAACACGTGGCAGAAGGATGCCGTTCGGCACGCGCTAAGCGAAGCCATCGGATTCGTAAGTGCCCAGCAACTACACCTTGTGCTCAGAAACCACGGCTCAACCATCGGTCTGGCAACCGTTTATCGAGCGCTCGCCGACCTGGCCTCAACCGGAGAGGCTGACTCGTTGCAGTCGCAAGAGGGCGAGCTCCTCTACCGCGCCTGCACGACAGATCACCATCACCACCTGATCTGCAAGAACTGCGGAAAGACGGTCGAAATCGAAGCCAGCGAGGTCGAAGCTTGGGCCGAAAAGGTTTCGAAGCAGCACGGTTTTCGCGAACCAGCTCACATGGTCGAGATTTTTGGGCTCTGCGAGGACTGCTAAAGAAAATAGGACTTGCTTAAGGGTTGAATTCTCGCCTAAACTTGAGCAGTTGCCTTGTGCAACCAATGATTTCATCCAAGCCAAAAGCGAATCCCTCAATCGAGGCGCCTTGTGGCTTGCCTAAAGGAGAAGAAATGGCAGCCTACTGTCAGGTGACTCAGACTGGCCCTCAGTTCGGCCACAATGTTTCGCACGCTCAGAACAAGACCAAGCGTCGCTTTAACCCGAACATCCAGAAGAAGACCTACTTCGTGCCTTCGTTGAAGCGCAACGTAACCCTCAGCCTCTCGGCTCGTGGAATCAAGGTCATCGATGCTCGCGGTATCGAGGCAGTAGTTGCCGAGATCCAAGCTCGCGGCGAGAAGATCTAAGGAGGCCGCGCTAAATGGCTAAGAAAGACAAGGACATTCGTCCAATCATCAAGATGAAGTCGACCGCCGGCACCGGTTACACCTACGTAACCAAGAAGAACCGCCGCAACGACCCAGACCGTTTGGTTCTAAAGAAGTACGACCCAGTAGTGCGCCAGCACGTCGAATTCCGCGAGGAGCGTTAATCCATGGCTAAGAAGAGCAAGATTGCTAAGAACGAGCAGCGCAAGGTTATTGTCGAGCGCTACGCAGCAAAGCGCCTCGAACTGAAGAAGGCCCTCGTAGACCCAAACAGCACCGACGAGCAGCGCGAAGCCGCCCGCCTCGGACTACAGAAGCTTCCTCGTGACGCATCGCCAGTTCGCGTTCGCGGACGCGACGCCATCGACGGTCGTCCACGCGGTTACCTCGCCAAGTTCGGCGTATCGCGTGTTCGCTTCCGCGACATGGCTCACAAGGGCGAGCTGCCAGGCATCACCAAGTCGTCCTGGTAATTCAACTTCCGAATTAGCCGTCACCGAAAGGTGGCGGCTTTTTCTTTGTCGGTGGGCTCACCTACATTCTTTAGATGCGCTTTTTGAATTGGCTCGGTATTGAGAATGTTGACTTTCGGTTGAACACCGAACGTCTCGGCTTCGCGATCTTCTGGACGATCTTCATGCTTGGCGCAAGCTTCCTACCGGCTTTCCAGATACCCAACTTCTTCAGGCTCTCGGAGTTCTCAACCGACTTCTCTAATGAACGGATCGCGCTCGTTCTATTCGAGGTCGGTGGGCTCTTGCTAAACCTCATCAACCTCAAGGGGTTGGCCCTGTGGCTGTTTGGTTTTTCAATATTCGAAATCTTCATGATGATGAACAACCACTTGTTCGTGTTGAACCTGATCAACGCCTACATCGAGAAGATACCTAGATTGCTGAGCGACGAACGCGTCACTCTGGGTTGGGGCTGGATCGTGATTATCCTCGCCCCGATGATCGTCGGCCTAGGCATCTTGCGCGAATTTTGGCTGGCCAAACGCTAAAAACGCCGAAAAATAAAGGGCGCAACACGCCGAAACAAATAAACCCCTTATAAATACAGGGGTTTATCGTTAGAGGCGACACAACGTCAATACATTTACAAGTCCAGGAGGACCAAAATGGCTAACACTCTAAACAAGGGCGACCTAGTAGCTGCAATTGCTGCACACACTGGCGAGTCGCAGGCAGCCGTCAACCGCGTTGTTGACGCTCTGTTCGAGACCATCGCAAAGACCGTTGCAAAGGGCGACAAGGTCACCATCCCAGGTTGGATCTCTGTATCGAAGGGCCACCGTGCCGCTCGTCAGGGCCGCAACCCACAGACTGGTGCAACCATCCAGATCGCTGCTGCCAACACCGTAAAGGTATCGGCTGGCGCAAAGCTAAAGGCTGCCGTCAAGTAACTCTGACTCAAAGCTTGGAAGGCGTCGACTTCGGTCGGCGCCTTTCGCTTTGCCGATAGCCTTTAGCCATGACCGAACGAACTCGAAGCATCCTCTTTGTAAGCGGGCAATTCGCCCTGCTGGCAATCATCCTGTTTTGGCCGGAAGGCAAGGAAGAGGAGAACCTGTTTGAGGTTGCTCTCACACTGGTAGGCCTCACGCTTACGGCGGTTGGTGTCGCCGTCCTTCTGCTTTCTCTCGTGGGTTTGGGACGCTCACTCACTGCATCACCTATCCCGAAGGGTGACGCCAAGCTGGTCACCCGAGGGTTCTACAAATACATGCGACACCCGATCTACACGGGTCTGCTCACCTTTGCGCTGGGCGTGGGTTTGGACGCTGGTATCCCGCAACTAATCTTCGTTGCGGCTCTATTTGTGCTCATTAACCGCAAGGCGCGCTGGGAGGAAGAACTCCTCATGCAGCGTTATCCCGAATACGCCGAGTACATGTCAAAGACCCCTAGGTTTCTGCCTAGGCTTAAAGGGTGACCCAATCTAGAAAATACTTCGCCGGCCTTGCCGCCCTAATCGGCTCGGCACTTGCGATCTGGTTGGGCATGACCTTCACCGGCGCTGGTGAAGCTGCCGAAATCGCAGACCCCGGTGCCTTCGTTCGCTGGGCTGCTCCACTTGCCAAAGGGGCAACCAATATTGCTCTTGCCGCGACCGTCGGCACTCTTGTACTAGCAGCGTGGGCGCTTCCCGATGGTTCTAAGCGTCTTGCACGCGCACTCAATTTCTCGGCTGTGGCCGGCATGCTTTGGGTGCTGTTCGGCTCAGCCGATATCGTTCTTCGATTCGCTTCGATCAGCGATTTGCCACTCTCTGCTTCGCCAAAATTTTCAGCCGGGCTCTGGCAGTTCATTACCGAGGTGCCGCTGGGTCAGGCACTCGTCATCTCGCTGGCCATGGCGCTCGTCGCCGCGACTGGAGCGATGCTCCTGCGCTCGCTTCGGTCAACCCTGTTCGTCGCCGCGGTGGCTCTTGGCGCCATAGTTCCTATCGCACTCACCGGCCACGCATCAGGCACGGCAAACCACGCGGCGGCTGTGAACAGCATCGGAATGCACTTGGTAGCCATCTCGGTTTGGCTCGGTGGACTCATCGCGGTCGTCGCTCTGCGAACCAAAGAGTCCGAGAAAGACTACGAACTGGTTTCGCGCTACTCGACTCTGGCACTGATTGCTTTTGCCGTCACCGCTGTTTCGGGTGTTGCCTCGGCCTGGGTCCGTTTGGTTTCTTTCGAGAACATCTTCACCAACTACGGTTTGGTGGTGCTGGGTAAGGTCTCTGTGCTGGTCGTCCTGGCGGGCTTCGGTTTCATCTATCGACGCGGTGTGATCGCCAAGATCAAGACCGGCGGCAAGGCACTGTTTCTAAAGCTGGCGGTTGCTGAACTCGGTTTCATGGGTATCGCCGCGGGCCTTGGCACCGCACTCTCGGTCACGGCACCGCCAGACACCGGCGAGGGATTCGTCGAGTTCACACCAGCTCAGATCCTGACCGGTGAGGTTCTGCCACCAGAGCTAAACGCGACCGCTTGGTTTACTACCTGGCGAATCGACATTCTCTGGACGAGCATTTGCCTCGGCCTCGCCCTGATTTACCTGTTCGGCGTTTACCGACTTCGTAAGCGCGGTGACGCTTGGCCGGTTTATCGCACGGCCACCTGGCTAGCTGGTTTGGCACTGTTGTTCTACATCACCAACGGCGCGATGAACGTTTATGAGCAGTACTTGTTCAGCGTTCACATGATCGCCCACATGATGCTCACGATGGCCGTGCCGGTGTTCTTGGTTCCGGCGGCACCGGTAACGCTAATTTCTAGAGCGGCCACCAACCGAACCGACGGCTCGCGCGGCTTGCGCGAGTGGGTGCTCTGGGCGGTTCACACTCCTTGGGCGAGGTTTGTCGGTCACCCGTTCGTAGCCGCCATCAACTTTGCAGCGTCTCTGGTGATCTTTTATTTCACTCCGCTTTTCGGTTGGGCCACGCGCGACCACCTTGGTCACCAGTGGATGCTCGTGCACTTCATCATTACCGGTTACCTATTTGTGCAGTCGCTGATCGGTGCCGACCCCGGCCCGAAGCTCGCTAGCCCGCCGCTTCGCCTGATCGTGATGCTGCTAACCCTGACCTTCCACGCGTTCTTCGGTCTGGGTCTAATGCAAAACGAAACCCTCCTGCTGGCCGACTGGTTTGGGGCAATGGGACGCACATGGGGTGATCCACCGCTGCAGGATCAACAAATTGGTGGCGCAATAGCGTGGGGTATCGGCGAATTGCCGTCGGCGGTGCTTACGATAATCGTCTCAAGACAGTGGTTCTTGGCCGACCGACGCGAACAAAAACGCGCCGACCGAGCCTCAGACCGCACGGGGAACCAAGACATCGAAGATTACAACGCCATGCTCGCCAAGCTGGCAGGCCGTAAAGAGGAACGTTAGTTTGCAGCAGGTAACACTTTCACCGGAGCAGTTGGCTCTTTTCGAGTACATCGAAAACGAGAGCACCAACATCTTCGTAACCGGGCGCGCCGGAACAGGCAAGTCCACGCTGCTAACCCACCTCGTCGAGAACACTAAGAAGAAGGTAGCCGTCGCTGGCTCTACCGGAGTCGCGGCCTTCAACGTCGGTGGCCAAACCATTCACTCGCTGCTCGGAGTTCCACCCGGCCTCTTGGGTAACCAAGAGCTCAAGCACCACTTAGGTCAGCGCAGCCGCGAGGTTCTGCGAGCCATCGACATGCTCGTGATCGACGAAATATCGATGGTGAATGCCGACCTAATGGACGCCATCGAAACCATGCTCTCGCTTGCCCGAGGCAAGTCGAAAGGGCCTTTTGGCGGCGTCCAGATTGTCATGTTCGGCGACCCTTACCAGCTAGCACCGGTGCCACCTCACGATCGCGCCGAGATCGAATACCTGCAGAACAAGTACCGCAGCCACTGGTTTTTCGACGCCCTCTGCTGGGATAAAGCGCCGCTTGAGCGTTACGAATTACACGAAAACTTCAGGCAGTCGGACCCGGAGTTCATCGAGATTCTCAACGCCATTCGAGACGGCTCGTGCACGCAGGAAATGCTCGACACCTTGAACGCGATGGGTAACAAGTTTCCGGCCGACCCAGAAACGATTCGCCTGGCAACCATCAATGCCACCGTTGACCGAGTCAACGCGCAGCGCCTTGCGGCGATCCCCGGCATGCCAGCTCAGATTCCGGCAGACGTTCCGATCGGCGACCTCAAGCAGTTCGGCAAGAACCCACCGGGCGACGCGAACCTGGTGCTGAAGGTTGGCGCTCAGGTTATGTTCATCAAGAACGACGACCAGAACACCAAAAAGACCGAGAACGGAACCACTCGTCGCTGGGTCAACGGCACCCTTGGCAAGGTGGTTTCAATCAAGAACCAAGACCACATCGTCGTCGATGTCGAGGGTGAAGAGATTGAGGTGGGTCGCTCCACCTGGGAGAAAATTCGCTACGAACTCTCGGAAGAATTCGACGAAATCACCCAGCGCTTCAAAGAAACCATCGTTCCGGTCACCATGGCCGAGTTCCGCCAGGTTCCGTTGCGTCTTGCCTGGGCTGTGACGATCCACAAGTCGCAGGGTCTCACCTACGACCAAATCGTCGTTGACATGGGTAACCGAGCTTTCAGCCCGGGCCAAACCTATGTTGCGCTCAGCCGAGTGAAGTCTCCAGCGGGACTCCACCTAACCCGACGTATCGAGATGGCAGACGTAATCGTTGACCCGCACGTGGTGCGCTTCATGACCGAGGGCCGAGGCCCTTCGTTCGACGCACTGGTTTAGCGCTCGTTCAACCACCAGTTGATCGGATGCTCTACGCGTCCGGCCCACCAAGCCTCGTTGTGACCCGTCATCGGGTAGATCGCCCCAACAAAGTTGTCTTTAGGCATTTTGGCCACAAAACGCTCGTGGAAAGGTGGGTACTGGGCGTCCAGCTCAATCGTGCCGGTGTCTGTCCAAACTCGGTGCTTGCCGTCCATCGGGAGTCGCTCGATGTACCAGTCAACGAGCTCATTGCCGCCTATCGGCCAGTGGGTCGAGTAGGCGAGCACGGTGCCGTAGATGTTCGGGTACTTGGTCATGGCGTAAAGCGAAGCCAAGCCTCCCATGCTCGATCCACCGATCGCGGTGCGCGACGGGTCAAGCTCTAGAGCGTAAAGGTCGGCGAGCACAGGCAAAACCTTCTCGGCGATCAGAGCTTGGTAGGCATTGCCCATCGGCACGTAACCACCTGGCGGGAGCATCTCTGCAGGGATGCCCTTCACTTTCTCTGGGTTCGGAACCATGAAGTCTTCGGGTGCCAGCTCGAGCAGGCGGTTCTGCGGCTCACCCTGCCAGACGCCGATGATCAGCGGCTTGTCTTCGCTCGAGATGCGTCGGGGTAGCGCCTCCAGCAAACCCCAGGTGTCACCCCAGGTTGAGGTCTTAGGGTCGAACAGGTTGTGGCCGTCGTGCATCACGAGAATCGGTGTCTTTGGGTTCAGTGTCTTTGGAACCCAAACATCGACGCGGTGTCCGTCGAACTCGTACTGGTCAAAGCGACCGTCGGCGCGTGCCTTGCGACCCAGGATCGAAGCGCGGATGGCTAGGAACAGCGGGAACACGAAAGCGAACGCCGTAACGAAACCGCCGGCGACCAGCAGAGGCCACCACTTGAACCCGATGCGTCGGCTCTCGAGAACGACGAAGGCCATTCCCGCAACGCCACCGATTAGCAGGTCGAGCGAGTAAACCCAGTCAACGTTGCTGGTGAAGCCGTCGGCTAGGTAGTTTTCGCCGTTCATCACAGCGTTGGCGTTGAACCACATGGCGGTGACGAAGCCCAAACCTGCGAGGATTGAGTAAAGGACTATTTGCGAGCGTTCCGTTGTTCTCATGTTGGTAATCCTTACACAAACGAGAGATAGCACTTGAAGCGCTTTGCCCCAATCATCACCAAGTTTCGCAAAACAGCCCTATTCGGTTTCATCGCAGTAGTCATTCTTGGCAGCGCTGTCGGTGTTCAGGCGTTCTCCAGCCTAGAAGCTGGCGGTTACGAAAACCCAAACTCTGACTCCACCAAGGTCACCAAACTTCTCGCCAGCGAGTTCGAGCAGCAGGTGCCAGAAATCGTCGCCGTTGTTGACTTCGGGGTAAGCGTTGCAGAACCAGCCAGCGTTTCTAAAGCAGACCGCCTCGAAAAAGAGATGGCTGCAATCGATGGCGTCTCTGAGGTTTCCTCTTACTTCTCGTTAGGTCAAACCCCGTCACTTCGTTCAACCGACGGCAACGCTGCATACTTCTTCGTTCAGCTCGAACCGAAGGCCTCCAAGTCCTCGGTCGCCGCCGAATTCTCCAAGACATACGAAAAGGGTTTCGAGGGCGCAAAGGTTTACCTGAGCGGTTCGGCGATCATCACCAGCGAAATCAACGGCACAATCTCTGAGGACCTCACCAAGGCCGAGCTCGTCGCCGTTCCCATCGTGGTCATCCTGCTTCTCTTTGTCTTCGGCTCCCTGGTTGCTGCCGGACTACCGCTTCTAATCGCCGGACTCTCAATCGGTGGATCGCTCTTCTTTGTCTGGGTCTCCACACAGGTCACCACTACCTCGGTATTCGCTGTGAACCTGATCACCGCGATGGGTCTCGGCCTCGGCATCGACTACTCGCTGCTGATGGTCAACCGCTACCGCGAAGAACGCAAGGCAGGTCACTCGGTCGAGCAGGCCGTCATCAACACCATCTCTACCGCAGGCCGCACCGTCCTGTTCAGCGGTCTCACCGTCGCGATTGTCACCGGCGCCATGTGGTTCTTCCCGCAGACCTTCCTGCACTCGCTGGCTCTAGGTGGCGTAGCCGTAGTCGCGATGTCGGTTGCCGCCGCTCTGATTCCGCTACCAGCCGCACTGATGCTCCTTGGCGATCGCCTAAACAAGGGCAAGGTGCTCAAGGGTGACCTCTCGCCGAAGGACGTCGGTGTCTGGAACACGATTTCGCGTTTCGTGATGAAGCGTCCGGTGCCAATCCTGCTCATCACCGTTTTGAGCCTCGGTGGCTTGTTCACGCTCTCCAACGGGGTCGTCTTCAGTCAGGTGGACGACCGAATCCTCGCCAAGGATTCCAAAGTCGTGATTGCGTCCAACCAGGTTCGCGAACGATTCTCGGGTCGGGAGGGCGCACCGATGGAAGTCATCGTCGAAGGCGGCAACAGCGAAGACATCCTCAACTACGCAATCGAACTCTCGAAGCAACCGGATGTCGAAAGAGTTCAAGCCAAGGCGGGAATCATCGTCGATGGCTCGCTGGACTCCGGGTACGCGTCTTTCTTTCAGAACTACAAGTCGGGCGACCTCGAGCGCATTGTCGTAATTCACGACGTCGAGCCGCGCTCGCCGGCCGGCTACGCCTTCCACGAAGAGATGAAGAAGGTTGAACACCCTGGCCTCGACACCGTCCTCATCGGTGGTAGCGCAGCCGTTTACACCGATGCTCAGCAAGGCATCGAGCACAACCTGCTACCGGCCGTCCTCTGGATTCTCATCGCTACGCTTGTCCTGCTGTTCCTGTTCACCGGTTCGGTCTTACTGCCGATTAAGGCAGTTCTGCTGAACGTCATCTCACTCGGTGCCGTGTTGGGTGTGCTCAACTGGGTATTCGCTAAGGGAAGCCTCGAATGGCTAACCGGCGACTTCGTGATCACCGGCACCATCGACACATCCTCGCTGGTTTTGCTAACGGTCGTCGCGT
>JACCDH010961402.1_pt1 | contig 10846 bp, 9 predicted proteins | sample 7442481 | NCBI WGS metagenome assembly JACCDH01 (sample SAMN15323433, study PRJNA562643) | freshwater metagenome | isolation source: river surface water | place: USA:Blue River Watershed | collected 2017-08-15 | reverse complement strand
CTATTATGAGGAAGAAGAGGACCAAGACGAACTCCTCAAAATTACACGTACGCGGGCCGGCTACGACTTGAAAGAAGCGGTCCGTACAATTGACCTTCATATGGGACAAACTGGCACCGACGCTACGGGAAAACTCCTACATCATACTGCAGACCTAATTGCATCCGGCGGGAAAGACCTGTGGGGGCGGCTCTGTTACGAGCACGCGATAGACCACATTGGTCTGGCATCACCCCGTATTTTCCACTATCTACGAAACCGATTTGCCGAGTTGGACAAGGACGCGGCCCTCCAAACCACGGAGGCATTCTACGGGTCCCTAACAGTCCAGAAACGGGCGGGCGAAGTGGCCCTTGTAATGCAGCTTTGTCCGCGACGACCGAAGCTGAAAATTCCTATAATAGACCCGAAGACGCATCGCAACGAGACATGGTTGCGGTCAGTTATACGTTCTCCCGATGCAACTGCTGTGCGCCGAATTTACCAGGCATCCGTGGATGCTCGTCAAATGTACAGCGCGGCGAATGAAATCGTTGGGGCGATAAACGGGGGCGAGTTAGAGCGCGCACTGTTTTGGACGAAATGGCTCTTTGAAGAAGATACGCTCGTCCGCAAAGAGTTCAAGGGCCCTGGTCTATCTACATTGGACCGTGGTCCTCCAGGAGGCAAAGGAAAGAACAATGTAGGATTTTTCTTGGTGGCGTGTATTGGAGAAACATATAGAGAACTTGCGGGCAAAGGGCTGATAGCAATGCACGAAGAGTTTCAGACGCTACTGGACCTATATAGGACAGCCGACACACGCCTAACAGCACGTCGGCGCACGGAGCTCTTGTTTTTAATGATTCAAATCCTCACGGAGGTTCCACGGTGGAAAATTCCGCGCGCACCTCCACTCGTAAAAGACCCGGCGGCACTATTACGAATTGTAGAGCACGTTCCGCTATTCTTTAAAGAGGTGATGGTGTATCCAGCGCTAACGAAGATTCTTCCCAAAACAGTCAGTAAAGCAAAGCCAAAGAAGCTAAAAGGGGCGGATGGTTCAACAACATCGGAGAAAGAAGCGGCCTACGAGGCGGCAATGGCGCAGTTTATGAATAGAACATACTAAATTGACTATTAGGGTGGCGTGGGGAAATACTTGCAAACATATCTAGGTCCTACGTAGATATGTCTGCACCTGGAGGTATAGTTAAACCCGTGGTAGCTGCTACAAATGCAGCGGCGGCAGCTACTGGAACTGCTGTGGCGGCGGCTGTTACAAATACACAAAAAGCTGCAGCAGCCGCGGCTGCTTCTCTTGAGGCCGCGCCATTTAGTGTGAAGAGTGTATTACTTGTGCTAGGAGGAATACTTGTGTTCTTTGGGATTATATGGGGGATTATGAACTCGCGTGCGTATGAAACAGTGAAGACCGACCTTGGCTCGGTGCCTACGTCGGCGAACAACCAGAAATTCACGGATGAAATAACACGGAAGCAAATACCTGTCGCCGATGCATTGTTTGCGGAGCATCGTCCAATTCTCGGGTCTGAAGGAGGCGGTGCGAAAACCGCCGGCGGGACTGCGGGAGAGGTGGGACTTGCACTGACAGATATGGCCGCCAGCGAGCGTCTCCTAGTGAATTTCCACGTCCTCGGTGCGCGCCTCGGCGGATTCATCGGAAATTCTGCGACCGGCGGCCTGTATGCTGCAGACAGGGCCGTGGAGCTGGCCTTACGCAAAGGCTGCCGGCTTTTCTTGCTGGAGATTGATTATTTAGAGCGGGCCCCTGAGGTACCTGTACTTGTATATCGTGATGCGGCCGGCAACAATCTATCGCGCAATACGGGCTCTATTGGAGGTGTAATGCGGGCGCTGAAGAAGCATACAAAGGACCAGAAGTTGATTGCCGACGACCCCCTAATTGTTGTGTTGTATATGCGACGCATACCTGGGGACAATGCAAGTTCCAAGGAGGCCCTGAACTTTATGGGGGCCGTTGCGGGCGAGCTGCAGGTCATCTTCCCCTACTTGTACAAGCCTCCCACGTCTGGTGCTATTACGGACGCGGATGTGCTGCGCCAGCCGATTGATAAATACGCAAACAGTGTTGTTGTAATGACAAATGCCGATACATCAGGATTTACGAGCGAGAACGCGGTGACAATTACGGAGGCACGGAAGCTGAATAAATATATCCACGCGCGCCTCTACTCGGGGACTAGCAAGGGTCCTATTGATAATGTGGAGGAGCCGAAGGCAGGGTCGGTCGCGGGTGCAAAGGCGTACTCATATGACTACTTCTTGACACTTCCGAAGACGGGACAGACGGCCGATGTGGCACGCAACACGTGGTCTTTGGCGATGACCCCGAGCTTGGATGTGCCGCCCACGGCGAAGGAGTTGGACCTAGTAATGGACACACTTGGCGTCCAGGGGATACTTGTAGATATATTCTCGGACGAGGCAAATGCAGATACGGTGTTTACGCCAAATCGGTTTAAGACATTTAGTTATGTACCGAAGCCGAAGGCCACCCGTCTAGGTGCGCCTGTAACAGGAACCATTCAGCCATCGGACAAGAAGGGCAATGCGGAAACCGGTCTTGTGGTATAATGGGAAAATTAATACAAGGCAATAAGTAGTATGGAAGACACATTAACACGTATCCCGTTTGATTTTACACGTTTAATGGAAAAACAAACGGAATTATTGGCCGCCGCGGCGGCCGAAGCCGAAAACAAGTTGGACTACGACGCGGCCCACAATGAAGAAGTACTATTAGCGGTGGATATAGTGGAAAAGTTCTTACGTAGCAAGGGGCGTGTGTGTTATGGCGGACAGGCCATTAATGCACATTTGCCCGAAAAGCACAAGTTTTACGACCCTGAGACGACGATTCCAGACTACGACTTCTTCACGCCGAACGCCGAGGCTGATTTGGATTTGCTTGTACGGATGTTTAAGCGCGAAGGCTTCACGGAAATCGGTGTGCGTCCTGGAATTCACGAAGGGACGACAAAGGTGTATGTGAATTTCATTGCGGTAGCCGATTGTACGGAAATCAATCCCCTTTTCTACAAGATGATTGCTGAAAAATCAATAAAGCAGCAAGGGATTGCGTATATGGACCCTGATACGCTGCGGATGATGATGTATTTGGAGCTGAGTCGTCCGCGGGGGGAGGTTTCACGATGGGAAAAGGTGTTTGAGCGGTTGATGTTACTGAACACATACGCCCCTATTAAACATTGTGCGCGCTCCGTGAAGGGGCGCGTCCATATGCCTGCAAGGGCCTCCAGTGAAATGCGCGAGAAGGTCGTGCAGCATATTGTGACAGAGCGGCGTGTAATGTGTGGGGCGGATGTAATAGATTTCTATAAGGGCCGTTTGCGTGGGCGTGGGCAACAGTTAGGGTGGTTGTTATCTGGGCGCTCGCCGATTGTATTTTATAGCCCTGACCCCACGGAGGACATTAAGAGGATTTATGAGAAATTCAAGAATGAGCTGTCATTTAAGAAATACGCTGCCGAGGCGGAATTTTTCCCAGCGGTGTATTTAGGATTTCACAATGAGCGGGAAGGGCCTGTATTGGCCATCATACAAGAAACAGCTTGCCACGCCTACAATACAGTAACGTTGGATGATGGCCGGCGACTCCATATAGCGAGTTTTGATACGTTAATCACACTTTACTTAAGTCTGATGTTCCGTAAGACATTGCAGGCGCTCTTTGCGAAGCCTATATTATGTTTGGTGGATCAACTTATACACCTCCAGCTTACATACAGAAAGAGCACACACGCTCCGTTTCCATTTATCAGTATTGAATGTTCGGGTCACCAAAAGTCGTTCCAAAGTCTGTTGCGAGAAAAGATAGAACGTATAAGGCGGGCAAGGTCGCGAAAGGCCAAGGGTTTGCAGTCTAGACGGAAGCTTACACGAAAGGCCAAGCGCAAGGAGAAGCGTTAAAGTGGCAAAGACGATGCACTAGGTGCGGTACTGGCCGGCATTTGAACCTTATTTGCAATCGCCCCTGACTCGGAATCACGGCGAACGGCCGCAATTTCCCTACGTGCCCATTTACAGTAACGTATATAGGCGCGTATTTGTTTGAGTGACTCTGCATCATAGGCGGCTCTCCACGCATCCACTAAATTTTCAAACGGTGTTTTGGCCTGTGGTGACACTGTGGTAGTGCCGCGCTCAGGCGGAGGGAGCAAATAGGAGCTACTGTAATAGAGTGACGCAGACGCAGTTGAGCCGTCCTGGAAATTCTCTGTGGTGGTTTCTCTAAAAAGCGTGGGCGGTAGGCGTGCCGTTCCATCATCGTTCCGTGGTGCGGCAAACGACGGCATTTCCATATCAGGGCCGCCTTGCATTGCGCCTGAACCCGAGTAGGCCCCACCGAGCGACTCCCGTGACTCCCGTAACTGTTTCATATACACCTTCGCCGCATACGACAAGAGCAGCAAATACTTCGCCGGTCGGGCCGGCAAGCAGTTTTGTATCTGAGCCAAGCCTTTGGCCGAATCGCCATCCAGCGCGCGGTCTAGGCGGTCTTTTGTGCAGAACTTTGGTGGTGTTCCACCCGTCTCCTTGCTTATATACTTAATAGCATCTTGTCTATATGCATCTATATTGCTATCCTGGGCCTCGGATGCAAGCAAGCCCGCCACAGTTGTAACAACATTTCCCATAATTTCAATCGTGTCCTTTTCAATGTCCATCAAAGTTTCAATAAATTTGGGGTCAATCCGCATTAGTTCTTCACGTACGCTCGGGGCCAACGGGGGCAGCTCATCCTGCTCTACAAGTAGGCCCTTGGTCTCTTCCGCGGGGCTTGTAGAGAGGTCCGCGAACCGTTCCAGCACAGGTCGTACATATATGTAAAGGAAATACAGCACACCGACTATTAGGAGTGCTTGAAGTATGGGATGTAGGTTCCGCATTGTGTTGTACGTCTTACTAAAGATAGGACAGGTTAAACAGATATGTCGGGTGCGGAACAACCACCATTAACACAGCAATACCCTACAAGTTCATCGGGATATACAGAGCAGTTACGTCGCGAGGCGGTCCGTTGTAGTGTGGCAGCGGCTATACGACAGGCGCAAGTAGTATGTTGCCCGCAGCCAGTGTTGAAAATTCAGGGTACATCACAAGACCGCACGCGAAATATAGCGACCAGTGGTTGTTACAATTTTAAACCACGAATTCCTACGGTGTATGGCGAAGGGGCGTGTTATGGAGTAAGCGGGGACCCGAGTGGTGCTATTCAGTATCCGGATATAACTCCAGTGGGGTATTCTGCAGGAGGTGTTACAGAGTCCGCGCGGATTCGCGATTTGATTGATTTCACGAACCAGGCGGCAAACAATCCGACGATTCAGGACACGCGCTTCCTGAAGTATTTCCCGCCGGCCCCTGTATTTCCGCCGTGCCCGCCAACACCAGTTCCACAAACGCCTGTTCCGGTACCACCCTTAGACGTTTGTCTGCTTCCTGGCGTGGCCGTATCAGGCCCCAATCCACTCAGCTCGCAACCTACTGGTGTAACAATGGTTCAACTAGATACCAATGGAAATTTCCGTATAAACTGGACACCGGGTAACGACCGGTCCATTGTAAAGTACAATGTGTATGTGAATGGAGCACTATTACAGGCGAATTTGGCAGCAACAACGACGACTATTGGGCCCTATGCTGTGAATACGAATCTAACGGTGGTGATAGAGCCGGTTGCACGGAACAATTGGCGTGGAACCCGGTCGCTACCGGCGCAAAGTATTGTCAGAACTATATAGAATGCCAACTCAGTCTTTTGATTCATCCACATTGACACAGTTCCGTCGGGCTCGTGCGCTCTATTCTTTTAATGCTGCCCGCAATGCGGCCGTGCAGGCGGGTGTTTCGGCCCGCCCTTCCCAGGGTGGTGGTCTTGACAATGATGTCCGTATTCAGACGAACCTCGGTGGTCCCACTCAGATTGTGAGTGTGCAGTATGGTGAGCGCGGATGTGCTTGTACGGCGGGTACGCAGTACGTCGGCAACTACCCTGCTAACTCTAGCACTCAGTAAAGTCGGCCTAATATAAAATACTATAAGATGCGCATAACCAGTCGTAATTGTTTGACAAGTAGGACTAGATATGCAGAATTCCAAACGCAACGAATTTTGGTATATGAATGATGTTCCGAATGCAACGGACTTCAAGAAGACCCTTATTAGTGTAGATAGCCGTTTTAAAGAAAATCCGTACGATACACCGTCTAACTTCTATTATAGACCGGCGTATCCACTGAAAAATATTGTGCGGATTAAGCTGGTGTCTGGCGAAATACCAAATGTGTGGTACGCATTTTCGTCTGAACGCAAAAATACGTCATTTCACATCAAAATGGAAACTAGTGGAGAAGAGTATTTGGTCATAATTGATGACGGTAATTACACACTAGGCGCTACTAGTACAAACTTATTAGATGCGGTTCAATACGAATTAGACAAGATTAATACAATAGAAGGGACGGATTTGAAAATTCAGTTAGACCCTGTGCGTACGCAAATTGTGATATTTGATGATGCGCCATCACCGCAGAATTTTATTTTGGATTTTTCACAAATACGTGCGGACAGAGCAAATGATTGGGGTCTCGGATATTCACTCGGATTTCGGTATAGAAAATATGGACAGGGCTCGCGGTATTTAGCAGAGGCTCCACCTGATACATTAATTGATACATATGTGCTATTACAGGTAAATGATTACGAGTCATTTCAGCAAAATAGTGGTTCCGTGGGAGTATTTGCATTTGGAAAAATCACAATCAAGGAGGATAAATACAACATCATTTTTGCCGACGACGATGGCACACTATACACACGTGAATTCATATTTCCCAAGCCATCAAATATTCCGCGGTTTCACATACGACTATTAGATATGTATGGAGAGGAAATACCAATGAGACTGGTAAATATAAATGTTACATTTGAAGTCACTGAGGTGACAAATGCGAATTTATACAAGCAATATTTGTCATATAATCCCTAAGCAAGCGGACGTCCAGTTGTATCTACATAGTCCATTGTAAGTGCGTAACGAAGTTGTAAGATTTGTGATTTAATTTGGGATACTGGTGCTGATTTTGCAATCAATGCTGCAAAAATTGCGCGAATTTTGTTTTCAATCTGTTGATAGAATTTCATACGCTGGTCGGGTAACTGTTTTAGAACTATCCGACTTGAGTCATTTTGAAAGAGTGATGTAGGCATTGTCTATTCTAATATAACAATACCTAGCTCACCGCCACCCGCACTTTCATTATCAATTCGGTCCGTACCATTTGGCGTGGTATCTGTTGTAGGGGTATCGTTTGTTGTAGGGGCTTCGTTTAATAATGTAGGGGTTTCGCCTGTAGTATCACCTGTAGTTTCGTCGGTAGTAGTATCATTGCCACTACAATCTGTGCAGCCTCCGCCACAACCAGAATTGCAGCAACATACAATCAAATGACACGTATGGCACGCGGAATTACATCCGCTAGCATCTTCCTCGGGGGGCTCAGATGGACAGCTTGGGGCTGGGGCGCAAGTAGCAGAGCAACAACAAATAATTTTACGACACCCTCCACAACCAGATTGTGGAGGCAGAGGCATATTGTTCCGAATTCTTTCAAGGACTGCTTCTTCAAACACACCGTCAGCTGGAATGCCGTACGTGTTAATATAAATGAAGTATTCCATACCGATTTCAACTTTAAAGCCTGACATTTCAACCTTTGCAACCACTGCACCTTCTGATTTCTTGATAACACCACCGCCACACGTTTCAAGTCGCTCAACGATATCCAACAAATCATCCAGTAAACCTACATAAAAATCCACACGCTGTTGATTTAAACGTGTTACAGACATACTATTCTAGTATCGTATTTACAATAATTTACAGTGCATTTTACTACGCGTGTATTGTAATCAATAGCCAAAAATAAAAATTTTAAGACATTTAGCTACAGAATTACAAATATATATTCTATGTCAGCAACCATAAAAAATTTAAAAATGTCGCGTTTGGAAAAAAACTACTTCGGTATGAGTACAACAAATGGAGACTAACAATATCGTCGGTAATGCCGAAACCCTTGGTGCTGAGGCCATTGATGCAATGTCCCCCCAGGGCCCCTCTGTTTCCGTGTATATGCCTTTCAATGTTGAGCTCTCGGAGCTTGAGGCTGAGCTCTTCGGTCAGGTCGTTGATCTCTCCGGTATGGAGATCGTGGTTGCTGACCCTATCCCCGCCAATGTTCTCTATGATGCTTCTGGTTTAACTGCCGAGACTGCTGAGGCCTGGCTCCACTTCCTCCAGGCCACGGATGAGGACACCTTTGAGGTGTTCGTGAACCGTGACAAGGTTGGTGATGTGTCTGGTGCGTTCGCCGCTGCCCTCTACATTGAGGAGGGTGAGGAGTACAACCCTGCCAACAAGGGTGTTGCCCACCTTGATGCCTCTGGTGCCTTCGGTGGTGACGTCGGTGATGTGTGGTACAACTACAACTCCCTCCAGGACTTCCTGATGGGCTACTTCGCCAAGAAGATTCTCGGCCACCCTGGTGCGCTCGCGGCCATCTCCAACGATTCTGCTCTCCGTGCCCAGTACACCACAAAGTACCACGCGGGTATGAATGCTATCTACGGTGAGCCTGGTACTGCTTTCCTTGCTCTCCCTTCTGTGCTTGATGATCCTTCTGGCCTCGCGGCTAAGATCGCCCTCGCCCCCGATGTGTCAGGCGCCCTCAGCTCTGAGGACCTCCACCTCATCGTCCAGCAGATGATGAACCAGGCCCCTGACCGTTTCGCGGCCATCGGTGACCGTGGTACCCTCGCCCCCGTCCAGTGGAAGGAGGATGACAAGATCTACATCCAGCTCAAGCTCACCCAGAACAAGTACAAGCTCAATACTACCCCTGCGGTCGGCTCTACCCACCCTGTGCTCCTCAACACGCAGAACGCCAACGTGATCACCCCTTCCACCCAGGACATCACGGATGACTACTACGTGCTCGTCTTCACTGTTGGCCCTCCTGTCTATGCTTAAGCTAACAGACTAGTAATATAAATATATAAAAATAAACAAAGTAAATTCATTATAATGTATGTAACAATACAATATAATTAATTCGTGTTACACGTGTGTTGAATTTAGAAGAAATTGCTACACTATCTCTTCGGCATAAGTACAATGAGTAACCAGATACTACCAAACCCTCCCGAGCCCACGGTTGGTCGCGAAGGGATTGATGCAATGGACCCTTCAGGTCCATCCGTGAATGTGTTTATGCCATTTAACTTGACAATGGACGAGTTAGAAGCTGAACTTTTCGGCCAGGCTGTTGATATGAGTGGTATTGTTATTAAGGTAAATCGCTCAATTCCTGTAAATGTCCTATACAGCGGCACTAACGGATGGCTGAAGTACCTACAGAAGGACGATGAAGACAGCTTTGAGGGGTATGTAAATTCTGATATGGCAACTGGCGTGATTGACGAAATCAAGTCATCTCTTTATTTAACGGACGGCGAGACATATAATCCTACAAATAAGGGCACCGAGAACTTAGATGCATCTGGTGTGTTCCCTGATGTAGGCTCCGAGACTTGGCAGAATTACCACAACATCCAAGATGTTGTTTTGGCCATTTTTGCTCACAAAATTCTTGGCCACCCTGGTGCGCTCTCTATCATTTCCAATGACAGCAGCATTCGTGCAACTGTTTCACAGACGTATGAAGATACATTAGAAAAGATTAAGGGTGCCGAGGACCGCGGGATTGGAGGGGACGATACGGAAGCGGACCTTGACAATATTGCGGGCAATGGTGTTGCTGGCGGACTTGACCAGCTGGGCCTTACTATGATTCTCCAGCAGTTTATGAATCAGGCTCCTGACCGCTTTACCACTGGTGACCGTGGAACTCTGCGGCCCCTTGAGTGGAAGGATGGCGATAAGTTCTATATCCAGATGCATATGTATAACAATAAGTATCAGATTAAGAGCGGTGCCCCTGCAGGCCACCCTGTTCTCCTAAATAATGACTACACGAACGTAATTGCACCATTTGGTGCGCCTGGCATCTCAATGACGGATGGATACTATATACTTGAATTCACTGTTGGCGAGAGCACTGGTGGCGGCGGTGGCGGTGGCGGCGGTGGTGGTGGCGGTACTCAGCCAGATTTAGGATATAATATTACTCACCACAACTGGATTAGTGCAAATAACGCATTTGCCAATAATGATAATTCTTTAGTATTATCAAATACCACACTACGTACATCTACTAACGGTACTGGTATGTATTCATACTATACACCATTGAATAGTACTAACTGGACTGTATCTATTGCTCTCCCTGGTGGCACATCAGCTGGTACTGGATTTATGAATATGTACAATACACCATCTGACTTTAATTTCATAATACATAAATCTGGCGAATATTTAGGAGGTACTACAGGTGGTTTCAGAAGTAGTAATACAGCTGACGTAATACTATTAAGTATTAAGTCACACCCTGATACTACTAACACATATGGGATTGAATTAAATGTTAATGGTGATATGTCATCGTTACAATACACTGGTCAGATTGATTTCAGCTACCCTGTTAAATTTGATCTTATATACAATGCATCTACATCAACTGTAACACTTGTATCTCCTGCTAGCTATTCTCCAGGGCAAATGCGTCCTAACCCTTGGCAAATTGTAAAGACAATCAATGGTGGTGCAGCACCTGCAGCGTCACCAGTCTTAGAGTTTGAGGGTGCTATGAAATATGTTGTAGATAATACACCTGTTGTG
>JACCDH010730344.1_pt1 | contig 10847 bp, 9 predicted proteins | sample 7442481 | NCBI WGS metagenome assembly JACCDH01 (sample SAMN15323433, study PRJNA562643) | freshwater metagenome | isolation source: river surface water | place: USA:Blue River Watershed | collected 2017-08-15 | reverse complement strand
GTGCTATGGCTGGTCACGCCCACCTCGTTGGTCGGGCAGGTTCTGGCCTTCGGCCTGTTCCGTTTTTTTGATGCCGTCAAACCCGGCCCCGTGGGCTGGGCCGACGCCCTCTTCCACCACGTGGACCCGCAGACCGACCGGCGCGCGTGGGGCAAGGCCGGCTTTGGCATCATGCTCGACGACTTGGTGGCGGCGGGCTGCACCGTGCTGGTGGTGGCGCTGTGGAGATTCCTCTGAGCATGCCGAATTCGCTATCAAATCAGGAGCTATTTGCGCAGTATCCACAAGGGCTATTGGCCAATTTGATGCTCAAACACCAATGGATGCTGGCCACTGCAGAAAGCTGCACGGGCGGCCTGATTGCTGGCGCCTGCACCGATCTGGCGGGTTCAAGCGCCTGGTTTGAGCGCGGTTTTGTCACCTATTCCAACGCGGCCAAGACCGAGCAGCTGGGAGTGGACGCCGGACTGATTACCCGCCATGGCGCCGTGAGCGAGCCGGTAGTACGCGCCATGGTGCAAGGCGCACTGCGACATTCGCACGCCCAGGTGGCCGTGGCCGTGACCGGCGTCGCCGGGCCCACCGGCGGCAGCCCCGACAAGCCCGTGGGCACCGTCTGGTTTGGCTGGGCCACGCCGGCAGGTGTGCGCAGCGAAGTGCAGCACTTTGCTGGTGACCGCGCTGCGGTACGCGCCGCCACCGTGCACCATGCCCTCACCCATCTGGCCGAACTGCTGCGCTAAGTCCCTGCCCGCCGCCGGCTACCGCCCACGCGCACTCAGGCTGCACCCCGGCAGGTGCAAGAGGTCAGCGTATTCGTGAGAGCCCTGCAATATCCGCAGACCCTGGTTGAACGCACGCATGCGCGCCGCGCTTTGCGGCAGTTGGGCACTGAGCATGAGATGGGTGGTGAACTGACGGGTGAGCCAGCGCGGATGGGCCCGCAGCTGCGCGGCCTCGGCCGGCACCAAGTGGGCCCCCATGAGGTGACAGGCCACATTGCGCTCCATGGGCACCACATCCAACCGCCCAGCCAGCAAGAGGCGCAAATTGGCCAGATCATCACCGGCCAGCGCCACATTCAGGACTCCCTCTTTTTGCAGGCGCCAGAACTCCGGCGTGTAGGTGTAAGACGGGACGGCCCCCACACGCAGACCGCGCAAGTCGCGCAGTTCTTTCCAGTCAAAGGGCTTGGCCGCCGGGTTGTCGCGGTAAACGAATACCCACTGCTCCGTCAACACGTTGTCGCTGATCAAAAACCCCACATCGCGCTGTGGGTTGCGTCCCCAGTAGGCGGTTCCATCCCACTGCCCCGCACGCGCCTCTTCCAGTGAGCGCGTCCAGGGCTTGAAGGTGTACTGCACCTCATACCCCGCGTACGCAAAAGCACGGCGCACAATCTCCAGCGCAATGCCCTGGTCGGGGCGTGTCGAGGTAGCATAGGGCGGCAGCTCACCGGTCGCCAGGCGCAAAGGGGCAAGGGTAGCTTCGGGTGCACGCGCCGGAGGCGGCTGTCCCTGCGCCCATACCGCGCCCCAGCCAGTCGCCAGCAAGCAAGACACCCTTGCAAAAAAGCGCCAATCCATGGCAGCAGCCTGAAGTGAAAGTGGGGAAGTTCATCATAGGCCCTCTGGCCCACGAATGCACAAACAAAAACCCCATGCTCCGCCGCCAAAAGCACCATGCGGTGAACTGGTTTACCCTGCCAATACAAAAACAGCCTGCGTGCCCCCATGCAAAACCCAGACGTCTCCCTGCAATCCGCCCCCCATGGTGGGCGCCAAGGCGGGCTCGCCGTTGTCGTGGGAGCCCAAGGCGGCATTGGCCAGGCCGTGCTACACACCCTGCAGACTGACACCCGTTTTGCACAGGTGCTGGGTTTGGGGCGCCACAGCACGCCCGCACTGAACTTGCTGGACGAAACAAGCATTCAACACTGCGCCCACGTTGTGCAGGCTACGGGCCTGCCCTTGCGCTTGGTAGTCGACGCCACTGGCTACTTGCATGGCGCGGGACATCGCCCCGAGAAAAGCTGGCAGCAGTTGGACCCTGCACAGATGGCACACCACTTCGCCATCAATGCCATTGGTCCCGCCCTGCTGATGAAACACTTTTTGCCGCTACTCGCACAGGATGGCACCACCGTGTTCGCCACGCTGTCGGCCAAGGTGGGCAGCATCGGCGACAACCGGCTGGGGGGCTGGTACAGCTATCGCGCCAGCAAGGCGGCTCTCAACCAGTTGGTGCACACCGCCGCCATTGAATTGCGCCGCAAACATCCGGAGGCCGTGTGTGTCGCACTGCATCCGGGCACCGTAGCTACGGCCCTGTCCGCCCCGTTTGCCAAAACGGGACTGGACATCAAAACACCCGAGGAAGCCGCACGGCGTTTGCTGCAGGTCATAGACGGCCTCAGCGCGGCGCAATCAGGCGGCTTCTTCCACCACGACGGGACACCCATACCTTGGTAAGGGGCTTAAACGCACTAGTAGAATCCCTATGGGCTTTTCGGGAGGAGAGTCCGTTTTATCCACTTATCAAACCAGAACCATGAAAAAACTTTTGATCGCATCGGCCATCGTCGCCACCTTCGCAGCACCCCAGGCATTTGCACAGGCCAAGAATTTTGAAGGCTTTAGCGTTGGCCTGAATATCAATGCCAACTCCAGCGACACGGACATCACCAACACTGGCGGGTTCGTCAAGGCTACGGGCCAGACATCGACCAATGCATCAGTGCAAGCGCAATACAACCTGGCGTTGGGCAGTGCGTTTGTACTGGGCGTAGGTGGTGCATTCGAAATGGGAGACGCTGACCTTGGCAGCTCTGGAACCACCTTCTCTGGCAAGCGCAAGAATGCCTATTCTGTTTACATTGCACCAGGTATTGCGCTGGACGACAGCTGGCTGATCTACGGCAAAGTGGCGAGCATCGCTGCCTCGTTTGAAACGACGGGCGCTGCCATTTTCACTGGAAAAACAGATACAACCGGTGTTGGCTACGGTATTGGTTTCCAGAAAATGCTCAACAAAAACGTGTACCTGCAAGCTGAATTCATGCAGAACAAGTACAACGACAAGACCATCGTCACAACCTTGACGACGCAAGCTAAAACAGAAGCACGCGCCTTCTCCTTCGGCGTCGGCTACAAGTTCTAATCTTGTAGTTCCCAAAAAAGAAAAACCCGCAGCGATGCGGGTTTTTTTCATTGTGCCAGAGAGGGCTATTCAAGCGCCGTGGCACTTCTTGTATTTCTTGCCGCTACCGCAATGGCAAGGGTCGTTGCGGCCGGGTTCGGCTTCCTTGCGCACTGTCTCCACACGGGGGCCAAAGCTGGCCCAGAGTTCGCGCAAGTCGTAAACCGCCCAGACGGCATCGGCGAAGTCATTGATGCGCTGCTCGCTCACGCTGGGCGGGCCGTCGTCGTCAAACACCGAGATGGTGGGTTCCTCGGTGTCGTCTTCGGTCAGGGCCACGATGGATTGCAGGGCTGCGTCCAGCCACTTCTCGGCCTCCTTGTCGCGCGGCGCGGCCCATTCCTCCGGCCAGGTTTCCACCGCAAACATGAAGCCCAGGGCCCAGACTTGGGCAAATGAGGGCAGCTCCTGGTCGCCCATCGCAGCGCGGTCTTCCTCGGGCAACACCGCAACTGCGCCACGCACGTCCATCACCTCGGGGTGGTAAGCAGTCTCGTCATCCAGGCTTTTCACCTCCACGCTGAGGCTGCGCACCACGTCGTTCCAGCGGCGGGTCCACAGCGCCACAAACTGCTGCGCCTGCTCCACGCTGGCAAAACCACCGGCTTCGCCCGGGGCCGGGTAGTCCAGATCCAACAACGCGGGGAATGCCTCGGCCGCATCAATCGGACGACGGCAGACGGCTAGCGCCGCCATGAAGCCCTCGCAAAACTCCCACTGGGGAATTTCGTCGTGGCGGCTACGCAGGTCGTCCAGGATGGCGTCCAGGGCATCGAAGTCGTCGGGGCTCAGGGTATCTACCGGGGCGGCGTCGGTGGCCGCAGGCGTGAGGTTTGGCATAAGCTGTGCAAAAAGAGGGCAGGCTGCTATTGTCCCCCCGAAGAAAGGCTTTTCATGCTCCACACGCTCAATTCCATCTTCCCCGTTCGTTACACCGCCATGGGGCTGTGCGTGTTTGGGCTCTTGCTGAGCACCTTCAGCCTGCTAGCGCTGGGGGTGGGCTTCAGCGCTTTTGCGCTCAGTGCGCTGCTGGTCGGGATTGGTGTGTACGACCTGCGCCAGAGCAAGCGCTCCATCCTGCGCAACTACCCCATCATTGGCCACTTGCGCTTCATGCTGGAGTTTGTGCGGCCCGAGATTCGCCAGTACTTCATCGAAAGCGACAACGAAGCCACGCCTTTTTCACGCGCACAACGGTCACTGGTGTACCAGCGCGCCAAGGGTGAGCCTGACAAGCGCCCGTTTGGCACCCAGCTCGATGTGCATGCCGAAGGTTATGAATGGATGAACCATTCGGTGGCGCCCACCCAGCTGGCCTCGCATGACTTCCGTATCACCATAGGCGCGGACACGGCCCAGCCCTACAGCGCCAGCGTGTTCAACATTTCCGCCATGAGTTTTGGAGCGCTCAGTGCCAATGCCATCCTGGCGCTCAACGCAGGGGCCAAACGTGGCGGCTTTGCCCACGACACAGGAGAGGGCTCCATCTCCGCCCACCACCGTGTCCACGGCGGCGACCTGATCTGGGAAGTGGCCTCGGGGTACTTTGGCTGCCGCAACGAGGACGGCAGCTTCAACCCCGACAAGTTCGCGGCCAACGCGCGCGACCCGCAGGTCAAGATGATTGAGCTCAAGCTCAGCCAAGGTGCCAAGCCTGGCCACGGCGGCATGCTGCCCGGCCCCAAGGTCACCCCAGAGATTGCGCAGGCCCGTGGCATTCCGGTGGGGGTGGACTGCATCTCTCCCGCCGCCCACAGTGCTTTTTCCACGCCGGTGGAAATGATGCAGTTCATTGCCCGCCTGCGCGCGCTGTCGGGCGGCAAACCCACTGGCTTCAAGCTCTGCATTGGCCACCCCTGGGAGTGGTTTGCCATGGTCAAAGCCATGCTGGAAACTGGCATCACACCTGACTTCATCGTGGTCGATGGTGCTGAGGGGGGCACGGGTGCTGCACCACTGGAATTTACCGACCACGTAGGCGCTCCTTTGCAAGAAGGCTTGCTGCTGGTACACAACACCTTGCGTGGTGCGGGCCTGCGTGAGCGGGTGAAGGTGGGCTGCGCAGGCAAGGTGGTGAGCGCCTTCGACATTGCGCGCCTCATGGCTCTGGGGGCGGACTGGTGCAACAGCGCGCGCGGCTTCATGTTTGCGCTGGGCTGCATCCAGGCCCAGCACTGCCACACCGGCCACTGCCCCACCGGCGTGACCACGCAGGACCCCCTGCGCCAGCAATCGCTGGTGGTGCCAGACAAGGCCGAGCGCGTCTACAACTTCCACCGCCAGACACTGCATGCATTGCAGGAACTGGTACAAGCCGCCGGACTGAAACACCCCAGCGAAATCACGGCGCACCACATCGTGCGGCGCTCCACCGACCACAAGGTCAAGTCGCTGGCACAACTGATCCTGACACAGCTGCCCAACCGCGCACTCATCGACCAAGAACTCAACACCCTGCCCCTGATCTACCGGCACAGCTGGCCACGCGCCAGTGCAAAGTCATTTGCACCGGAATTCACTTGATTTATCCCGCTTTTGATTTTTTGCACTTGGGAGTACAGTGGCTTGTATACAACTTGACGGAGACTCAGCATGATTGGAAGCAACCTTCGCATTGGCGCTCGGCTCGGCTTGGCATTCGGGGTCGTATTGCTGATCACGGGCTTGATGGCCCTGACGGGTATGTGGCGCTTGGGCTCGCTCAAGGACGAAGCCCACAAACTGGCCTACGAAGAGGTGGAGCGCGCCTCACTCACCCAAAAGTGGGTAGAAAACATCCGCATCAACTGGGTGCGCACCGCAGCAGCCCTGCATGCAGCCAGCGCAGAGCGCGTGACAGTGTTGCAAAAGGAAATGGACGGGACCTCCAAAGTGATCAGCGAATTGCAAAAGCAGCTGGAGCCCATGATCAACGATGACAAGGGCAAAGCTTTGTTTGCCGACATCGGGAAAGCACGCGAGGCTTATCGCGGCCCGCGTGCAGACCTGCTCAAGAAAAAGCTGGCCGGCGAAGATGTGGGCGCTGCTGTGGACGCCACTTTGCTGCCTTTGGCCAGCGCCTACCTCAAGGCACTGGATGTGCTGATTGAGCATATGGATGACCAACTCAAGGCTAGTGTGGTCAAAACCGAAGCCGTTGCGGTCAGCGGACAATGGATTCTGGGAATCGGTGCGGCCATCTCGGTCGCCGTCGGCTTGCTGTTTGCAGTGTTATCAACGCGGTCCATCACCCACCCGATTCGGCAGGCTGTGCATTCTGCCCAGGCCATCAGCCAAGGGGACCTGAGTATCCATATTCAGCCCCATGGTCGGGACGAAGCGGCCGACATGATGCATGCACTGCGCAACATGCGCGACAACCTGGCTCGCATGGTGGGCGGCGTGCGCAGCAGTGCGGAAGGTGTTTCCACCGCCAGCGCAGAGATTGCACAAGGCAATAACGACCTCTCGGCCCGCACCGAGCAGCAGGCCAGTGCCTTGCAGGAGACCGCGGCCTCCATGACCGAACTGAGCTCCACAGTGCGACAAAACGCTGACAGCGCCTCCCAGGCCAACCAGCTGGCCATGACGGCATCCACCGTTGCCATGCGGGGTGGTGAGGTGGTGGGCGAGGTCGTAGAGACCATGAAGGGCATCAACGAAGCCTCCCGCAAGATTGCCGACATCATCAGCGTCATTGATGGCATTGCCTTCCAGACCAATATCCTGGCCCTCAACGCAGCCGTGGAAGCGGCCCGAGCCGGCGAGCAAGGCCGCGGGTTTGCCGTGGTCGCCAGCGAAGTGCGCTCCTTGGCCGGACGCAGCGCCGAAGCCGCCAAGGAGATCAAGACCCTGATCAATGACAGCGTAAGCCGCGTCGAGCAAGGCACAGCCTTGGTCGACCAGGCCGGCAGCACCATGACCGAAGTGGTGGGCGCCATCCGCCGGGTGACTGACATCGTGGGCGAAATCAGTGCCGCCAGTGGTGAGCAAGCGTCTGGCGTCACGCAGGTGGGCCATGCGGTCGACCAGATGGACCAGGCCACCCAGCAAAACGCAGCCTTGGTAGAGGAAATGGCCGCAGCCGCCAGCAGCTTGCGCACCCAGGCCCACGACTTGGTGGAGGTCATGGCGGTGTTCAAACTGTCGCCCGAACATTCGGCCAACAGTCACTCGCTGGCCCTCTCTGCCTGAGGGCCAGTTTGCCTAAGGCCCCGCAGCAGCGACACACCCAGGCTGCACATCCCCATGGCACCGCTTGGTGGAAGTGGGGCTGCTGGGTGGTGCTGTGGTGTGCGATTGCGCCGACCCAGGCTGCGGAGTTGGCACGGGTGCAGATGATCGCGTCCTACCACGCCGGCATGGCCTGGAGCGACGCGCAGATTGCCGGGGTACGGGAGCAACTGCAAGCCCGCAACCCGCCTCTGGAGATACAGCTCGACTTTCTGGACACCAAGCAAGTAGTACCCACCGCGCACTATTACCAGCTGACCGAGGCGCTGTTGCTGGCCAAGTACGGCGCGAAGCCGCCTGCCGTGCTGATCGCGGCGGATGACGATGCGCTGGACTTCGCACTGCTCCTGCGCGAGAGACATTTCAAGGGTACACCGGTCTTGTTTTCCGGTGTGTCCAGCAGCCGACGCGCAGCACTGCAGCAGCTGCCTGCGGTGGGAGGCGTGTTCGACGACCTGGATGTGGGGGAAAGCCTGCAACAGATGCTGCGCATGCGCCCACAAACCCAGCGTGTTGTCGTCATCCACGACCAAAGCCGCACCAGCCTCGCGCAGGTGGAGACCCTGCACAGCCGCATGGCCGCCCAAGCGGGCATCACTGTCGAGTACCTCACCAACCTGCCCGTGGCTGCCATGCAGCAGCGCCTGGGCCAGCTCAGCGCCAAAGACCTGGTGTTTGCCCTTCCGTTCAACCGCGATGCCGAAGGCCGCGTACTCACCCACGAAGAGGCCACCGACCTGTGGACCGCTGCCTCCAATGCGCCCGTTGCTGTCACCCGCGACGTGGCCATGCGCCCTGGTGTTCTGGGCGGCTTTCTCGTGTCCGGGTTGGACCAGGGGCGAACCGTGGGCCTCCTGGCGGTGCAGGTACTGGACGGCAAAGCCCCCACACCTTTGCCCTTTGTAGATGGCAGCTCCCATGCCACCTTTGACTATCCCCAGATGCAACGTTGGGACGTAGACCTGGACCGTTTGCCAGCGACTGCCACCGTGCTACAGCGACCCAAGGACACCATAGAGTCCCTGCGGCCCCACCTGCCTTGGCTCAGCGTGTTGTTTGGCAGCTTGCTGGTGATCATCGGCCTGCTGCTGCACGGCATCCGGGTGCGCCACGCGGCCGTGGCGGCGCAGCGCCTGAGTGCGCGCAACTACCAAGCCTTGTTTGACAACAGTCCCGACGCCATCATGGTGCGCGATGCAGACACCGGCAAGATCGTGCAAATCAACCCGCGCTTTGGTCAGCTGTTTGGTTACCAGATCCACGAGGTAGCCGATCTGCGCCCCGGCGACCTCAGCTCCCAGGAGCCAGGGTATGGCCACGCCGAAGCACAAGTCTGGATTGAAAAAACACGGCGCGAAGGTGCGCAGTTTTTTGAGTGGCGATCACGGCGCAAAGACGGTACCGTGTTTTGGTCAGAGATCTCGATGACGCGCTTCGAAATGGCACAAGGCCAGCGCACGGTATCGACCGTCCGCGACATCACCGACCGCAAGCAGGCCGAAGTGATGGCCAAAGAGTTTGAACACAGATTGCAGCAGGTCTACCAAAACTTGCCGGTGGCGGTGTTCGCCATCGATGCTCAGCACCAGATTACCTTCTGGAACCCCCACATGACGCGCTTGACCGGCATCGATGCAAGCAGCGTGGTGGGCACCACCGACACCTGGCGCGGCATCTACCCCAGCCCGCGCCCCTGCCTGCTCGATGTGCTGGTGGACGGAGCGCATCCTGCCGACCTGGAGCGTTACTACGGACAAAAACTGCGCGAAAGCACCATCATCCCGGGAGCCTTGGAAGGGCAAGACTATTTTGGCGACATGGAACGCGGGCGTGGCATGTGGATCCGCTACTGCGCGGCCCCCCTGCGCGATGCACAGGGTCGGATCACCGGGGCCATCCAGACGCTGATTGATGTCACCCTCCTCAAACGGACCCAAACCACCCTGGAAGAGCTCAACCGCGACCTGGAAGCCCGCGTGCAAACGCGCAATGCAGAGCTCAAGCTCGCCATGGGGCAACTGGTTCAGTCCGAAAAGCTGGCCGCTTTGGGCAGTCTGGTGGCCGGGGTGGCGCATGAGCTCAACACCCCAATTGGCAATGTGATGTCCGTGGCCACCACCCTGACCGATGAAGTGGCCGACTTCAGCCAGAAACTGCTCTCGGGGAACGCCCGCCGCTCCGACGTTGAGAAAACGACCACCCGCCTGCAAGAGGCCAGCGTGCTGATTGAACGCAATGCCACCAAAGCCGCCAAACTGATCAACGACTTCAAAGAGGTCGCGGTCGACCAAAGCAGCACGCGCAGGCGCCACTTTGCGCTGCTGGATGTGGTGAATGAGGTGCTCACCACCACACGCCCCTTGTTCAAGAATGCCAAGCACCAGGTGTCACTGGCCATCCCCTCCGATCTGGAGATGGACAGCTACCCCGGCCCGCTGGAGCAAGCCCTGACCAACTTCTTGACCAACAGCCTGAACCACGGGTTTGAAGGCACGGCGCAAGGCCAGATCCACCTGCAAGCCAGCCTGGAGGGCGACGAGGTGGTGCTGGAATACGCCGACAACGGCTGCGGCATCGCGCCTGGCAACCTGCAACATATCTTCGAGCCGTTTTACACCACCAAGCTCGGACGCGGGGGCAGCGGACTGGGGCTCTACATCGTCTACAACCTGGTCAGCAATGTGCTGGGAGGCAGCATCACGGTGCACAGCAACGTGGGAGAAGGTACACGCTTTGTGTTGCGCCTGCCTGCCAATGCGCCCGCGCACAGCGGCCCTGCACCGCTGCATTAATTGCTATCTATTCAATAGCTGCTCGCGCAGCCACACCAAGGGCTAGAAGCCGTTTTGCCATGCAAAGGACGGCGTGATCCTTGCTAAGTACCGCACAGCGGCGGGCGACAGCAAGGTCGATGAACTTCTGGTCGTCCGGGTCCTTGCAGGTCACGCTGGCCTTGGGCGGCACGTCCACGGTCTGCACCTGGGCATCGCGCGCGGCCAGCACCTGCTCCGCGGTCAATGCGTAGAAAGCCAGGCGCTTGGCAATCTGCGGATAGGCCAGCACGCGCTCCAGCTCATCGCGCATAGGGGCCGTGGCTACCCATTGCAGGCGGCCGGTGTGCAGGGCTTCGCGCAGCGGGGCGGTTGCGGCATCGTTGAAGACCAGCAGGTCCAGCACGATGTTGGTGTCCAGAATGATCTGGCTCACCCCATCGACCGCCGCCTCAGTCATTGGGCTCTTGCGCTGCAGCACCCTTGGCCAGGCGGCCCTTGACCATGTCGAACTTGAACAGGCGGCACTCCAGCGGGCCATTCCACATGGGCACACGGCGCGACTCTTTCAGGCGCATCTTGCTGGGGAGCTTCAGGTCGGGCGTCAGCACCCATGCGGTCCAGCCGCTGTAGTTCTTTTTCCAGTGGCTGGCCAACTGGTTGAAG
>JACCDH010344239.1_pt1 | contig 10847 bp, 10 predicted proteins | sample 7442481 | NCBI WGS metagenome assembly JACCDH01 (sample SAMN15323433, study PRJNA562643) | freshwater metagenome | isolation source: river surface water | place: USA:Blue River Watershed | collected 2017-08-15 | reverse complement strand
GCATAGGCCAAGTTGCCGCTGCCGCCTGGCTTGTTGTCCACTACCACCGATTGGCCGGTGAGGCGGGCCAAAGGCTCGCTCACCAAGCGGGCTGAGGTGTCCACCAAGCCACCGGGTGGGTTGGGTACCACCAAGGTGATGGGTTTGCTGGGATAGGCATCGGCTTGCGCGTGTGCAGCGAGCGGTGTGATGAGTGCGCTTGCGCTGATGACGGTGGTCGCTATCAGTGCAGCATTGAGGTGGCGGCGTGTGAGGTGTTTCATGTGTTGTCTCCTGTTGATTAGTTTGGCGTGATCGTTGTGGCTCAGCGTTGGCCCATGTGTACCGATTCAAAAATGCCTTGCGCTTCACGCGGCATGCAGCGCCAGTACTGTGGGCTGGCTTGCACTTTGCCGTTCAGCGCAGCAGCAGCTTCCCACACCCAACGAGGCTTGTAGAGGAAGGCTCGGGCGAGGGCGATCAAATCAGCATCGCCGCGCACCAAGATGTCTTCGGCTTGTTGCGGTTCGGTGATGAGGCCTACGGCAATGGTGGGCATCCCTGTTTTTTGTTTGACCAGTTTGGCGAAGGGCACTTGGTAGTCGGGGCCGATGGCAATTTTTTGCTGCGCAGCTACGCCGCCTGATGAGATGTGCACAAAGTCTGCGCCTGCGAGCTTGAGGCGCAGCGAGAAGTCAGCAGTTTCCTCGGGTGTCCAGCCGTTTTCCACCCAGTCGTAGGCCGAGATGCGCATGCCCAGTGTGCCTTTGTAAACAGCACGCACGGCTTCAAACACTTCCATCGGAAAGCGCGTGCGGTTGTCAAAGTTGCCGCCGTAGGCATCAGTGCGGTGGTTGGCGATGGGGGATAAAAATTCGTGCAGCAAGTAGCCGTGTGCGCCGTGCAACTCGATGGCCTCAATACCCATGGCATCGGCACGTTGGGCAGATTTGACGAAGGCCCGTTTGATGCGATCTAGGTCAGCGGCATCCAGTTCGTGGGGGGGTGTTTCTTGCGCCAAGTGGGGAACGGCTGAAGGCGCTTCAGTCGTCCAGCCACCTTGTGCTGGCGTCAACAACTGGCCGCCTTGCCAAGGTGCAGCACTCGATGCCTTGCGGCCTGCGTGCGCGAGCTGGATACATACAGGCACTTGAGGTGCGAGCTTGCGCGCGCGATGCAGTTTGTCTTGTAACGCTGCTGCTGTCGCGTCGTCCCACAAGCCTAAGCACAGCGGCGTGATGCGCCCTTCGGGTACCACCGCGGTGGCTTCGATGATGAACATGGCTGCACCGCTATTGAGCAAGCTGGCCCAATGCGTCAAGTGCCAGTCCGTGGCTTGGCCGTTGTCTGCCGAGTATTGGCACATGGGTGCCACGATGGCGCGGTTGGCCAGCGTGAGCGGTCCGCGTGGCGAGGTGAGGGTGAATTCAGAAAAGAGGTGGCTCAAGGTGCGCTCCAAAAACAAAAAAGCCTGCGGATAAGGCAGGCTGCATCGTAATCAGGCGAGTATCAAACCCGTGGCATCTGTGTGACAGTGCTTAGTCCAAATCAATGTCGAAGTCATCGGGGTTGCCTTTGTCGAGCTTGGCATCCTCTTTGTGTACTTTGTCTTCGAAGTCGCTCAGGCGGTCGTTCAAAGCATCGACGTTGTGTTTGATACCTGCCAAGCGGCCATGAAATGCATCATTCATCTGCTCACGCTTGAGCTTGGCTTGCAATTTTTCAGCTTCGGTCACAGGGGTGCGTGTCCCAGCGACAGCTTTGTTCACTGACTTGGCGGCTGAAGTTTGTGTGGCGCTAGCCGGTGGTTGTGTAGCGCCTCCACTGCCCGTGCTGGTTGGGAAATCAACTTTCTTGCGCTCAACGGTACCTGATGGCAACGGCTCAAAGCGCGACTCAATCTTGCCGTTGTCCACGCCTTGGCGATTGAGACCAGGCGGGGCATCTTCTGGCGCTGCTTGGCGGTTCAGTGCAGCCGCATCTGTGGTGATCGGTTGGTTGTTGGACCCATTGCCCGGTGGGTTGGCAAGCGCTTGGTTATTGGCCGCCAAGTTGTCTTGGGGAAGAGGTTGCTTGTTGTCTTGGATGGCGAGCTTGGGTACGCCTTGTTCATTGGTGCTGTTGGCGTTGGTTGGAATGCCTTGGCGGTTGTTGATGGCCTCATCCGCAGGCAAACCTTGCAAGTTGGGCGCGGCGGCTGGGCCATTGTCGATACCTTGGCGGTTTAAGCTAGTTGTGTCCTGCCCAACAGTTTGGTTGTTAGCGTTGAAGCTGCTCGTGCCCAGGGCCTGTTTGTTGGCTGCAATGCCATCAATAGCGATGTCTTGCACATTTGCGGCAATCGCTTGGGTGGGTACACCTTGGCGATTGGCCTCAATGGCCTTTTCACCGTTCACGTTTTGGTTGTTCGCTGCGATGTTGCCACCGCCTACGTTTTGACGATTGGCTGCGATTGCATCTGTGGCAACGCCTTGACGGTTGTTTGGGATGCCTTTGTCAGCATCGAGCTTTTGCTGATTGCCAGCAATCACATCGATTGACACGTTTTGAACATTGGCTTTGATGCTGTCCGTGCCTATGTTTTGGATATTTGCGTCAACCGAGTCAGTGGGGATGTTTTGAACGTTGGCCGCAGCTGAGCCACCAGTTGCAAGTGCTTGACGATTTTGTGCAGTTTTGTCTGCTGCGACTTTTTGAATATTGGTGTCAACTGCGCCATCGTCTGTCGAAATATGTTCGGTGTGTTCAGACAGGGCTGCAGCTAGTGCTTTTTCAGCCTCTAGGGCAGCGAGTGCTTTTTGCTCGAACGCACGTTTGCGCGCTTGAGTTTCTTCTTCATCAGAAGCGACGATGTTTTTTGGAGTTTTGGCGTTACCAGTATGCTCAGATACTGAGACGCTATGCCTTGCGCCACTTCTGACTATGCCGGAAAGATCGTCGTCACTCATAAGTTTGATGGCGCGCTATCGAGTCAGAACGGCAAGTGATACCGATGGTGCCCGGGGCCGGAATCGAACCGGCACGCCTCGCGGCGGGGGATTTTGAGTCCCCTGCGTCTACCAATTTCACCACCCGGGCACGGGAGAGAAGAGCAATATTATGGCACAGATTTCTCATCGTTTCGGCTTGCTGTGAGAAAACTTGCTGGATGGCGAGTTTGCGAGTGGCTTACGAGGGTGTCACAGTGTTTGGACAGTACTTGACCGTTTCGGGTTCATGCTTGTCTGTTGTATCGGCTTGAATGCTGAAAACTTGTGCAGTGCGATTAGCGTGACTGGCTAATTTTGTAAGCGTCGACTACATTTATTGAGATGAAAAACATCTCAATCATCATCATTGGTGTCATCCTTGCTCTGTCTGGCCTAACAGCCGAAGCTAGAGGTGGCCGAAGCGGTGGTGGCAGTAGGCCCCACTATGGCGGAGGGAAGCACTCTTCAAGTCATGACGGTCATTACCAAGGTGGTTCTGGTAGCTCCCACAAAGGTGGGACCTACAAGAACTCCAAGACCAACGATCAATACGGCAAGCACAAAGACTGATGCTTTGTACACACACCATCTTGAGCGTTACTGCGGCAACGGTGGTAGACGCTACATACATTAACTTAAGCACTTGCACGAGAATAGCCAGCAAGCGTAGAAATTCTGTGCGAGTCAATCCAGATTGAAAAAAGACATAAACATGAAACATTTATTATTAACCATTTTTATACTATTCTGCTCTGGCTGTTCAACTACATATGGACCAGTAACGAGTAACAATTTTCAAGAAAAAATATTAATTGAACGAATGGATAGAACATTTGCAGCAGGAAAGTCCCTAATCAATCAAAATGAATGCTTTCCTGTACTAACAAAGCCTATTTGCTGGGATGCTACAGGTGGTAAATCTTTCGAACCGACTGAGATGCTTGACATGCAAATGTATGAGATTTCAAATAAAAGCAATTATGGAATTCAAAAAGATTTTTTATATTTAGCTGCAGCAGAAGTTGCTAGTCAAATGGCATACCCAATGTTTACTTCGCTGAGCGAGCAAATGATCGTTACTTGTAGTAAGAGTGAAAATTATGTAACTTATGGCGGTATTTCAGGTGTCAATTCAGGATTTATGCATCTGGATGCCACAACTCGTATCGAAGATACATCCAAATGCTTAATTTCAACACGACTCAGAATCTTGTTGATTAAGGATAAAAATGACTTGAAGAAGGGTGTCCTTGCAAGGAATAACTCTTTTGAAAACAGCAACTTTGTTCCATTTATAGACTTATATCGGGGCACAACGCCTAACCTGCCTCGTGGCAAAGATGTCGACACACCATCCATTAAATTGCTAACGCTTGATATTGAAAATGCATGGAAATATCATTATGAACCACGAAACCTTTCTAATGAGTTGCGGAAAAAACTTGGTGCTACCTTAACAAGTCCTTGGACAATAATCGATGAGGCCACAAAAAACAAAGAGGTATTAAATAATGATCCAATTACTTTGAGAAGAGTCATGAATTAATTTTTGACATTGTTAAGTTTTTCTACAAGGTATTAAGATGATTTATCGTTCAATTGAAGAAGTTAACCTTGAAGACCTTATTCGCCACTTTAACGATGCAAAAAGGAATCGTGAGCCTGATGCTATAAAAGTAGTGGAGGGTGATTTGTACGATCACCTATTGGTAATTAAAGAAATCAACCCCAATCTTTTTGAAAATCACTACCAACTCTTTAATGAACTAAGTCGTAATCTTATAAATTAAATCGACACTCACCACTATCCGCCCGCTTGCTCAACAGCCTCTAAAACACCAGCAAACTGTTGCCGCTGTAACGCTCAAAAATGCACGATCTCAACATCGTGCGTTTCGCTTTCTAGAACTCTCATTTTGAGAGTTAGCAGGTGTCGTGCTGCACGCTACTGTAGCCCCGCACAAAAGTCCCGCCCATTTGCTCGGATTCAGGTCGCCCAACTGCACACGCGAAATTACGCTGTGCGTTTTGGGCTAGAAGTTGAAGCAAACGCAAAACGATTTTTTGCACTTGGCGCACAGCCTCTACGGTGGCGCTCTCGCCAGTCAACCGTTTCTCAGTCAACTCGATCTAACTACGCGAAAGCCAACAACGCACCACATGCGTGACGGTGACGTTGTGTTGTATCTCAGACCCACAAGCCGAGTTTGGCAAGTTCGTTACAAACTGTTTGATCGCAAGTGGCGTTGTGTCAGTACCAAGCAGCGGCAGCTTGAATTTGCAAAGCGTGTGGCGGGGGAGCTTTACGACAAGGCACGTTTTCGGGAAGAGGAAGGTTTGCCGCAGAAGTCGGTTCGATTTGGCACATTGGCGAATGAGTGCATCCGTGTTCTCAAGGTTGAGATTGAGCGTGGCATCCGTCCCAACACCAACATGGACTACATACGGGCCATGAACAACTACCTGATCCCATTTTTTGGAAAGTTGATGCTGACCAACATCACTGCCCAAAAGGTTGCTGAATACGAGCAGTGGCGTAATCAGAAGATGGGCAAGGTTCCCATCAGCAGCACACTGGCAAATCACAGCAGTGCGTTTAATCGGGTCATTGATCTTGCGATTGAACAAGGCTCCATCAGTGACAAGGTGATCATCCCCAAGCTCAGTCGCAAGGGTAAGAAAGGTTCGCCCCGTCCAGCTTTCACACAGGATGAGTTGAAGCACTTGCTTGAATACATGCCCAAGTGGTGCTTGATGGCTGAACGTAAGAACCACACAGAAATGCGAGAACTGTTGCGTGACTATGTGGAACTGCTCTTGACTACTGGAATGCGATCAGGGCGGGAGAGCATGAACATGCTGTGGAAGCACATTGAGTGGTACACAGATGGCAAGACCGATGTGCGTTATTTACGTATCTGGGTAAGTGGCAAAACTGGAGGTCGTTGGTTGATAGCCAAGCATCGTGCAGCAAGTGCTTTAGAGCGACTGGCTATAAGACAGGGAGTCGGCGCTAACTTGAATGAGGCTATTGCAGCCAAGAGTGATGCCTATGTGTTCAGTCTCAGTACAGGGCAACGCCCAACTAGTATGCACACCTCGTTTGAGCTGCTAATGAAAGACAGTGGCATGCGAGTTGATGCGATCACCGGCAAGAACCGCAGTCTGTATTCGCTACGGCATTGCTACGCCACTATGAGCTTGATGGACGGGCAGATGGACATGCACACCTTGGCTAAGCAGATGGGTACGTCGGTGGGCATGTTGGAGCAGCACTATTCCAAAATGACTGCGACCATGGCTGCTGAGCGATTGGCTTGAGATGAACGTCTAGTAACGGGACGTTTATTAGAAGTTTTCAACTGTTCCCTACTTAGGCATTTGCAATGCTTTAATGCGTGCCTTCTCGGTATTCTGCCAATGCATAGTTTGTTTGATGCGTTTTGCTAGTTCGGGGTAATCGAAAGGACTGCACTCAATGGGAGTAGCACATGGGAATTTTCCACGTGCTGCGTTTTCTGCAATGTATTCAAAGCGTTTAAGTGCTCGTGAAGTTATCTTGCCCATAGTTATGCGATCGTCTAGCTCAATTGAAGTTGCAGGTTTCCTTGGGTTGTTGTAGTTGAGAACATCTGCGTAACTAGGGCTTAATTTTGCTAGTGTCCCTAATCGCCAGTTTTCCCATTTAGGTTTGGCCGCTTTTAACCAAAGCAGACGAACACCACTAAAGATAGCCATCCCGTGAAATCGTTTGCCCATGAGTTGCAATTGCTCAGTCGGTGGTTTAGGTGTGGCAACTTTCGGGGGCTTATGTTGCTCAAGAAGTTTATTAATTTGTCTTAATACATCACTTCGACGACCACCAACAGGAATAGATACCAATATAGATTTAGTTGAACCTTCTTCTGGGCGAGTCACATTAAGAAACAAGCCCAAATCGTTGCTTACTTCTGTTGGTGAGATGTCTTGGCCTTCTTCCAATAAAGAGATTTGGTGGACTTTGGGTCTCGAATAAGGATTGCTAAATGCACGCAGCCCACGTGTTTGCCACCAACGTCGAAATATCGTGGTTTGAACGTCACCTAATCGGTCATAGATTTTGAGGACTTGTTTGAAGTCAGCAGGAAGGGTTTTCTTTTGCTCATTGGTAAGCCCTTGTGTTCTATGCACTCTTGCTAGTTCATAGCTTGGACTGAGCCGTAGAAACTCAAAGAGCAGCATGTATGCCGCTGTTGGCTTTGTGTGCCAACCCTGTCGAGAGAAGTCGCTGCCTCTCACATCCCATGGTTTCAGTTGTTTATTCATAAATGTCAACATATAAGAAGCTAAATTTGCATAAAACTATTTTACATGTCGACATTCGGATAATTTGCGGATCAACACAAACAAAGCACGGGGCTGAGTTGATGTTGATGAATTTCAACTTTTAAAGGGGTAGTAACGTGAGCAAAAAAACATTTAGCAATAGCAACTTGCAATTTGCAGCAATCATCGTCCAGCAACTGGACGTTTTGTCTGAGCGCCGTGACAAATGGGAGAAGACTGACTTTAAGAAGGCTAATGAAGGCCTCTATTCGTTGCAAGCCGAGTGCTTGCATATCTATAAATCACGCTTCTTGGATGCAAGCACGGACGATAAAAAGGCATTGCGCCAAGAGTTGGCAAAACGCTTGAAGGATTCCAACGTTCGCACCACAACACACACCACAACTCTCAACATGTTGGTTCGTTATGTGTTCAATTCCGATCGTAAGCGTGCACAAGGATATGCAACCGTTTTGGCTGCAGCAATTTCGTACGACATCAAGGTTGAAGACTTCCCTCAATGGGTGGTTGATCAAGGTGGCGTTGAGGAGATCAAGCGTAAATCGGTCAAAAAGCCTGAAGCTATTGCCAAGCAACAGGCCGTGCAAGCTGCAAAAGCAGTGGTGACTGGTGAGCTGGAGTTGAATTCAATGCAGCCTCTGGCACATGTGAACTTGGATGGCTTGACGGGCGACTATGCCGTTTTGTTGGCTAAACCACGCCCTAATGGCGGTGCGGACATTGTTGGCACTTTGTCGAATGTCAACGATGCATTGGTGAATGCATTGATCTTGCGTTTGGCTAAGCAGCACGTTGCAACTGAAGCTGCTGATAAAGAGTTGGGCCGTCAAGTCCAAAAGGAGCATGGTGACATGCTGGCTGCAAACGATGAGAGCAAACAACTCAAAGTTGCTAACGCCTAACTTATTCGGCGGGGGCTTGCCCCCTGCCTGCTTAACCAAACACAAGGACTAAACGTATGAAATGCGAAATCAAGTATGCGCCTCAAAATTTGGATGAAGTGATTTATCCGAACATGGCAGTTGAGCGCCGTATTAAAGGTTATGGCAGTGGCGCAATTTCTGGTCACGTGATGCTGCATGGACCAAACGGGACAGGTAAAACAACAACTGCAAAGTTGTTGATTAAAGAAATTGCTGGTCCTGATGCTTTGCTTGACAACAACAGTTACGAGGATCTGCTGTCCATGTCAAACTTGCGTGAATACTTGCTGAATTCTGCAGCCTTGGCACGCATGACGACGAGCGGTAAATATTTCGTTTTGCTCAATGAGTTTGACAATGCAAAGAAGAATCTCAGCAAGTTTTGGACAGCGTTGGATGATTGTGGCGAAGATGTCATGGCGATCATTACAACCAATTACGCGATGGACATTGATCGCAGTATCCGCTCACGTTTTGACATGATCGAGATTGCTGGTGTAACTGCAATTGCGGCACTTCCACGAGTGCAGTACGCACTTCATGCGGAAGGGCTGAGCCTCCCAGACAAGCAAGTATTGGAATACCTCAAGCGTTACGAGCATTTGATGGATTTGCGGAAATACTTCAAAGTTGCCGATGAGTTGCTTTATTTGCGTGACCAAAATTTGTCGTTTCCTGCATGGAGTGCAGCTACGCCTGCGTTCAAAATTGTTTGATCAAACGTCCAGTTACTGGACGTTGCAAAGCCCTGTAAGTTCGCTTGCAGGGCTTTTTTTATATCATCTCAACTGCATTGCGTTTCATGTCATCGTTAACGTCAATGTAGCGTTGGGTCACTGCAATGCTGCGATGCCCAGCTAATGAAGCCAAAACACGTACGCCAATTCCTCGGGCGGCAAGGGTGGAAATGAAGCTGCGGCGCATCGAATGTGAACTGGCTCCAGCAATGCCCGCATTTCTAAATAACCAGTAAAAATGTTGCGTCATGCCGTTCGCTGTGAACGCTTTGCGACCAGCTGTAATAAACAGGGGGTGTTTGTAGTTAAGTGGTTTGCGAAGGTCAAGGTAGGGCTGGAGTTCGTCACGTAGTTTTTGCGGGACAAACACAGTACGTGGGTGACGACCTTTGGTTTGTTCAGCTGTAAGTCGAATTTCACTTTTTGCTGTGCCATCTGCATTGCATACATCTGCGACGCTAAGACTTGCAATTTCCCCAACTCGCATTCCGCTATAGAAACCAGTTAGCAGCATGACGCGATTTCTTGTCGCGAAGCTGCGTGATGCGATGTAGGTGAGAACTTGGTCAAGTTCTGCTTGTGTAAGTGTTTTTGCTTGTGCCATGTGTTTTGTCCTTCTTGGTAAATAAAACAGCACGAGCAAGTGTGTTTTCTTTAGTAAAAAGACGCGACCGAAACCCGATGCACTGGCGGGTTAAAAAAACATCAATGAAATCAACGCGGTTAAGAAAAGTGCAATTTTCTTAAGTTCTTGTATTTAGCCCATTTGCAACACTAGCTGCTGGGGCCAGATTTTTGTAGGCTGATATGTGCTGGTGAAAAAGCAAAACTATGCATGGTGCTGATTGCTACTGTCCAAGTTGAACATTAAGGCACGACGTAGTGTTTGCAAATCCAGCTTGTGTGTCTTCAAGCCTTCAGTTTCACGTAGTGCCCACGCAGTAATCAGCACAACATTGCGATTCTTTTCATCCATGTGCTTTAGCAGTTCGCTGATTGTGTCAATCACTACATCAGCGTCAGTGCGAACGCTTGCAATGCGTTTGCTCATGAACTCATTGGCATCAAGGCCAAGCCAATCAACCAGCACAATTAATTTGGCAACTTCGGGGATAGCAAGTCCACATAGCCACTTACGTGCAGTCTCGCGTGTCACAGCTGTCATACCAACAGCTCGAAAGTTAAATTGATTAGCGAAAGAGTTTGCAGTGGGGATGCGACCAAACTTGTGCAGCAGTGCGAAATTCAGGGCTTTGCTAAACCGAGCCTTTGCATCGTCAAGATTGATGTTTTGCGTGTGCTGTGTTTTGCCGCCTGCCATTTAGAAATGCACGGATAGTTTGTGTGCAAGAAATTTTGTGCATTTCAAAGTTGTATTTGCCACGTTGAAATTGCACTTAAAAATGTTATGTGCAACATAGTCGTGCTGTCGACCTTTTTTCTCAAATTAGCATGCTTCGATTGCAAAGCAATCAGCAGATTTGTTGCACAAGTTGTTGCTAAGACACTGGCAATAGCAATTTTTAGAGGAACAAAAGTTATGTCTGGCACATGTAGTTCTTGCGGTGGATATTTTTCGGGTTGGAAATGTACTAACTGCGAACAAACTGAATTAATGAAAAAATCGATTCAGCAACAGCAAGATTTGGCAGAAAAAAATAAGCGGGCTGCTGATTACGAGGCACGCATGAATCGCGAAATGCAAGAGGAGCAGGCTGAACGAGCGGCAATGCAGGCGCAAGTTGCACAAATGGAAGCAGGCTTGGAAAGCACTGCAAAGCAGATGTTCGCTGAAATCGCACTTCTCATTCAAACCAATACAACTGAAACGATTGGAAACAAGGTTGATGGCTTTTTCAAGCAAGTCAATTCCACGTTGGATGTAGAAACGTATGAAAAAACTGGAGGCATTC
>JACCDH011678706.1_pt1 | contig 10849 bp, 12 predicted proteins | sample 7442481 | NCBI WGS metagenome assembly JACCDH01 (sample SAMN15323433, study PRJNA562643) | freshwater metagenome | isolation source: river surface water | place: USA:Blue River Watershed | collected 2017-08-15 | reverse complement strand
CTGGACCAGTATCGCGGAAGAGAGTTTCTCTATCATGAGGAAAGTCCTCTCATCTGCCGCTGCTTCGGTGTGCGTGAAAAAGATGTGCTCGCCTTTCTTCAGACGGCGACTGAGCCGACCCTTGAAGAACTTTCTAAAACAACAAGAGCAGGGATGGGATGTCGTTCTTGCGTGTCTCAACTAAAGCAGTGGCTCCTCATCAATACCCCATTGGATAAAGGGCGCATTTTCAAATCACGTCCGGTAGCGGATTGGGTGGAGATGATTGATTCAGCATTAAGTCGATTTCCTGAAAAGAATGTCTGGAATATGCATGTGGAAAGCATGAAGGGAAATGTCGTGATGATTTCCTATGACTATGAGACTACACAGAAAATCGAAGAAGAGATGGGAATTAAAATTCAGGGTTTCTTGTCGACAGCTGTGGATGATGGTTTGGTTTTCTTCTTAAGACGTTCCCGACAGCGCTCGAATGCCGGAGCATAATCTTTCATCTCGTCAAAAATCTTTCCATCTTTACCGGCCATGATTTTTTGCATGTCCACATCCACCTGAAGATGCTTTATCTCGAAGAAGAACTGACCAAGGGCCGGAATCTCTTCATGTAGACACTGCGGAGTCGGAGAAAGTGTCTGAATCTGGGATATGAAACTTAGGAAAATTTCCTTACTTATTTCAACGTAGTCATTGATCATGCCTTGAGTGATCGAGCGCTGAAGGCCTGTGATCTTTTTCGGGATAATAAAAAGCGAGCCACCTTTTCTTAAAGAAAGCTCCAGAAGTTTTAAAGACTCGGAATGTGTTTTTGAATGGCAAATCATTCCATAAGCTTCCGGTGTAACTGTTACATCGGGAATCTGCACCATCTCCGCCGTCATTCGTTGGTTGAGTTCATAAAAAGGCCCAGAACTTTTTTCCTGATGGAGCCGTCTTTCTTCGGCTCCCAGGCACGTAAGGAGGAGGTTGGCGGCGCGCGCCTCAGTGGTCAGTAAAAGAACGAGGGTCAGAAGAAGCTTCATACTTTCATTCTACTGGGAAAATGACTAATATCAACGTATGGATAGAGTCGTATGAAAGAAATGACCTTTATGGAACACCTTGAGGAGTTGCGGACCCGGATCATCCGGATTCTTATCATTCTCGTTGTTTCTTTTGGTGCCTGTTATTACTTTTCCAACGACATCCAGGAGATCCTTCTTGCTCCACTAAGAACTGCCCTTGGCGGCCAGGGAAAAATCGTTTTCACCGGCCTTCTGGATAAAGTTCTCGCGGAACTCACCATGGCCTTCTGGTCCTGCATCCTGGTGGCGAGTCCTTTCTGGTTCAGGGAAATCTGGCTTTTTGTGAGGCCTGGACTTTATGATCACGAAGCCAGAGCGGTCCGACCATTTATTGTCGTGGGCTTTCTTCTTTTCGTGGCGGGTGTTTCCTTCGGCTATTATGTTATTTTCCCTTTTACTTTTAAGACACTGATTAACTCCGGAGTTTCGGGTATTGAAGCGATGTTGAATCTTCACGACTACCTTATGCTGGCGGCAAAGGTGCTGGTGTTCCTTGGTCTTCTTTTTCAATTGCCGAATGTGGTTTTAATTTTAGGATTCATGGGACTCGTCACGAAATATTCCTTACGTGACTGGAGAAGATATACAGCAGTCATTTTCGCTGTTCTGGCGGCGGTGATAACACCAACACCCGATGCATTTTCTATGATGTGTGTCTGGATTCCGATGATGGTTCTTTATGAAATTGGAATTCTCGGAGTAGCGTGGATTGTCCATCCGTATCTTAAACGGAAGCACATGGATGAGAATGTTCAGCTCGCTTCAAAATCGTAATCGTCATCCTCAGAATTGAACCCCATGTTGTCTTCAGTTTTTTCTTTTTTCTCACCTACACGTGTGATGTGATCGGTAGTGAAGCTCCAGTTATCACAGTCACCTGTCAGATTGTGGCCAGGAAGGGTATTTTGAAAATCGATAATGATGGCATCGATATGGGTGGTGTGGAATTCACTGCCATCGGTTCGACAAACCCAACCTGTAAGTCTCACTTCTGATCCCCCGACACTGTACTGGCAATAACAGAGGTCCACGCCATTCCGATTGAGGATTCTACGGACTTCTTTGGCGCATTCCATTCGGCTCAGTTTCTTTTTCATTGAACTCCAGTGGTAGGGTCTTTACGGCGAAAACCACAGGGAACATGAGTGAAAAAGTCGGATATTTAAAGATAAAGGATAAGGCGTTGAAAGGTCGTCCCTCGCGGGACGACTATAGATATTATTTATTCATAGCGAGGATAATTTCGCGGGTCGCTTTTGAGGCAAAACAAGCAGAGTTGTTAGTCGGATCGAGCATAGGAGCGAGCTCCACAACATCCGCACCAACAAAGTTTTTCTTGTTCAGGATTTTAAGAATTTTCATGAAGCCATGGAAATCTTCGCCACCGGCCTCCGGTGTACCGGTACCAGGAAAATAGGCTGGATCAAAGAAATCGAAATCAAGTGTGAGATAGATAGGACGATTGTCATCGATTGACTCAAGCCACTCACAACATTCTTTAAGTGAAGACGCGAGTGTCTTGTTTTCTTTCATCCATAGAAATTCCTGACGAGGTCCGGAACGGATACCGTATTGGATGAGACGATTCTTCGGTGTGAAGTGATCAAGCACACGACGAATGATGGAAGCGTGCGAATATTTTTCCTCGAGATATCCATCGCGAAGATCAGTGTGTGCATCAAGGTGAAGGACGACAAGGTCCGGGTAACTTTCAAGATACTTCTTGATCGGGCCGTAGGAAATCGAATGTTCTCCACCCATGGTTAAAAATTTTACCTTGTCTTTTTTGAGATCGATGTCTTTTACCATATCGAGGAAAAAATCATTCGTGATATGCCACTTCGATGGATAAACCGGAAGATCTCCCATCGTGACGATGTTGTAGTCTTGCGTGTCTTTATCGAGATACGGAGAGTAGTCCTCAAGTCCGTAAGAGGCTTCACGAATCGCCTGAGGGGCGAAGCGCGCTCCTGGACGGAAGCTGGTTGTGCCATCAAAGCAGAAGCCGATGAGGTGAGTCGTATCAGAGTAAATTGCCGGAGCAAAATCAGTTCCGATAAAGGCTTTCCCGTGCTCCAGACCTTCTACCTCTTTTAGTAGTCTCTTTTCAGTACTCATTCTTTACTCCTGACCAATCATTTTTTTGTGAAAGTTAGAAATGGAAAATGTCCCGCGATGCCAGTCCATGTTGTACCACTTCAAAGACCTTTGAAGTGAATTCATATGCTGAAGCTTCGTCGGATTTAAATCTGTGGGACGGTATTTCTTCGAAGAGAATCCGAATGTCCAGTAGACACCTGGGTAAATCAACATCGGTGCATTGAAAGAGTAAACCTGTGGGAAAACCTTTCTCATATTGTCGTAGATACTTCTGATTCCCCATTCATCGAGGAAAGGGTTTTCGGTCTGATTCATCATGATGCCTTCTTCGGTGAGGGCATTGTAAACATCCTGATAAAACTCATCCGTAAAAAGTCCTGAAGCAAAATCCACCGGGTCAGTTGAATCTACCACGATGATGTCGTACTCAGCCTTCGCCCGTTTAATGAAAGCAAATCCGTCTTCCGGGAGTACGCGAACGCGTTTGTCCGAGAGTCCTGACGTACAGTCAGGGAAATATTTTTTAGAAACTTCGATTACGCGTTCATCGATTTCCACCAGATCGATGCGTTCAATGTCCGGATGTTTGACAAATTCACGAACGACTCCGCCATCACCGCCACCGATTATGAGTACTTTTTTGCATGAGCGTGAAACCATATAAGGAATATGGGAAACGACTTCGTGATAAACGAATTCATCTTTATCTGAAACCATGGTTTTGCCATCAAGAAGAAGCATGCGCCCTACGGACTCGGTCTCGTAGACGTCGATCTTTTGATACTTGGTTTGTTCTGAATGAAGGTGAGCCTTCACTTTGAAACCCATGGAATATTTCTGATGAAAAGACTCTTCAGTGAGCCATCCGCCGGTGTTAATCATGTCATTCTCCTTAAGTGGGAGATTTTTAACTCAAAAGGGACACCTTTCCAAGCATTTTGACTGCCCGCACACACTTTTCCCTCTATATCTTTTGGCGTATCATAGGAGAGTCCCAATCTAAGGAAATTTCATGATTCTTATTACCGGAGCGGCCGGATTTATCGGCTCAGTTATTGTTCACGAATTGAATATCAGGGGAGAGGAGGATCTTATTCTCTGCGACCATTTTGAAAATGGCGAGAAATGGAAAAATCTCCGAGGACTGAAATACAATTCTTTTGTTCAGGTTGAAGATCTTTTTTCACATCCGGTCTGGAAAAAGCCAGGTGCGCTTAAGGCGATTTATCACATGGGTGCTTGTTCAGATACGACAGAACATAACATGGATTTTTTGTACAAAAATAATACTGAATTCACCAATCGCCTCCTCACACTGGCCGCTGCCAAAAATATTCCGATCGTTTATGCATCCAGTGCTGCTACTTATGGGGCCGGTGAGCAAGGCTATTCCGATGATCACAAAGGGATTTCGAAACTTAAGCCTCTTAATAAGTATGGTTATTCGAAACAATTGAGTGATGAGTGGATTCTGAAGCAAACAAAAAAACCGAAAGTCTGGTTTGGTGTGAAATTCTTCAATGTCTTTGGTCCGCAGGAATACCACAAAGGCAAAATGAGCTCAGTGGTTTATCAGTCTTTCAATCAGATTAAGGATGTGGGGGAAGTAAAACTCTTCAAATCTCATCGTCCGGACTTTAAAGACGGTGAACAGCTTCGGGATTTTGTTTATGTAAAAGATGTTGTCCGCGCGATGATTGAGCTCATCGCTGCCGGGAAGAAAAAGAATTCTCTCTCAGGAATTTATAATCTTGGAACCGGTGAAGCGAGAAGCTTCCATGATCTTGTGAAAGCGACTTTCGCGGGGATGGGGGTTGAGCCGAAAATTAAATTCATCGATATGCCCCCAGAGCTGAGAAATCAATATCAGTACTTCACGCAAGCCGATATGGGGAAATTCAAAAAAGCACTCCCGAAGTTTCAATTTATGAAGCTTGAAGATGCAGTTACGGATTACGTAAGGAATCATCTTTCTCGCGATGATCAATTTCTGAACATATGAGTAAGGGGATTAAGCTCGACGGATTCAAGCAGGCGATTGAGATGCTCCAGGGCCTGGGCCTGGATGAGCAGCAGACCTTGCTTGCGGACATTGCCCGCAAAGATCCTGAAATGGCGATCAAACTCAAATCAAGCCTCATTACATTCGATGATCTCCAGTATCTCACCGTGGCCATGATGAAGCGTCTTCTTCAGGACATTGAACTTGATGATCTTGGACTCGCTCTTCGTGGTGCGAATAAAGAAGTGACGGAGCATCTCCTTAATATGTTCTCGACTAATATGAAGCGCGATGTGGAAGATATATTGAAAGGAAAGCCTCGTCCTCTTTCAGATGTCATGGAAGCGCAAAAAAAAATCATGGCGGTTGTTCACAAGCTTCGTGAGAAAGGGGAGATCGTTCTTTCGAAAGATAAATCCGAACGATACGTCTAGCTAAGTCAGCGCGAGCACATTCTTACCTTCACTCTTAATCTCACTACTTCTTTCAAATAGGGCCCAAAAAGACCCTGAGCGCGGAGCTATATTGGCCTCTTCGAGACTAATTTGCCCCCGTATCGTCATGTTTCCAACATGTGGTCAAATTCTAAACCCTTTAAATTTTGAAATACTAAAGTTGGCATGGTTCATGCTCATTGGGTGAAGCGAGACCGGGGGAACTGCTCATGGATGAGTAACCTACGAAAAGGACTTCTCCTCCGATCTCACAAAGCCAGTACGGCGACCGGTTTTTAGGATGAAAGCTGGATTTAACTTCACGGATGACGGCACAAATCAAGGAGTGCTTTATGGACAAAGCGACGATGGAACACTTCAAAAATCTTTTTATGGAAATTCTTTCCGAAGAAGAGGTTTTCGAAGGCGCACTACTCTCACCAGTTACGCTGGAAGGCGACGAAGTAGATATCGTCTCTGTTGAAAAAGAGAATCAGATGGATTTTCGTCTCAAGGCGAGAACCGCTGTGTATCTGAAAAAAGTACGTAAATCACTTCAGAAGATTGAGGATGGAACTTTTGGCGAGTGTGAAGACTGCGGTATGGAAATTTCCTACAATCGATTAATGGCCCGCCCCACTGCTGACCTTTGCATTCATTGCAAAGAGGCAGAGGAAAAAGAAGAAAACCAGATGGTGCATAAGAATCGCACATCAGTCAGAAATGGTGGTCGCGTGCTTCCGATTGAACACCTTGAAAAAGGTTTTCACCGCGATGAAACGTCTACGTCCAATTTTCATGTCTCGCACATGGATTATCAGGACATAGTCTCGTAATAGGTTGTGTGTTGGAAAAGCAAAAAAGGGGCCCTCGTAAGAGGGCCCCTTTTTTATTGAACAATGTTCATTAATTGTTGAATCACTGCTTTGATATCCGTATCCGTTGCTTCTTTACTTGATGTCGATACAAGCTGCCGTCCCACTACATTCATTCCAATATAAGAAAGCTGAAGTCTCATGGCAGAAAGCACGTTTAATCCTGTTCCCGCTGAGTAGGTTGCGATGACTGCACCCTTTCCGGTCAGATTCTCGCGCCAGTTTTTAGTGGAGCGACTCACCCAAGCGAGAAAGTTCGTGAGTACTGGGGGAGTGCCGCCGTTATATTCCGGAGAAATAAACACAAATCCATCTGCTTGTTGAATACAGGGAAGAATATTGGCCAGAAGATCAGCGGGATTATGAAGTTTCTCGGCACGCGAGGTGTAGAGAGGAAGTTCGAGATCCACGAGTTTAATGATGGAGACTTCGTTGCCAGTTGAAGTGAGTTCAATACTCACTCTGTTGGCGAGCTCGAGGTTTTTTAGTTCACTAGCGAGGATAATGACAATTTTTTTCATGGTATATACTGCGATTGGATTTCTGGACAAAAAGTCCTTATGGTTTTTATGGGGCCCGGTTAAGGGCCCCATAAAGTTATAGAACGAAGTGGGAAAGTTCCTGTACCAGATTCTGCGATCTGCCGACAAATTTTTCTTTCTCTTCCGGAGTGAGTCCTTCAGAGGAAAGATTTGCCAGATCCTGGACGTAAAAAGCGATTTTTTCTGCCAGTTCCTTCTTCTCACCTTTTTCCCAGATCTTAAGTGCGTTCTTCACCAGAGGATTCTGCGGATTCACGACTAATGTCTTTTTGATAGGAAGAGCGAATGCCGTATTTCCCATCGACTTAGTCATTTCCCGGAAACGCTTCATTTGCTCATCGACTTTGAAATAAGCAGAAGATTTTGAACCTTTGAGAGATTTCACATCTACGTCCAACGTTGCCTTAGTCGCTTCGTTTACTAACACACTCTGAAAGAAGTCTTTCACCTTCACATCGTCCGGAGTGGTTTCGCTGCTTTCGAGGAGATTTTCCACTTCGGTGTCTACCGAGGTAAAACGGAAAGCTTCTTCACCTAGCTTCTTCATTTCAGCATGCTGAGTGAAATGCGGGTCGATATAGCTGTCGATTTCGAGAACCTGAATGCCCTCTGCCTGAAGCTGCTTTCTCAACGACTCATCGCCGGTCGCTCTGTCGAAAGTGATATACTTTTCTTTTAGCTTCTCTTTGTAGTTTTCCGGAATCGACGCCTGATACTCTTCGAGAGTAACAAGTTTTCCATCAGTATTTTTGAAGAGTACAAATTTCCTCATAGTCTCATCGAACTTCGTATCCTGCATGCAACCGTACTTAACGAAAAGTCCGATATCGTCCCAGACTTTCTCAAATCTCTCGCGATCAGAGTTAAAGAGCTTCTTCAAAGACTCAGCAACTTTTTTGATGATGTAGTTTGAGATTTTCTTGATATTTGGATCACCCTGAAGGGCAGAGCGGGAAACGTTCAGCGGAATATCTACTGAATCAATGGCACCTTTCAAAAGTCCCAGGAAATCCGGAACAACATTCTTCACATTGTCGGAAACAAAAACCTGCTTAGAGTAAAGTTTGATTCCATTTTCTTGCAGTGGTTTTGATTTGTTGATTTTCGGGAAGTACAGCACACCCTGGAGAGTGAATGGGTGATCGACATTCAGATGGAGCCAGAAGAGTGGCTCCTCATCGTATGGGAACATCTTCCGGAAAAACTCTTTATAGTCCTCATCTTTTAGTGTCGTCGGGTCTTTTTTCCAGAGCGGAGTTGTGTCATTGATCTGCTGAGCTTCTTCGGTTTTCTCAGCATCCTTCAACGTAATCTTGTAAGGCATGAAATCGCAGTAATGAGTAAGAGTCTCTTTCAGCTTCCAGTGGTCGAGAAATTCTTCGCCATCAGTGGAAATGAACAGCTTGATTGTCGTACCGACGTCAGTCATTTGAGATTCAGAGAATTCATAATCTGTGTCGCCATGACAGGTCCACTTCGTCGGTGTCGAACCCGGAACCCAGGAAAGGGACTCCACTTCAACTTTTTCTGCCACCATGAAAGATGAATAAAAGCCCAGACCAAATTTTCCGATGATGTCGTTTTTCGTGTCGTTATTTCCCATCTCTTTCATCTTCTGAACGAATTCCTCCGCACCAGAAAATGCCAGCTGAGCGATATATTTTTCTACTTCCTGCTCAGTCATTCCGAGACCATTATCCGTGATCGTGATCACGCGATTGGGTTTATTGACCTCGATTTGGACTGAACCTTCGGGGGTTTCATGGCCCTGGGACCGGGCCAGAGTCGACCTTTTGGTTATGGCATCACAGGCGTTGGAAACCAGCTCCCGGATGAAAATATCGTGCTCTGAGTAGAGCCATTTCTTAATAATGGGGAAAATGTCATTGGTTTTAACTGAAATCGAACCCTTACGCGTGCTCATAGACCCTCCAAAAAGGTAACGGTGGCATATTGTCATCTGGCCAATTAGCTTGAATTTCACTTAAAAGATAAGCATTGAATGACAGACGTCAAGGGTGCCTCTCGAATGAGTAATGAAAAAATTCCGCTGACTATTTTAGCCACCGGCGGAACGATCGAAAAAATCTACGATGAGCTGGAAGGTTCCCTCCAGAACCGCGACACAATTGTCAGGAATAAGATTGTTGAGAAACTCCGTCTGCCCTGGACCGAAATCACTGTCAAACAGATCATGGCGAAAGACTCGCTCGCCATGGATGACAAAGATCGTGAGTTTATTCTTTCATCACTCATTGCTCATGAGCGTGGAAATAATCCCATCGTTGTTCTTCACGGAACAGATACGATGGATCTCACTTCGAAATATTGTTTTGATAAGCATCCCAATATTTCTGTTCCAGTTGTTTTTACCGGTGCCATGAAGCCTCTGGGATTTGATGATTCCGATGCCGCTCAGAATGTGATTGAGGCGATCTTCGCCGCAAGAATTATGAAGCCCGGCTACTACGTTACTTTTCACGGAAAACTTTTTACAGTTCCTAATTTCAGAAAGAATAAAACGAAGGGAACCTTCGAGGAGATCACATGAAAGCTTTCGTACTTTCACTCGCTCTGATTTCAGTAAATGCCTTTGCATGGGGACCAACTGGTCACCGCGCAGTAGGGGAGATTGCTGAGAAGTTCATGGATCCTAAGGCGCTATATGCAGCCAGAACGATTCTTCAGGGTCACACACTCGCGCGCGCATCTACATGGCCGGATGAAATCAAGTCTGAACCAGCTCGCTACCAATACACTTTCAACTGGCACTATACCGACTGGGCAGATGATGCTCACGACCACGATGAGACGAGTTCTTCCGGAAAACTCATGGGCTCAATCGAAGCACAGCTCGCAGTTCTGAAGAGTCCCACGGCAACTCGTGAAGAAAAAGAATTTTCGTTGAGATTTGTGGTTCACCTTATTGGCGATCTTCATATGCCTCTTCACGTAGGTAATGGTCTGGATCAGGGAGGAAATCTCTGCAAGGTCACTTACCATGGTCAGGCGATGAACCTTCACGCTCTCTGGGATGAAGGCATGATTAATTTCACAAACCTTTCTTTTACCGAACTCGCAAAATTCGCCAGTGCTGGAAAAACTCTTGAGCAGATGAAAGTCGCGCGTTCTGGAACACCCATTGATTGGGCCCGCGAATCGAAAGCTCTTCGCGCCACAATTTACCCGGCAAATGTCATTGATCCACAAGTGCCGATGTCAGTAAGAGGTTACTGTCGTAAAGATGTTCCGGCAGAAGAAATTCCGAAGCTCGCTTACGAGTATGCATATAAATTTATGCCAGTAGCAGAAGAGAGAATCTTTCATGCCGGTGTTCGTTTAGCTCTTATTCTCAATCAAGCTTTTCAGTAATAATCGCCATAAGTAACTGGCGAGAAACCAAGTTCATTTATCAGAGATTCCCCGTAATCTATTGAGATTACGGGGTCTTCATCTTCCCCTTAGGGAAAATCCGTATTCAGCATAATAATTTTAAGAAATCCGGGGATTTGTACCGATATATCCCCTGAGGTCTATGACCATGGAAGTTCTGAATTTAGGGAAGAAAAGATTAAGTCTGCTATTCGTGATGGTGTTCGCCGTCACGTCTTGTAATCCAGTTGCATCTCCGGTTTCAAAACGTGGACTCGCTACCGAGGATGCAGTTGATACAACTGGCGGCTCTTCATCCGGATCTACTTCCGGTGGTGGTGCGACCGGTGATGATAATGATCTTGGAGAGGGAACGAGCCTTCCACCTAAAGTCGAAATTCGTCACCTAATTGAACCCAATCTTTCCTATGATCCAACTTATCAGACGGGAACAGGTCTTGCT
>JACCDH011012305.1_pt1 | contig 10849 bp, 8 predicted proteins | sample 7442481 | NCBI WGS metagenome assembly JACCDH01 (sample SAMN15323433, study PRJNA562643) | freshwater metagenome | isolation source: river surface water | place: USA:Blue River Watershed | collected 2017-08-15 | reverse complement strand
TGTACCCCAACCGTCAATCCCTGTTACCCGACCGTAAAGCCCTATTCCACGACAGTCAAGCCCAGTTCCACGACCGTCAAGCCCCGTTCCACGACCTTACCACGCTGAACACGCTTGAACCGGCAAGACGTTTTTACAGTAAATCGTACCACAATTCGCAGGAATATAGGCACAAGCAACAACATCACAAACTTTTCGTGTGCAACATTGCATTCACCATCACTAGCGATGAGCTCGAATCTATATTCCAACGTGTTGGACCCTTGGAACATTTTCGGCTTGTCGAACGCAAAGATCACGCGGGAAGACCGCGATCAAGATACGCATTTGTATTATACAAGTCGGAAGAGGACGCTGTTGCGGCCTTGGAATTACATGGGACCATAGTGGACGATTACCCGATAAAAATTCGATTTGCACAGCCCAAATAAAAAAAAATGAAATCTAAAAATCACACAAGATTTGCACCAAAAAAAGAAATGAACAACTGTCAAGTAAACAGTGAATGCATGCTCGCATGCTCCACCGGACGAGGAAACGTAGAATATATAAGCGAACTTGACAAGTTACCCGAAGATTTAGCTTCGACGTTGGACCAATGCTATCAGGGTCAAAAAAAAATCATACAACGAAAATACGAAACAACAGACGACGCTACTATAGACAAGCCCTGTGCAAATGAATGTGAAGAAAACAAGGCTCAACGAAACGCGTTTTTGACAAGAACAAATCTCCAAAGCCGAGAGCTTGAATTAATGATGAAAGAGGTGTTGTCCTCCATTAAAGACGCTCGTTTCGTGAAAATATTGGGTGAACATAACAATAACGGACATGTTTTTTTGGTTTGTAACCCGGATATTTCCAGACAGCAGCTGGTTGTTAAGTACATAAGTCAACCTTTGGATGACTTTGAACAAGAATATAAGGCCTTGCAAAAGTTTTATGAAGCCGGGCTCGCGCCAAGGCCAATCCAAATCAGTGCAAAAAAGACAATGTTCGCAATGGGCAAAATAGACACCATTTTGGGGACAAAATTAAGGTCACGTGCATTCAAACATAGCGAGTTGGATCACATACTCGGGTTCGTGTTTACTCTTTTGCACAAACTCAAAGTAGCAAATATGACCCACGGAGATTTTCATTGGGACAATATCGGACTTGTCGAACAGGATGGGTTCTCAGTGCCGATCCTTTTAGACACGGGTTTCTCCAATTATCTCGCATGGGAGGAACGGATAGATCTTATGCAAATTACTCGCACGACGTACGATTTCATGGTTGGTGAAGAAAACGCACAATACTTGCGTCCGATTCTTACAAAGATGTACGAAGATAAATACGGACCATACGATGACAGTAAATTTCTTACGCTGGACCATCCCGATTACCTGGATAGGGTCGATGAGCTACGGTACATGCGCCGCGATTTGCGTGATGATATACCGTACGCTCCCGTATCTTTAAACCTGGACGCACCCGATAAAAAAGAAACGACAGAAGCGAGACTCGGAAGTCCAATTCATCTGACCCATGTTTCTTCTGTGGAAAACACAGTAATCAAAATCGAACCACAAGACGGGTTGTTGGTGTACGATGACAAGGTAATCGACAAGTATCCAGGATCCGCAGTTGTGAAGCAGACCAAGCTCTTACCGTTACATAAAGGTAGGTACGACCTTTATCACAAGAACGGTTACTCCAACGGTGATTCTTATGAAACAAAGGTGCGAATCAATGTAGTTTAAATATTAAGTTCTGACTGTCGTCACGATGGGTTTACTCTGTGATTCGCGTGATATTTTTGGTTCTCTGGTGACGTACACGACAAGCCACCATAATAAAACGATGAATACAAGTAAGGTCCCTACAATCACAGGAATCAACCAAAACCTATGGGTAACGGAGAGGTCAGAGTTACTCCAACGGTGGAGTATGTAACCGCCACACTGAAGAATGGCGGCAATCAAGATTAAAGCCAAGCGGACACGCGAAGATCTCATGACGAAAACGTGACACAAAAAGTGGTCCTTGAGAAGCACGCCGAATAAATTTTTTGCTTGTCTTTTTTTATGTTACACTGGTACTAGCGGTTGTTTTTTTGTATTGATTTATACAATGCATACTTTGTTCATTGCAACGTCGATCTTTGATTTTCAGCAAAAATCTCAAAGACACTACAAGTTTCGACTCATTTTTTTAATAAAGGAACACGAAAAAGGGTTTCCCATGATAAAACCAAATGTCCATTTGTTGTGTCAAAAAATATTAGTTGTGAACTAAAAAATTTGGTATCTTAGGCACATCTATTGGGCCACCAAAAATTTCCAGTGGTCATTGTCTCAAATTAGAATCAAGCACCCTAGTCAGGTCAAAGTAACCGTGGTTCATATTATGTGGAATCAAGAGAGTGACGACGTTTGGTCACCAAAAAATCGGCCGAAAAAAAGTTTCTCAAATTTTTTTTTTGACTTGCACACTTTTTGGAAAACCCAACTTTTAAAAATTTCAGAGACTTTTTTTCGTGTCTATTTCATGACCAAAAATAATCCAAACCACAAACAGTTAAAAGCCAAATGTCCGGCGAAAACACGATTGGATTTGTTCGGGCGGTTAGGACCGATAACGGAAACGTGGTTTTACACACGGTGGATGCTCAGACTGTGACCATGCACGAGAGAGAAGCCACAATACTGTGCTCTTGTGGAAACCCTTCAAAATGGTGCGCTCACGTTCAGCTTTTCCAAGAATTTAGAAAAGCCTTTGAAGAGTTGCCCACCAAAGTTCCGAAACCCGTTAGCTTAAAGATAAATGAGAGTGTTGCTTGCAGCAAGCACTCATTATTAAAGTGGTTGCGCGATGAAATCGATCGTTACCAATATGATGAGTATCCCGTGCAAAACGTGCTTGACGTACGCTTAACACCGACCTTTGGTACGACAGCGCAAGAATCGATCCAACTGTACCATGAATTACAACAAACGCTCACAAACGTAAATATCCGCGGTGTGCAGCTGGAATTTGTCAGTAGCCCTTCGCCGACACTATATTATACACGCACGTGTTACATGGACATTGTCAAGGCAATCGCCTTGAAGCGTTTTTTTGAGGAATTCAACAGCAAGATCTGCAAAAAAGGCAATGTTAGGTACTACTTTAGCCGTCCACTCGACTACCTTGCAAACTCTACGTTTAAATTTACACCCACCGAAGATGGGCACCAAACATCAACACAAAAGGAGGATACGGAGACGATTGAACAAAGTCCGAAGCGCTTTGCAGCTACATAAACAACCATGTATTGATTAATGCAACGTTTGCCAAAAAAATGTAGACTTCTTGCACCATTCGGGCTCTTTTTTTTGAACATAGGTAGCCGTCGAGACACAAGGTTGGCTCGCACAATGCGCTGTGATTAATATTAAAAAAAAAATGACGATTCCAGCAATCGTCAGAACCGCGGTTCACGGTCGCATAGGTCAGACCTTACCGAAATGTTGCAGAAAAAAACCGGTGGCCGACATTCTTTTGAGGAGGGTTTTTTCCAAAAAAAATGTAGTTACACTTTTTTTTTATTTTGGTTTGTCACACGGTTCAATGTGATAATCTTCATTTTTCAGATCCTTGATTTTTTTTGTTTCTTATTGAACACAGCCCAATGCTGGATCGACTCCCGATGTGCCTGCAAAGTCACATAGTCTTGTCGTACCTCAATTGGGAAGCGTGGATTCATGTATCGTCGACAACACCAACGTTAAAAAATTTGATACAATCGTGGGAAGAGGATCAGAAGAACGAGAACTATAGGATACGAAACGACCCGTGTTTCCCCAAGACGGCACGGGTATCGACGCTCACCAACTGTCTGAATTTACACCCGCGCAGGTTTTTTTTGGATTGTCAAGATCGCCATTACATTCACGAACTGGTGGAAGGTATAGGTACAGACCCCACGCTTCAAGACGACTTTTCTCAGGGTCAGTACCGGTTGTTTGAGGCGAGTATAAACCACGATTTCGGCATCTTTCTTTACAACCGCCTTTTGGCTTGCGTCAAAAGTGTGTCTAGCTCTCGGTGCAGTGCAACAACACGGGCGATTGTTCGAAAGCTCGCCTGGAATGTGTACCATCAAGACCCTTGTGTGTTTTCGGATATGCAATGCCGCCTCAAAGGGATCCAGCGACAGTTGACGATCAAACCTCTGATAGCGTGGATGCACGTGGCGCGATTGACCTGCGTTTTTCCTGGTATATTGAACGATACGTGGCTTTTGCCTTGTCTCTCTCACCTGGTGACCGCGGTTGTAAAATTGAATAACGACCCGTGTTGCCGTCACATATCCGACGATGAGTTACATCGCGTTTGGGACGCTCGCCGACATGTGGGTTGTGAAACCAAAAAAGCAAGAGCGCTTGTTGAAATTCAGACGACGCTTGCTCGAGAACTGTTCGTGGTGCACAACATCCTTCGATGTCTGTGCTCATATACGTCATTACCTCGGACGTTCTTGGACACTGTGACGCATCTAGTAAAAAGTATCAACGTTGCACCTGGCGATCATCGCTTGGATCTCGTTTATCGTTTGAGCTATATCGGCTCCTGCGTCCAAAAGTTAATTGATTTTCATGGAGAAAAAAGACCGGTTCACTCCGATCAACACAAAAGAAGACGTCTTTAATAAAAATTCAGAATCTTGGTGAGCCATACATTTTTTTTTAAAACGTAGATCATTTACAAAAATTGTGTGTAGACGATAAAAAAAAATGATTACGTTTATTGTTATTGCGGTCTTGGTTATTTTGTTAGTCTTATCTTTTGGAGTTTATGTAAACTCAAGGGGAAAAAAGACGACTTCCAGCAAAATCAAAAATGATGATTTAACACCTGGGGTTCACATTCAACGTCCACCCGAAAGACAAAATGTCCGAAAAGATAATTCACCCAACCAAGTCGAAACGATGCAGCCCATGGTTTCCGATAATCCTATCGTACAAGAAACGTCTGCCGACGATGGTGATTCCACACCTGAGGTCCAAAGACTTCAACCAACCGTCGGTATTTGTCCAAAACAACGTGAAAAACAACATGCCGCACGCGAAACCAAACGCGTGGGTTTTTGCGGTCAAGGACCTGAAAATGCGGGAGAACATGAGCGACGTTGTGAAACAACATCACACGCGTTTTTAAGCAACATAGGTCAAAGCTGTTATATGGACAGCGCCTTGGTGGCTCTTTTTAGTGACCAATCCGGTTTTGTTGAAAAAATGCTTAACACCCCGTATGACCAAGAGTCTGCGGAAATCGCACGCGTGCGAAACACGTTGATTGATTATCGTAATTCGTATTGGCGGTTAGGTTCAAAACAAAAAAGTGTTTGCACAGATCTTCGAAGCGCAATACAAGGCATTAAAGGTAAGGATAATTTGTTTCTCAATGGGTGGCAAGAAGATCCCGTGGTTTTTATTGAAGAGATTTTAATATTTTTGCCCATGAGAAATGTGGCCATGGTTGAAGAGTCGGATACGTTTTGGGAGAACAATGTGAATCAAGGAAACTCGATGGTGTCCGATACTAAACACAGAGCCGGCGATAGTATTGTACTCAGGATTTACAACCCGAAATATTGGAAATTTGATCCATCAACAATAACTTCTGAAGAAACAGAATTTTTAGACTCACCACACCGAGGCAAATATCGTATAAACGTTAGAAAAACACACTACACCACAGCACTGGAGTATCTGATTATCCATATCAATAGGACCGAATTTTTAAAAAATAACCAAAACGCCAAGGACGACGGAAACTACAATCAAGATTATGTTTTTGAAATTCCAGAAATGTGTCGAAATTTGATATTACACGCCATTGTATTGTTTAAAAATAGACACTACGTTTGTTTTTTCCGAGAAGATGGTGTTTGGTACTATTACGACGATTTGTATCCTGAGTGTGTATCACGACTGGGTAGCTTTCAAGAAATGCTTGATAACAAATATCTAAACCCAAAAACCCACGGGGTTTTATACTTTTACTCGCTCCCTAAACTTGGTGAACAGATTGGATAATGAACACCTGTAAAAAAATACACACTTTCGCATGCCTAGTTTGAAAAAAAAAAAATAGACCGACAATGTTGAGCGACGACGATGTGCTTTACGAGTTTCTCGGTGTTCACGGGGATCTACCGGCTGTACCGACGGAGCCGCTTCCTGCTCATCGGTTGTTTGACGCTCGACACCACGTGTTTGATGGAAGGTATGCCATCTTAAAATTTCAGCCGAGGTTCCCCGAATACTTTTCGTCTGTTGCTGATCGGTTAAAATCTATTCGCGGTGGGGACGCACCGGTAAGTAGCGGTCTCCTCGCAAGGGCCCTGTACATGATTTCCGACCCCGACCAAAGGAGGCGAAACACGGAGATACTTCAGGCGAATTTCGAGTTCCCGAACATGAACTGGGTCTTGTCGAGCTACGGGATTTCCACAGAGTCCCAACTGCGGAAGTTTGCTGCGAAACTCAACATCCGATTGCCGAGCGCGCGTGATGCGCTCGACATGGCTTGTTTTTTAAGGATCTGGCAGGTCGAGTACGCACCCCTCAGAACGAGGTTGTCGGTTCCGATTGTCAAAAAGGGTAGAAAGACTCTCGTCCAGGACCTCGCCCGATCCTCCTCAAGGGTGTTGCGCGAGGGCGCGTTACACTTTTACCTTGGACGAAAACTGGACCAAAACCGCTTCGAAACGTTTGCCACACGCGTCATCCCCTGCGCGAACATTATACTCTTCGATCGCCTCGAGTGTGCGGTTCTGGTTTTGAGCACAGAACCAATCGACACGGATATCTGGGAGCAATGTCTGCGCTTGATCCGACCACAGATTAAAACCCCTGGGTCCTGGAGAATTCAGACATGGACGGTTCGAGAGGGGATGCAAGGCGTCTACACAAGAGACGCGTTCGCCGAGGCGTTCCTGTACTGGTTTGTAGAAGTGCGCGCGCTCACCCACCACCAAAAGCTCGAGTCCGTCCAACGTGGTGTTGAACAGATGTTTGTCTACGACCGGGACACGAGCGAAAGGCTGCTTCGTAATTACTCGGTCTTCCTGTCCGCTGTCGCTGCTTCCGCGAAGAAAGACATCGCACGGGATCTTTTGGACTCAACAGCGCCACTCGCGGTCGACGAGACGTTCGCCGTGATGAGGCCGGACCCTGACCCGCGAGACCTGGGAATCATGTTCCCGTTGACCAAGGGCGACCTCGCGCCCGTAGTGGACGTCGCCGCAGAGGCCCCGCAGACCGTGAACCGCGACAAGGCTATCCTTCTTTACCTGTTTGCGCGACACGGCTCTGTCTGTCTCAACACCGACGTCGAAAACATCAACTTTGACGTCGGGGATGATGCGATCGTCGAAACCAACATCGACGTCGTCGTCCGCGCGGTCCGAGATTGCCTCCGAGACACGAGGCGCAGGTTCATCGCCATGGGAATGAGCGTGTTCAAAATCGGCGACCAGGTCGGGCATCACAACTCTTTGATCTTCGACGCCAAGTCGGGCACGTTGGAGTGGTTTGAACCCAACGGCGTCAACGTCGTCTCTTCGTGGAGACTGGTCGCCGAGTCCCTCGAAACCACCTTCCAGTCCAACATCAACGGGTTTGGCGGGCTCCTTCTCCCTATACAGACGCTGAACGGCGGTCTTCAGAACCAACAGTGCCTACTCGCCACGGGTTGCGCAACCGGCACCTGCGTAGCCTGGTCGGTCCTCTACCAGGACCTTCGTCTCATGTACCCGGACGTGCGCAGAGATCGACTGCTCCTGCGCATGAACCAGACGTTGCTTCTCGACCCAACGCTTTTTGGGAGAATTGCAAGTCCCTTTCAACGATTCCTGTCCATTTTGGACACAGGAATCGCCAACAAATCACCCGCGGAAGCCCTGGCCGAGGTGAGGATCTTAATTAACGCGCATATCAAACAGGACTATGCGTGGAGGGCCCCTGTCTTTGGCGATGCTTCCCAGGGGTGATCCTCAAAAACAAAAGTGTCTCGATACAAAAAAAAAGATCAGCGGTTTTCGGTCTCGGACGCGCGTTTTGGGTTTTAGATTCACAAGGGTTGCCTTTTTTTTCTTTGGAAGATAAAAAGAACAGTCAAAAAAAGCATCAATGAGATCGGATTTGGTGGCACAGGCTCGCGCCCTTGGTCTGACAGATGAGTTGATCAATCGGCTAAACAATCATTCTTTGAGGGCCGAGATCGATTCTCGTGTAAAAGATATCGAGTATGAAACCATGCGTCAAAAAGAAGCAGAAGCCGCCGCTGCCAAACGTAAAATGAGGAAAGAGCTCAAAAAAACAGAATCAAATCGCTCCCACAACAAGCAAGAACCAAGACCGATTACCCCTGTTCAAAAATCAGTCAAGACGCCGGCACAGCCTAACGATCCAAGCACATCACAGCCACTACAACAACCACCGGCCTTAGCAACGAGCGTGTGGCACAAACAACCACCCGTCGCAGAACCTCGGCTGTTGCCACAAGGAACGTTGGCAAGCCCCGATACGTCGCAACAACAGGGGGTGAGCCCTAGTCCGTCACAACAACCGGTGTCGGAGTCGAGCGTCAAGAAACCGGGGAGTGGGGTCACAGAATCGCAAACGACCAATGCAAAGTCTAGCGAGGCGACGGACACCGAGAAGTGTAAAAACGACGGCCACGACAAGGTGATGGACGATTTTTTAGCAGACGATGTGGACAGCGACACCGAAACACTCATTGACATGAGTCACGTGACCTGCACGGTAAACCCGAGCGATCAAAAGTTCGTGCGCTTTCAGTTTTTATTAAAGGCCAGGGCCGAGTTTTCAAACTCTCTCATGAAGAATAAACAAATCGTGGAGGAAACGAAGAAAAGCCTGGACAACGACGACGTCGAACTCTTAAACGAGTGCTTGGAAGGCGATAACGAGTGTTTGACACAAATCAATCTCGAACTGAGGTCCATTTACGTGTGGGCAGAGGAAAGGTTGGCTGAAAAACAGGCGTTTTACAATGATTTGTGCAAGCAATTGGTGGGTCCGAACGCCACCAAGGCGCGACAACATTTCGCGGACAAGGTAGCGAATATGCGACAATATGTCGCGATTATGAAAAAAAATTGTTAAAGAAAACAATGTCGCCTTTTTAAAAAAAAAAAATCCTTTGAATATCTTTGTGATTGAATTTTACGTCTTTCTTTGCATTTTGAAAAAAAAAACCACACAGGTTAACCGTTCTCATGGCCAGGTATGTAATAGGTTACATGACCATGACGGCCGACGTGCTGCACGCCGGGCATTTGTACATTATCCAATGTGCGGCATCGCAATGTACCTCCTTGATCATAGGGTTGACGGTTGATCAGGTCGCCGCGCAGCAGAAACGTGTGCCGATTCACGATTTCAGCCATCGAAAGCTTATGCTCGAGTCCATCAAGTGGGTTGGATCGGTGGTCGCACACAATGGTGAAAGCAAAGAGGAGGCTTGGACAAAGCTCAAGTTCGATGTATTGTTCATGGGTGACGACCATCGTTTCAATCCGGAATACACCAATTTTCAAAAGAACATGCCGTTTGTTCGTGTCGTCTGCATACCGCGGTTGCCTGGTTTGAGCTCGAGTCGCCACATCGCCGCTTTTGAGGAGAGAGTGTTTCGGACAGAGCGGGTCCTGGCGCTCGGCATTCACGGTCCGATCTTGGTGCGCGACAGGGATCGCGGACAAACGGAAGTCATCAAGCCGATTCACATCGGGTATTTGGAGTCCGAGGCGGTCTGTGGCTCCGATGTATACGGCATCAGTGACCCACTCCCGAGAAATTGGAAACACGAAAAGCCGGACGCGGGCGCGCTTTCCTGGCCGATGATCTCAGGCGTCAACAGTTGGCGCGAAATTATCGTCTGTGAGCAATTAATCGCCGCCGGCAAGTCTTGGTGTCCTTTTGTCTCGAGTCGCTGCGTCTTTCGTGGTCAAGGCGCACGCGGCAACGCAAACGACACAAACGTCGACCGGGTGGTTCACGAACGCACATACCCGCAGGAAGTGCACTGGCTCTCGATGCGCTACTGCGGGGAAAGTCTAGGGTCTTTGTTGGCAAAAGAACTTGTCGTCGACCGGTCGTGGGTCGACGACAAGGTAAGAACAATAGTTAACGAAATGAAAGAACTCGGGGTCGTCCACGGGGACATTCACGCCGGCAATGTTTGCGTCGATTTAAAAACCAGGGAAGTGTCGATCATCGACTACGGTTGGGCGTTGAGTTCCGAGTGCTGTCTCGGCACCAAGGAACAAGATTATCTTGAATCTTGTCTTAAAAGCGATTTTGATTGGCGCCATTATGTCGGAAGCCTGCAACATCGAGCAACCCAATATTGAAAAAGCAAGAAAAGTGAATCCAATCAAACGTTAATTATTGCTTTTTGAAAACACAAGTGTTCCATAATTTAACCACGATATCCAAAATTTGTGTTAAAACCACATTGGTCATGTTCTCTGTACATTTTGTGTTTTAGTACGGCCGCCAAGTCGATAAACAAAAATAAACAAAAATAGTAATGATGACCCGACCCGAACAATTTATTTTTTTTATTGTAGGAGTCGCAAAAAAAGTTGTTTTTTTTTAAGATATTCAAAAAAAAACAATACGCTGTATTAAAAAAAACGAACATGTCTGAGGGTTTAATTATCGGACTTTCAGTTGGTGGGGTAGTTCTGTTTATCTTAATTGTCGCTATTGTTGTTACCATACTTGTATATTATAAGAAATATCATTGTAGAACCACTACTGATACCCCTACTAACCCCCCCGCTACTGAT
>JACCDH010059795.1_pt1 | contig 10849 bp, 14 predicted proteins | sample 7442481 | NCBI WGS metagenome assembly JACCDH01 (sample SAMN15323433, study PRJNA562643) | freshwater metagenome | isolation source: river surface water | place: USA:Blue River Watershed | collected 2017-08-15 | reverse complement strand
CCGCATTGATGGCGCGGTCAAAGAGATTTTTGACGTCGCCGTCATCACCGGACACGCCTGCCCCATGTCCATCGGACCCAGCGCACCCGAAATCATCAAGTTCATAACCCACGCGGCTTAAGCGGCCGCACTGGAACAGCAGTGCGTGTAGAATGTAGACCACGGCGTACAACCGCGTGTACGTTGGGTGCCCACAATAGCACGCCGTCCGTCAAAAACCCGGCTTGGATTTCCATTTCCCCGAAGGAATGGATTTAACTTGTGAAAGTAATGGTAGACGCTGAGGGGTTCGAACCCACGACCCGCTGATTAAGAGTTAAAAAATCCTAGCAATCGCGACGTAACAATGTAAAACCATTTTTACAGATAAAAGCTATGATTTACAATAGTTAAATACATGTGTTAGGCAGTGTTTATAACGCAGAGTATCAAGACAAATCATGGAATTTTGATACCCCAGCGTTACCCCTCAATGATTAACGGGTGACACTGCAAATGAGTAAACGACTTACCGATGCGTCGATAAACAGCTTACCCAACCCTGCTGCGCGGCGAGAAATCCCTGCTGGCATCACTGGACTGTATTTAGTCGTTCAACCGTCTGGTGTGAAATCTTGGGCTGTGCGGTATCGCTTCAATGGCAAACCGATCAAGATGGTGCTGGGGCGTTATCCGATGATGACGCTGGCAGATGCTAACGCTGGCGCGGTGGCGGCTTTGCGGGATGTTGCATTAGGAAACAACCCTGCTGCGGATGCGTTAAGGGCGAGGGCTACCAAGAGTGAGATAGAAACAGACAGGCGAAACAAGATGGATACGCTTGTCGCAGAATATCATCGTCGTGCTCTTTCCAAGCTAAAATCAGGCAATCAGGCTTTAGACTTCCTTACGCGCTTAGCCCTGCAGCCTTGGGAAACCAAAGGGATAAAACACGGCGGTTGGGCTGACAGCGACATACAGAGCATCCACAAGCGTGATGTTCGCGAACTGGTGGAAAAAATCTTCGATAGCGGACGCGAAGTGAGCGCTAACCGAGCGCTTGCGCATTTGTCTGCCTTTTTCAACTGGGCAGTGCGACGCGATGTCATTGAGGCCAATCCTGCGTCGAATGTTGCGAGGGCAGTGAAAGAGGTGGGACGCGAACGGTTCTTGTCCGAAGAGGAGATAAAGCTGTTCTGGCAAGCGTGCGACCACATAGGCCAGCCCTTCGGTGTCTTGTTCAAGGTTATGCTGCTAACAGGCCAGCGTCGCAGTGAAGTTGCTGGCATGACCGATGCCGAGATTGACGGCACGATGTGGTCACTGGAAGGCAGCAGGACGAAGAATGGCCGCGCACATACCGTGCCGCTATCCGGTGCAGTATTAGATTTGCTGAATAGCGTGGTGCGATACCCGCGCTCGCCGTTCATATTTACCACCACAGGCAAGACACCTGTAAGCGGCTTCAGTAAGTCATTTTCAACGCTATGTGCGGCGATGCTTGAGCTTGGGCAGGGGAGCTCCCCCCCTATTGATATAGTCCCTTGGCGGCTTCACGACTTGCGTAGGACATGTGCGACAGGACTAGCCAGCCTTCGCGTGCCAGTTCGCGTTACTGAGGCCGCGCTGAACCATGTTAGCGGCACAGGCGGAGGCATCGTGGCGGTGTATCAGAAGCATGACTTTGCAGATGAAAGGCGCGAGGCGCTGGATGCTTGGGCTAGTTATGTGATGGAGTTGGTTGCATGAGCAGCGATATGGATTTATTAATGGCACGCTTAGACATGGCGGCTAAACGATTTAAATCAGACAAGAATGAAGGCTCAATTGATGCCTTGGCAGCTTTACTTGAATGGATGCGCAACGCTGGATTTGCATCGCACCAAACTATGGCGCTGGAATGGTTAGCGCACGACAGAGTATATAGAAGACAGGGTAATGAGGGAGATCTCATCGACATTGGTAGGCGCGCGATTGCCGCGGCTTGTGTTACATTGCTCATCAGCCATTGCAATTATAGTCTTGGAGAGGCCTTGAAGGCTGTTGCTAATGAGACAAAGGGCGCAATGACCGAAGATAAGCTCAAAAATCTCCGGAAAGAAATAGGCATGAACAGGACTGTTTCTGGAACAGCGGTGCAGCAGCATGACCTTGCTATAGCTAGAGCAAATCAGAGCCTCATTAACTTGCCAGTCAAAATTAAGTCAGTTGCTATTTTAGCAATGGCAGGCAGTTTATATTAAAAAAGCGTAATTCACCCCCTTTGAAACACACTTTGTTTGTCGGCAAATAACGAGACCTCAACTCAAAACATGAGGTTTCAAAGATGACTAACACAGATAAAATGCTATTAGCCGCAGACGTCAGAAAGATTTGCGGTGGCGTTTCCGACATGATGATTTGGCGCTGGACCTACGAGGGCAAGGCCGACTTTCCCCAGCCTATTTACATTGGCCGTCGCCGTTTCTGGCGTGAGGCCGACATAGCTGCTTGGTGGGCTACGAGGATAGACGAAGGGAAGCCCGCAGTAGCGCGTATGCCAAGGGGCAGGACCGCCGCTTTAATGGCAACAGCACCATCCGAATAACAAAAACCCGCACTGGATTAGCAGCGCGGGTTTGGGATGATTTTGCGACTTCTTCCCTACTGCGGCTGGCTGTCTTTTGCAAGACTAAGGCACTATAATGACATATCAATTTGAACGATTTACCCCTGAATGCCAAAAGAAATTACGACTGATTGAGCTTCAAGGATTAGCATCGCAGCTAAGTAAAGCGACAGACTGCGAAGATGCGTTCAGGCTCGCAGAATTTTGCCATTCCTACGCGAACAATTTCATGCATGCGCCTGTCCCGAAAGAAGTTCTGGCTAATGTAGGCAGCGCCTGCGCCGCTTTGATGGTGGCCGCAATGTTTATGGAGACCGTCAACGATAAAGGGTTGATGTCATGACAAATGAACCATGGGATGATATCCCTCTGACACCCAACAAAAGCGCGTTCCAATTCACCCGCGTGGGCGATTTGAAATACCGTAAGCCAGCATGGGTGATTGATGGCTTGATTGAAACGGAGACGCTAGGTTTGCTCTTTGGCGAGCCGGGATGCGGCAAATCCTTCCTTGCTGTCGATATGGCGCTGTGCGTCGCCACAGGCGTCCCTTTTCATGAGAAGCCGGTCAAGCAGGGCGCTGTGTTCTATATCGCTGGTGAAGGCTTTAACGGCCTTACAAGGCGCTTCAGGGCGTGGGCGAAGCATAAAAATGTTGAAATTGACGGGGCTGGGCTCTTTGTGTCCAAGAAGGCCGCGCAGTTTCTTGACGCCGCCAGTGCTGCGGCTGTCACTCAGGCCGTTCGGGTGTTAGCTGCTGAACACGGCATACCGGCGATGATATTTATCGACACCATCGCCCGAAACTTTGGCGCAGGCGATGAGAACAGCACCAGTGAAATGGGAAAATTCATTGCCGCAATGGACGCACTTAAGGCTGAATTTCAAGGCTGTTCAATTTTTCTGATCCACCACACTGGCCACAGTGAAAAGCAACGGGCGAGAGGCTCTATTGCACTAAAAGGTGCGCTCGACGCCGAATATCGGTTGGATAAGTCAGAAGGCACCATGACGCTTTCGAATACAAAGATGAAAGACGGAGAACCGCCAGCCGCGATTGCCTTTAACTTAGAAAACATCGATCTGGACGACGGAAGTTCAAGCGCGGTGCTTATTGCGACTGAGGTGCGGCACAACACCAAAGTGCTGTCACCAGATCAAAAACTGGCGATGAACACTTTCTGCCAAGCGGCGGTTCAATTGTGGGATGGCAAAGGTGAATTCGCTGGACTGGATTTAGAAACTTGGCGAAAAATCTTCTACGACCAGCATAGGGGCGAAAACAAAGAAACAAAGAGAAAGGCTTTCAATCGCTGCACAAAGGCGTTGGTTAACTGCGGGCAGTTGACGTTTCAAGATGGCATTTATCGTCCAACTGATATGATCAATTTCCTCGTTACTATCCATCAGCACAAGAAACTTCGCCAACGGGACATGCGGGACAAAGCGTGACATTGTTCAGATATGTCACGGCGCAGAGGTGGAGAAAAACGGGACGGACGGGACACACTCCTAAGGAGTGTCCCATGTCCCGCTCCGCTAGAGTTATTTGGATTGATAAACGCTAAGGTGTAGAAATCCACTATTGGGAGACGGCTGCCGCTGCAGGCAAACTGTTTTTTGTCAGCACCAATGGGCACAGACTTGGGTTTGTGGCCTAACGAAAGCGTAACAAGCGACACATGATAGTATGCAATCAGATTTAGATTGCCGGTGCCAAGCGATTAGGGTTCATCCAAGCTCGCTAATGATCTCACTCACCGCTGTCATTTCCAGGCGACAGAGCGCCGCTTTTTCTGCGCTGGTAAGGCTTGACAATGTCTCACTCGCTCTGCCTTCAGAAAGCGTTCTGATGCCTATATCGTAAAAAGTTTTGACTACCTCAGACCCAGCAAAACTTTTGGAGATTGAGAGTTTATCAAACGCTGCAAGCCAATTTGCGATTTGCGAATTTGTTGCAGGGCACACACCTAAACTGAAGCCTAAAAACCCCCACTTAGATGCATCTCTTACCTGGGCGGGAAAGATGCCTGCTTGCATGATCTCGGCTCCTTTCTCTGACATGTGTTTAACAAAAGCGGCATCTGCGCTAGCATTTATCTCTTGCTTTGTTCTATTAACTTTAGCGATGAAACTTGCATCAGGGGCCGCAATTGCGGGGACAGAAAGCGTTAAAGTTGCAATGAAAATTGCCATTACGGGTTTATGATAAAACTTCATGACTTACTCTCTATCTGCTTAGCTTACATTTCTCTCTCGTCAGAGCATTTGATATTGATGGCCGCGTAAATTGGCGAAGCATTAGTTTCAAAAAGCGCTCCAAATGTTGCCCTTGGATGAGGCATGAAATAGCTATAAAAGAGCAGTTTATCAGGGCTGCTATAACGCTAGTTCGCCTCCCAACTTGGTATACGTCAATTCCCAAGATGCCTTCAACAAGCCGCCTCCCATGCCACCAAAACCACCGCCGGAGTTAGTAAAACGCTTGAGGCGCATTGTCACGCCATCGGGGCGGTTCCATATAAACACGCGCCCCTCCCGACTTAGTAGCGAACCACTCTGTTCATCGGTATCCAAGGGTTGCCCATACTTACTGGAAAGCCCTGCGATTACCTGTTCAGAGCATCGCCCGCCCAGACTGGGGTCACCATTGATAACAATTTTATCGACAGCGTTTCCAGCATCAAAATGGATGTTCACCTCGGCAGAACATTTCCCGATTATTACAACATCTGAAATTTCGATGCTTCCATCTTTATTATAAGCAGTGCCCTTTTTTTTCGGATGTAGGGTTTCAATTTCAGATCTCGACATACCAAAGTCTACATTTTGCCAAACCGCAGCTTCTGCCGTTGCAACAAAAAAGATTGCGCCAAAAAATGCCGCAGTGCCGATAGACTTTTTCATATAAACTCCCTTTATATTCAGACTTGATATCACCGGCCGTGGCAACGTCAACAAACTTGGGCACGATTTAGCATGCCATGGCAATACGCCGCAAAATCAAAAGAACAGTACCAAATGTTCTGGCGTCGGACATTCGGGGTTTAAAATGATCACAACGCAGCATATGATAAATTTGAACCGATCAAAAGAAGGCGGAATAAATGCAAAAGCTACTCCAAAGGGTAATCGTCGCCTTTTTTTTGCTCGCACTAACCGCATCCTTGCCTGCTCAGTCCGCTGAGTTCAAAGTCGATAAACTGAATAACGGGACTGCTTTGATTTTCGTTTTCGGCGAAATCGAAACCGGTGATGAGGCTATATTTCGTCAGCTATCAGTGGAGCACTCAACAGCCATCGTTGCCTTACATAGCAATGGCGGAAAATTAATCCCGGCGATTGAAATCGGCAAAATCGTCAGACTTGCTGGGTATGCAACTATTGTTGCCGAAGATTTGGTGTGTTCGTCATCTTGTGCCCTTATCTGGCTTGCAGGATCTCCCAGATATTTGCAACCGGGCGGTAAAGTTGGTTTCCATGCCAGCTATCGCGACAACGATGGAAGGTTTGAAGAAACAGGGGTAGGTAATGCAATAATAGGTCATTATCTCTCGCTTCTCAATCTGTCGCAAAGCGCAGTGATATTTGCTACATCTGCTTCACCAACTGACATAACGTGGCTTGATAGCAGCAACATGGAGCAGTCTGGAATTGATTATCGATCCATGAATGCTGGGACCAAGATTAACCCGAGGGAGGGTCTACCAGTTCCGATAATAACAACGGTTGCCTCCCCAAACGTTACTACCAAAACCGTATCTACCCCACCGCCGGTAATCAGAACTGCAGCTACCCCGCCTCAACAATTACGCACGATTGCGGACTACTCTTTGATTGAACTCAAAGCGATGCTCACGAAGCAGTATCGAGATAGAGCTTTTATTCGGACCATCTTTTCCCGCATGAATTTGAGTGACCACGGCCTCGCATCGGTTGTTGAACACGCCATGATACTCTACGCAGACGATCGCTATCTTGATCGCCTCGCGTCTGAGTTATACGAAGCCAGAGGAGGATTTTCTGGAGACGCAGGTGACGGAGCTATCGGCATGTCGATCGGTCAAGCTCTTAATGTCAAACTAACCCTTAATGGTTTGTCCCGCTTGTCCGATAAGGACATCAAGAATTACTTGTCTTACACCATCAAAGTTTTTGCCTCCGCTTCTGATGCTGAATGCAAAGCGATAGCCACTGGAAAAGACGAGTTTGGAAGAATTGAATTAAAACTTTTACAAGGTCTGGGCAGCGACGACTTTGCTGGTTATTTGGCACTTTCGAGACGCGCTATAACAGCAGAACTGCAAGATTTTCCTTTAAAAATCGTTCCATCGAAGGTGGAATCTGAAGCTGGTCAAAAATCTTTAGAAAACTATCTGGTAAGCGAAATCGAAAAGCTTCCAAAGTCGGAGCAGGAGCGTCTTTCTTCTGCAATTGCGGCACTTGAAGAGGCCAACGAGAAAGACAATTGTGACGGTAACTATATCATTCTGAAATCATTATACGACCTTGGCGGAATGCCGGGTAATTGGAAGCGGCGGGAATTTGTTAATTCATTGGCAGAGTAGTGATTTCTAGAGGTTCAAGCCACGACAAAAGTGCAACTCAAACTGAATGAATTACGCAAAAACGTTTTCTAGGATTATCGGATGATGACCTAATGCTTATGCTTTGCGTCTCTCCTGACAAATTGGCTAACACCCGCCATCAGTGCCAAATGTTCTGACGATGACCATTGCTTCAATTGCGTTTATTATTAAAACGTCGGTTAAGCGTTAAACTGCCGATGTAAAACTGGGGGCACGTTACCCATGCATAGTGTGTTAAAAAAGCTGCTAATTGCATCGGCATTATGCGCGTGCGTGGCCTATTGTGTGGATAGAAATAACGAGACGGAAAAGGCGGATTTGTCTCGCAAAGAGGCTGAGAAAGTTCAGGCTGAACAAAACAAAATGGCCATAAGAGCTTTAGAAGAGAAATATTCCGCGAGCCACGATTGGTATCGATTATTTGACGGACCTAAAGTGCCTTTTGGTCGACGTGTCATGCAGGCAGATTTGGAAAATGTATGGCTCGGTAAACAGCCTATCATATTTCTAGGACAAATTGTCGATTACAAGAATGCAGAGGGTGACCGCTACCAAGCAACGATCAAGCCTAATATTCTCTGTTTCCCTCCATTTATCTCAGGCGTGGCTTTGGATCTTTCTGCTTCCAGGGGATTGATTAAAAAATTTGTTAAGGAGCATCCCGAAGCTTTGTCGTCTTACCTTAGCCCAAAAGGTGGCATGGTTGTTGTAATCGCGAAGGTAGATTACATTGAAACCCGTTGGGAGGGGAGCGGTGAAGATTCGGAAGAGGTAAGGTATGGTGTCGGCGAGTTAATCGACCTGAGGTACATTAGAGGGCGTATCCCAGCCGACAAAGATGCCGACCTATTCTATGGCGGCTGTATCGATATCGATCAAGTTCAGTAGAGGTAATAGGAGGCTGAATGGCTCACTTTTTCCAACGTTTAAACCCGAATGTCGTGTTCGTAACAATTATCGCGCTTATAGTCATTGCTACATACGTGGGCAGGCAAGAGTACCTTGATACCAAGCGCACCTCAGTTGAAGCCGAGTGCGCAAAGCAATCGGTCTACCAGATGGTGATGGGCACCGCTGATATTATACCTTTTGGAACCATCACATCCTTGTGTATTCAGTCAGGCGGGTTTGATGAATATTATGAAGTGGTAAAGCTGGGTACGGATGAGAGAGCCAAGCGAGCAAACACGCCTTCCAATAACGAGTGAACTGCCCCTAGGAATCATATAATTTTTGGGCTGCCCCGCATTCAATCATCACCGTCTCTGGCGCTAAAGCGCGGCGGCGCGGGTGAGATTTCTTGGTCGGATTTTTGGTCCTAGGTATCTCGCTGATGGACTATAAGCTGCAGACCAAGTGCAAGTTTGACTGGAAATCGGGGACGAAAATATGAAAAAAGGCGATGTCCTAAGCAACGCACTTGCATTAGCACTCATTTGTTCGCTGTTCGTAATGCACCACTGGAATGAACACAGGCGAGAGGTTCCAAAGCCTGCAACACGCGTGGTTATGGAAAAGTGGCATGGCTACGATCGCTTTTGGTATTCTGTAGCTAAATTTGACGGGTTCGGCGCTATTCAGGACGGCAACCTTAACCTTGAATATTGCAAGGCAGCGATCAGTTCTTGGAAGTCTGGAGATGCAAAAAAGTTGACGGGAAGCGAAATCTATCGATGCCGTGAGCAGTCCTCCTGGTCATCGTTTTGGCAATGGTCTCGGGATAGAAACACGCCAGATGAAGCCATTACAAGTCGACCAGATTGAGAATCTCCGCGTATTCTCAATTTTCGTCCCTACATACGGCAAATGCAAAAGCCTCTTCTCGTCCCCCAGGACGGGCAATTCTCATTTTAGTGTATGGTATGTCTCGATCCTCTAAGACACTGCCTTTAGCGTCCATAAGAGTTCTGTGAATTAGAGCATATCGTCCAACGCTCCCGGAACAGCTTAGGCGATATAGCTCGAATGATGAACGATAAGGTACCCCACGATTCATTGAGTGATCGCCTTTTACCCAAACATCCTTTGGACTCGAGCCCGTCCAACCTTCCTTGCTGAATAAAATCCCTTGGAATTGGCTCCCGCGATCTGATCCTTTGATATAATAGACCGATTTATCGGTAAAAACAGTGTCCCAACACGATCCATATCCATATTTGTAAAAGGGGTTTGTCGTATCGCAAATCGCCTCACCATTGGAGGCTGAGGCGCGTAATGAGGTGTGTGGAAATAAGCTTCCAAACGCCAAGCTTGCGATAACCGTTAGATATTTTGCAGATTTATTCATACTGGCTCTCAAATATGATGTTCTATGAATATCAAGTAGGCTTCACGCCTGTTTTGCGGATCAGTCCATCGCCGCATAAATCGTATCGATACCGAGCTTGTGTCTGACGCTTCTGAACAGACTGATCGCGCGAATGGTCAAACTTTTCCTAGACGGTTACTTTGTTTCCGGAGCGCTGAGTTTAATACCATCGTATTCTGAGTTAGCGACATACCGCCGGGCATGTCCGCCCTGTTCCGCCGGGACCTGAGTAGCATGGCCCACCTGGCCCCGCATAACAAGCTCCGCCGGGACCGTTATATGCTGGGCCACCGGGACCATCATAAGCTCGTCCACCAGGCGCACGTGACATTGGCCCACCCGGTCCGCTATATGCTGGACCACCAGGACCATCATAGGCTGGTCCGCCTGGCCCTGCATAGCAAGCGCCACCTGGTCCGCGATAAGCAGGTCCACCGGGACCGTCATAGGCGGGGCCTCCTGGTCCGGCATAGCAAGCACCGCCGGGGCCATTATAACCTTTGCAATTACATATAGATGGGAGGCTTCGCTGTCCAAAAACTGGCTCCACAAAGCTTGTTTGCGTAAAACAAACTACAATTAACGCAGCAACGCCGATAGACTTTTTCATACAATGCCCCCCAATATTCACACTTGATATCACGGGCCGTAACAAGGTCAACAAACTTGGATATGATTTGGCGTGCCATGGCAATGCGCCGCGAAATAGTGTAGAAACTATCGCTATGATAACAGCCAAACAGGAAGCTTTTTGCCAAGCACTGCTTGCAGGCAGAAGCCAATCAGATGCCTATCGCAATGCTTACAATACTCAGCCAGGCTCCACGGCTGGGGCAATCGCGGTAAGTGCTTCGAAGCTTATGTCAGACCCTAAAATTACCCTAAGAATTGCGGAACTGCGCAAAGCCGATGCCGAAGCAGTCTGCTGGTCCCGCCGTCAGTCTGAAGAGGTATTGAAGGACATCGCGTTATCGGAAGCAATCAAGCCGTCTGAACGTATTGCCGCCATTCGGGAACTTAACACAATGTTTGGATACAAAGCGCCAAGTGAAGCCGTGGTGTCGGTGAATGCATTGAAGCCGATTACGGACGAAGACTGGCTTTAGAACTCATCAACGACGGCTTTGCAGGTGCTATTGAGCAAGCCATCTGTTGGTGAGGTAAATGACCAAATGTTACCCCAGCCGTGACCCCGAAGAAACCAATGGCAATCAATTTTCTGCTAAACCATTGAAAGTAATGGTAGACGCTGAGGGGTTCGAACCCACGACCCGCTGATTAAGAGTCAGCTGCTCTACCAACTGAGCTAAGCGTCCCCATTTCGGGCTGGCCAGATGCGCAGGCCCGTTTGGAGCGCCGCCTTTG